>Ga0302326_10003509_pt1 | contig 36884 bp, 27 predicted proteins | sample Palsa_T0_3_FD_202264 | JGI IMG/M metagenome (GOLD analysis project Ga0302326, IMG submission 202264) | Peat permafrost microbial communities from Stordalen Mire near Abisko, Sweden - Palsa_T0_3 | ecosystem: Environmental > Terrestrial > Soil > Palsa > Peat permafrost | place: Sweden: Abisko... | reverse complement strand
CTGGTGGATGATTTTCAATTTGTTTCTTCCGGCAAGATGCTGCACGTTCTGAATGTTCCGTCCCCGGCCGCGACCGCTTCGCTCGTCATCGGCCGGGCGATCGTCAGCACGGCCGCAGATGCGTGGGGGCTGAGCCGGTGAGTGCCTGGGGAAAACCGATGGATGTTTGGGGGGGTACGAACTTGGACTGGCGGCACGACGAAAGGCAAGGCCGAAGGAGAGCTTACCTCAGGCGCTGAAGCGCGGACCTGTTTTACTGACTTAAGCGGCACGACTGAAATCATAAACACATACTTGACACACGCGACCGAAAAGCGTCCATTTGTGGCGTGAAAGCGCCGCGTCAAACGCCCGATACCCTAAGCAGCATTACCCCGGAACCTTCGTCGGTCCGCGTTACCACGCATACAATGACCCCATGACCCAAACACAACAAACTGCCGATCACAAATGGGACCACTTCCGATGGAAATGAGACGCTGTTTCGCCTGGCTCAGAAGCAACCACAACGCCGTCATTGCGGTATTCACAGTTGGCATATTTGTTGTCAGCGCCATATATGCCCTCGTTGCCACCCTCCAATGGTGCACCATGCGTGGACAGCTTGGAGAGATGCAGGCTGGGGGCAGACAGACTGATCGCCAGCTCATAGTCATAGAAGGGGCGACCAGAGCCACGGTCGGCGCAGACGTTGTCATCGACTGGAAAAGCGTACGGCATCAACAGGGAACGCATCGACTGCGGCTCGTTCTTAAATTGGCGAACAAAGGAAAGACGGCCGCTGAGCATGTGTGCGTTGCTGCGAATATCGGCTTCCAGACTCCCGAACACAAGGACTATACTTTCACGAATAGCGACAGCGACTTCGCCTCTACTGATATTTTCACTCTGCAACCCCCAACATTTTCATCCGGACTGCCGAGGGCGGCGCGAGATTCGATAGGGTTCAGAACCGATATACGCAGGCCATATACCATCGCTGATGCCCAAGGCGGTTTCGTCTACATCTGGGGCAAGTATAGATATAAGGATTTGCTCAACACGTTGATCGTCAAGCCGTTCTGTTTCCAGGCTCCCGCCAAATCTGTATTCGCAAGCCCAGAGGGTGACGCCGATCCAGGTTATGACGGCCCATTTGACGAATGTATACAAAGAGAGGAAACAGAGCCGCCAGTTCCTTTCAGCAATGAGTCTATTTGTAGCCTTAGGGACCCACACGACCGGCAGTAGACGCGCTCCTGCCGCGCGAAATCGTGCCCTTCCCTATCCCGCTTGAGAGTGCCGTTCCCCGATCCGGGTAGTGCGCAGACTGAGAGCCGCTGTTTTGAGCACCAGCTCGAATCATGCTGCGGCTACACTGCGCTGGGTACGGCCAAGGGCATTCGGTTGAGCGGCTTCGCAGGCCGGGTCAGGAGGGTTGGGCCAGAAGGACGCGCGCGCCCGTTATCGCGCGCGGAAGATTCCACCCAGTCCTTGCGAAAGCGGAAAACGTAGAGCACCACTTCCACGCGGCTGGAAACGCCGAGCTTGTCGAAGATGCGGAACAGATAATTCTTGACGGTATGTTCGGTCAGTCCCAGAGAGCCGGCGATCTCACGGTTGGACAATCCCTCCGCCACGCAGCGAACCACGTCCTGCTCGCGCTTGGAAAGGATCGCTTCGCCGCCGGAATCCACCAGCCGCATCGGCTCCGATTCCCGCAAGGCCTCGATCACAAAGCGCAACTCCGCGCTGTTCGCCCATACTTGTCCCTGATGAACGCTGTGAATGCAGCGGACAAGATTCTTCGAGGATTCGGTGCGGGAGAAAATTCCCTGCGCTCCGCAACGAAACGCTTGCACGACCGCGGAGGGATTGGATGTATCCATCAATAAGATGACGCGCGTGCCAGGGTGGGCGGCGCGAACCTGGCGGGTGAGATCGAACCCCTGCGTGCTCGATTCGTCCAAGGCTGAACTCACCAGCACTACGTGGGGCTTTGCCTGGGCGATGGCGGCCAGGATTGACGCCTGTTTTGGTTCGACGCCCGTAACTTCCAATTGGCAATCCTGCGCCAAGGCTTCGGCGAGCAACTGGCTGCTCATGCGAGTGCTCTCAGCGGCAAGCACCCGAATTCTCTCCGAATTCTGGGGCAACGGAGTCACATGCTGGGCCATTCTGGTTTCTCCTACACGTCAGGTAGATCGATTGGGACAGCATTGCTCCACGGTGATATCCCTGGCGCATGAATCGACAGGGATTCTCCTCAACTGCGTCGAACGGTGATGAAGTGGGGGCGCTCGAACTCGTTCTAAGACGGGCAATCCGCAAGATCCCGTCCGGGGCAAATCGTACGAGGACTTTAGTCCCAAAGGGCAGGAGCAGTAAATGGCACGTAAGTGCCATGCGGGACGGACCTGGGCTAGACGAATGTCGCCGAGCGGAGGCCGCTACATCAGGCGCCGTCGGACCTCCGCGGATTGGCCACGCCCATTTATGGCGGTGCCAGGAAAGTCTCGATCGCTCCGGCATAGGCCGTCGAATTCGCGGATGTGGCGTCCGAGCATGTGGCGTGAGGATAATTGCAGTAGTTCGCCAGATCGAACGCCAGCCCCACATCCGCTAAGTACAATTCCAGATTATTGGCGGCATTGGTTTGCGCGAACGGTATCAACTGCACCAGTGATCCAGTTTGCGACGCCCCGGTGGGGTCGCTCCATTCCAGGGTCTGCAGCGAGAGTGTGATCGGCGTGCCGCCATACTTGGTGCCCGCATAGGTTGCGAACATGGCGCACCAGTCCGAATCGCAGGGCTCATTGTTCTGGAAACTCTGGATGTCGCTTTGCTGCCAGCCGTTGGTCCCAAAACCTTCGCGATTCGCCACGGCAATGGCGGCCTCCTGATCGGGATACGTGTAGTCCGGGGTCGTACCTACGGCGTGCAGATCCTCGAGGATGGTCATGGAGGGATTCTGGGCGGTGATGAACTGCGTCATCTGAGTAACATAGTTAATGTAGGTAGTCTCCGAATAGTTTGGCCAATACTGATTGCATTCCGGGCTGCTCTCGCCGCCTTGCGACATGCCGAAACGGATGTAGCCGATGGGCGTAGCCGCATTGCCGTTGTAGTGGGCGATAACCGCTTGCATGAACTTCTGGTAAGCGGTCATGAACGGCACTTCGTAAGAGACGGGAAGGCCCGTGTTGTCAAAGCCGGGAGTATTGATGTTGGCGATCTGATTCTGGAGTGCGCCACTGCCCGTGTAGCTCGCGCAGTACGATACATCTTGCGGCGGCGGATTGCCGGGCAGCGAGGCCGCATAGGAAGCGTTGAATACATACAGCGGCGTCGAACTGTTGCTGCCGCCTTCGGTAGCCGGCCAGACGATTAGATTCACCTTCCGGTCGGCACTCAAGAAAGGTTGCAGGCTGGCGTCGAAAGAAGTGAAGTCGTAGTTGTTCTGGCTGGTCTCGATCTGACTCCAGGGCATGGAGACGCTCACGCCACTGATGTTGGGCAGAACGTTGGCCATAAAACTCGAGAAGATGGGGCTGCCTGAGGTAAGTACCGGGAACAAAAGGGCCTGTACCGCCCGCGGTCCCGCGATGAGAACTACCGCCGTATTGCTATTGGCGCTTCCGTTGGAGTCGGTCACCTGCACCCAGTAGCTGGTCGTCGCGGTCAACGCCGGCGTCATGTACGAACTGGAGGTCGCGCCGCTGATGGGAGCGGTGGTGGTGCCACTCGGCCCCTGATACCACTGATAGGTCAGCGTTCCGGAACCATTGGCTGCCACAGTGAGGGTCGCAGTTTGGCCGCTGCTGATGGAAGGGCCGACCGGCTGGGTTGTGATCGAAGGTCCCACAATCTGAACGGACGAGTGTCCGGTACTACTGCCAGCACAGGCGGTCAGCATGAAAATTAAAAGCGCCGCCACTGCCAGTCCCAAAATGCGACCGGATTGGAGCTTGAACATCAGGGGAACACCTCCGCTTTGCAATTAGGAACACATAGCATAACCCGGTTTGTGCCAAGAAGTTGCGCACTGAAGGGCTATGGTATGTCTTCGAGGCACCGCTGCTAGCTAAGTAGTCTTTGACGGGCGAATTGCATCGTGATACGATATACATTTTTATTGGCTGCCCTCCTCCTAAAAGCACCGCAGTGGAAATCGCGCGCAGTCTTGCGCGAAGCGAAATCGCCCTGCCGCGGCGGCTTTGGAAACGATCCCCATCCGACGGACGATTCGCGGCACGTGACTCTAGTAATGCGATTGAGGTTACCAAACGACGGATGGCGGATGGAGCAGAAGGTCTCTTGACAGAGCGGCTAAATAACCGTCATAGTGAGCAAACACAGCGTGCGCAGGTCTACCCCCCGAACGACCAATTTTTCGCGGCACCCCTCTACTTAAGTCTCTGATAAGGAGTACGTACATTGGTTCTTACGAAGCCGGATTTTGACGTTGCCATTATTGGTGGTGGACCCGCGGGCGGTTCCATGGGCGCTTACCTTGCTAAAGCGGGAGTGAATTGCGTGGTTTTTGAGCGCGAACTGTTTCCCCGCCCACATGTGGGAGAGTCGCTGGTGCCTTCCGCCATGAGGGTTTTCCGCGACCTCGATTTCCTCGGCCAGATGGAGGAAGCCAAGTTCCCGCACAAGTTTGGGGCCGCCTGGACTGCCGAAGACCGGGGCGCTTACGAGATGGATTTCAAGGGCAGTCACGACAAGGATCAGATCAACCCGGAGTCTCACGTGGAAATCCGGTTCAACGAGCGCCAGCAGGAAGGCGTGGACCGGGAATACACCTACCACGTGGATCGCAGCAAGTTTGACCTGATGCTGCTGCAGCACGCCAACAAGCTGGGCGCGGCGGTATATGAAGGGGTCAAAGTCAAAGAAGTCGATTTCGGGCCGAAAGAACCGATCGTGCGCTTCAATATGGGCTCCAAGGAAATGGGCGTCAGCGCCAGGATGGTGATCGATTGCAGCGGGCGCAACACTTTCCTGGGCAATCAGATGAAGCTGAAGATCAAAGACCCGGTGTTCGATCAGTACGCCATCCACACCTGGTTCGACGGCTACGACCGGCGGGCATTCGCCAAGAAGGACGCTCAGCTGGATTTCATCTTCATCCACTTTCTGCCCATTTCCAATACCTGGATCTGGCAGATTCCGATCACCGACTCGGTTACAAGCATTGGCGTGGTCACGCAGAAGAAAAACTTCGCCAAGTCGCGGCAGGATCGCGAGCAGTTTTTCTGGGAAGCGGTGGGCACGCGTCCGCTGCTGCGCGAGAAACTGAAGCAGTCGGACCAGATGCATGCCTTTAAAGATGAGGGCGACTACAGTTACGCCATGAAGCAGCTGTGCGGCGACCGTTTTATGCTGGTCGGCGATGCGGGACGTTTTGTGGACCCGATTTTCTCCACTGGGGTCAGCATCGCTCTGAACAGCGCGCGCTTCGCGCATACCAACGTTCTGCGCTCGCTCGAAAAAAATGACTTCTCGCGCGAGGGGTTCTCGGAGTACGAGACCAAGCTCCGTTTGGGAACGAAGAACTGGTATGAGTTCATCTCGGTGTACTACCGGCTGAACGTGCTGTTTACATATTTCGTAGGCGATCCACGCTACCGGCTGGATGTACTCAAGCTGCTGCAGGGCGACGTCTATGACGATGCGGCGCCGCCGGTGCTCGAAAAGATGAAGAAGATGGTCTCCGAGGTCGAGCAGAATACGAAGCATCCGTGGCACAAGCTGCTGGGAGACATGACCGTGGATGCGTTCAAGCAAGCCAGCCAGGTTTAGTTATCAAGGAAGCGCGCCAAACGCGCTTTTTGCATCGCAAAAAACGCGATGCTTTGCGCGGCGCGCCCAGATCCTTCGGCGACGAAAAAACCGTCGCCTCAGGATGACAAACACGGGATTCTTAGGAGGAAGCATTGGTTATTACCAAGCCCGATTTTGATGTCGCCATTATTGGCGGAGGACCGGCGGGATCTTCCATGGCTGCCTACCTGGCCAAGGCCGGTGTGAGTTGCGTGGTGTTCGAGCGGGAGCTGTTCCCGCGCCCGCACGTGGGTGAGTCGCTCGTTCCATCTTCGACAAGGGTTTTCAAAGACCTGGATTTCCTGCCGCAGATGGAGGAGGCGAAGTTTCCGCATAAGTATGGCGCGGTATGGACGACGGACGACAAGAAAATGCCGTACGTGCATGACCTCGAGGGCCTGGCTCCCGACTGCAACGTCGACATTCGTTTTGATGAGCGCCAGCAGGCGGGCGTGGACAAGAACCACACCTACCACGTGGACCGCGGCAAGTTCGATCTGATGCTGTTGCAGCACGCCAACAAGTTGGGCGCGACTGTCTATGATGGCATCAAGGTCAGCGCAGTGGACTTCGGTCCCAAGGAACCCATTGTCCGCTTCAACATGGGTCCGAAGGAAATGAACGTCAGCGCGCGAATGGTGGTGGACGCCAGCGGCCGCAACACTTTCCTGGGCAATCAGATGAAGTTGAAGATCCAGGACTCGGTATTCGACCAGTACGCCATTCACACCTGGTTCGACGGCTACGACCGCAAAGTGTTCGCCAAGCGCGACGTGAACCTCGACTACATTTATATTCACTTCCTGCCAATTTCCAACACCTGGATCTGGCAGATTCCGATCTCGGACGACGTAACCAGCATTGGCGTCGTGACGCAGAAGAAAAACTTCGCCAAATCCAAAGAAGACCGCGAGAAGTTTTTCTGGAGTTCCGTGGGCACGCGGCCCATGATCGAGGAGACGCTGCGCAAAGCGAATCGCATTCGCCCCTTCAAAGATGAAGGCGACTACAGCTATGCCATGAAGCAGCTCTGCGGCGACCGGTTCGTAATGGTCGGCGACGCGGGCCGTTTCGTGGACCCAATCTTCTCCACCGGCGTGAGCATCGCGCTAAACAGTTCGCGCTTCGCGCACAAAGACATTCTGGGCGCTCTCGAGAAAAACGATTTCTCGCGCGAGAGTTTCGCAACCTTCGAGAACACGCTGCGCCTGGGGACCAAGAACTGGTACGACTTCATCACCGTTTATTACCGGCTGAACGTGTTGTTCACTTATTTCATCAACGATCCCAGGTATCGCCTGGATGTGCTGAAACTGTTGCAGGGTGACGTGTACGACGACGCGACTCCGCCGGTGCTGGACAAGATGCGTAAAATGGTGACCGAGGTCGAGCAGAACGAAAAGCACCCCTGGCACAAGTTGCTGGGCGATCTGACCTCGAACGCGTTCAGCCCGGCATCCTCCTAACGGCCTGGGCAGTTCTTGATATGACGTTGCGGTTCCCCAGCTGCGACGAGTAGATTGTCAGGAAGGGCCCCTGACTTCGGGTGAGGGCCTGGCTTCTAGCTTTTGCCCGGAATCGCGGCTGCGCGTCACAGCGCCGCGTGCGCAGGACTGAGAACTTCCCCCGGATCGGTGAGAGGCGGAATGTCCCACACCAACAGGAACTTCATCGTCGCTTACGTTCTCTTGGTGGGTTTGCCAATCGTGGGACTCCTCGGCGTGTTGAAGAGCGGCCGCAGTTTGACCGCGCCGCTTTCTGTGGACGGCGTGTGGCGACTGCAAGTCGATCCCGTCCGGTTGGCCGCGCTGCCTTGTGGGAAAGCCCTGGCGTCTGCGCCGGAAACGGCGCTTGCGATTTCGCAGTCTGGCAGAAACTTTACTTTGAACCTGACAAACGGGCCCAAGTCCACTGCATCCGGCCTAATCGATGGAACCACCCTCAAAGCCTCGGTGGTTCCCTTAGCCGCATGGTCCGACGAGATCGGCTGTGGAAACGGCCGCGAACTTTCTCTCGTCGCCACCGTAAACCCTATGGCAGATCCGCGATCACTTGCCGGGACAGTATCGGTCAACAATTGCCCTTCCTGCCCCTCAGTTGAATTCCACGCCGTCCGCGAAGCGCCTCCCGCGAAGAAGGGATCGCACTGATGCCCGATCTTTTCAAGCTGATTCTGCAGATAGCCGTCATCCTCGCGGTGTGTCGAATTGCCGGCAGCGTCTTCCGCAGATTCGGCCAGCCGCGCGTGGTGGGCGAGATGTTCGCCGGCGTTTTGCTGGGGCCGTCTTTGCTGGGCTGGATGGCGCCTGGCCTCTCCGCTTATCTGTTTCCACCAGCGAGCCTCGGCTTCCTGAACGCGTTGAGCCAGATCGGCGTTGTGGTCTTCATGTTCCTCGTGGGTCTGGGAATTAACCCTAGTGAACTGAGGAGACATGGACACGCCGCTGTGCTGACCAGCCACGTCAGCATCACGGCTCCGTTTGTCCTGGCAGCTTTTCTTTCTCTTTATCTGTACCCCAGGCTCTCCGATGACAGTGTCGCCTTTACCAGCTTCGCGCTGTTCATGGGATCGGCGATGAGCATCACAGCCTTTCCGGTTTTGGCCCGCATCCTGGCGGAACGCGATCTGCTGGGCAGCCGACTAGGAACGATCGCTATAGCTTGCGCGGCAGTGGACGACGTAACCGGCTGGTGCATTCTCGCCTACATCGTGGTGTTAATCCGCTCCGCGCACAATCCGGCTTCAATCTGGATAACGATCGGGGGCATCCTAGTCTTCGCCCTCGTCATGATTTATGGAGTGCAGCGGCTCCTACGCCGCTATGAAACCGTGTATCGCGAGCGCGGACACTTAAGCGAGAACCTGCTGGCGCTGATGTTGTTGCTGGTGCTAGCGTCGGCTCTCTGCACCGAATGGCTCGGAATCCATTTGCTGTTCGGCTCTTTCCTGATGGGCGCGATCATGCCCAAGGAGCCGAGATTTGTCCAGTACATTCTCGATCGCTTCGAAACCATCACGGTCACTTTGTTGCTGCCCCTGTTCTTCGCATTCACCGGCCTGCGTACGAACATTGGTTTGGTGAAGGGCCAGGAGATGTGGATGTACTGCGCCTTCATCATCCTGGTAGCAACCGCGGGAAAACTAGGCGGCTCCATGGTGGCCTCGTGGTTGTCGGGGATGCCTGTGAGAGAGGCCGCGGGCCTAGGCACTCTGATGAACACTCGAGGTCTGATGGAGTTGGTCATTCTCAACATCGGCCTCGATATCAAAGTCATTTCCCCAGCCCTGTTTTCCATGATGGTGCTCATGGCCTTGTTCACGACTTTTATGACAACTCCGGTGTTGGCGATGATCTGCCCAGATCAGATACTGCGGCGTGAATTAACTAAACCGACGACTTCGGAAGAGTCTATTCCTGGGATAACAGTTGAATCGACCGGCGGGTCAGCCGCGTAGGACGGGGCTTCGACGGAGAGTGCGCAAGAACTTGCAACACTGGAGTTGCAAGGAGTTGCACTTTCAGAAATCGCGGAATCGTGCGTGGTTTTTCAGGGGTGTGTGCCAGAGCGTGTGTTAACATCACTGAAAGAAACTTTGGTTGCGACGGAGCCGATGTTTGTGCGTGCGTGATTGAGCGACTCGGCCCGGCCTAACCTTCCCCCGTTCGTGAACTTCCCCCTTTACCCAGTAATCGACGGAGACGTGCGACTATGAAGGTTCGTACTATACAGTCTTTCCCGCCCCCCGAGCCACGTTGTGACAGAACCACCACAAGTCGACGAGCGCGTCTGTGGAACAGTCTGCGAACATTGACGATTACTGCGATGGCTACGATTTTGTGTGCGGGCCTGGCCTGGGGAGAAACGCATAACGTCCTGACTCAGCGCGGCGATGTGAGGCGCGACGGACAGTTCTCCAGCGAAACCTTCCTCACGCCCGCCAATGTGAATTCGAATCAATTCGGCAGCCTGTTCTCGTACAGCGTGGATGGTTACGTCGTCGCTCAACCGCTATACGTCACCGGCGTCAACATCCCAAATGTCGGCATCGTGAATGTGGTGTATGTGGCTACCGCACACGACAGCGTGTTTGCCTTCAATGCCGATACACCCGGCGCGGGCGCTCCGTTGTGGACGACAAGCTTCCTGAATTCCGGCAATGGTACGACCGTGACTTCAGAGCCGGTTTCGGCGCTCGGCTGCGGGCCGGGCAACGGATACACCGAGGTGGGCGTTACCGGCACACCGGTGATCGATGCGACCACCAACACGATGTACCTGGTCGCGAAGACCATGGAAGTCACGAGCGGTGTGACCAGTTACGTTTTCCGACTGCACGCGCTGGATATCACGACCGGCGCCGAAAAATTCGGCGGCCCCACGGTGATCACTGCTTCCTATGACGGTGTAACCCTGGCGACTTACGAGCAGTTCGATCTGCAGCGGCCGGCTCTGTTGGAAGTGAATGGCACGATTTATATCGGCTTCGGCTCCAATGGCTGTGACTTGCATGCGCACGGATGGCTGCTCGCCTACAGCGCGTCCTCGCTGCAGCAACTGGGAGTGTTCAACGCTTCGCCCGCCGTCACCTACGGCTCGTCGATTTGGATGAGCGGCGTTGGACCCGCCGCCGACAGCAACGGGAATATTTATCTGGCCACGGCGAACGGAACGTTCGACATCAACACGGGCGGCTCGGACTACGGCGATACGGTGGTGAAATTTAGCAATGATGGCGCCTTATCCGTGGTGGACTATTTCACTCCATCCAATCAGGCATTGATGAAATCGGGAGACCTTGATCTGGGCTCCGGCGGCGTCATACTGCTGCCGCAGGACGAGTGGACGCAATCCGCGACTCTGGCCATTGCTGAAGGCAAGACCGGAACCATGTACCTGGTGGACACCGCGGATCTGGGGAAGTACGAAACTGGGCTGGGCGGCGGCGACGGCAATGTGGAGGATGTTGTAGGCGCGACGCTACAGATGTACGGCGCTCCGATTTACTGGAACGGATACGTCTACACCGCGGCCCATCAGGACCACGTGAAAGCTTTCTCGATGACCAACGGGATGCTCTCAATGACCCCGGTATTCGAAACCGCGCTCAGTTACACGCTCACCGGTGTGCCCACGCTCTCGGCCAACGGGACCGAAGATGGAATATTTTGGCTGGTTCGCAACACCAACAGTAGCGGCGCGGTGACGGAGCTTTCGGCATTCAACGGGTCGAACTTGTCCGAGATTTACAACACCCAGCAGGTCAGCGGGCGTGACGCGTTGGGCACGCCTCCTCATTTCGCCACGCCGATGATCGCCAACGGCAAGGTATATGTGGGGACGGAGACACAGTTGAAGGCCTACGGGCTGTTTCCCGAACTGACTCCTTCGTCGGGAAACAATCAATCCGCGACAGTCGGCACTGCAATCAGCATAAGCGTGCAAGCGATCAATCCCTACACCGGCGCTGGCATACCGAATGTGCCAGTCACGTTCGGCAGCGGCAACAAAGGCACATTTAGTCCCAATCCCGTGACCACCGACGCCACCGGAACGGCCACAACCAGCTACACCCTGCCACAGACCGCAGGCACCTATGCGCTTACTGGAAGCAGCGCAGGCTACGCCACCGCATCGCTCACAGAAACCGGCGTCGCTGGACCGCCCTCTACCATCGCAGTTGTCTCCGGAAACTCCCAATCGGGAACAGTGGGAACAGTTCTGCCCGCGCCGCTAGTGGTAAAAGTAAAAGACAGCTACGGCAACGGCGTGTCCGGCGCCGCCGTGACTTTCTCCGACACCTATGGCGGCACGTTCTCGCCCAATCCCGCTACGTCGGGTGCGACCGGCCAGGCCAGCACTGCCTTCACGCTTCCGACCGTGGCGCGTTCTGGTTTCGCTGTGACCGCCTCCTCCGGCAGCGCCAGCCCGTTAACGCTGCATGAGACGTCGGTGGCTGGCGCGCCCGCCACGGAAGCAATCTCCGCCGGTAACAAGCAAACCGGCGCTCCGGGAGCTCAGTTGCCGAAGCAGTTGGTGGTGCTTGTGAAGGACCAGTATGGAAACGCGGTGTCGGGTGTGACCGTTACATTCTATGATGGTGGTGCAGGCGGCAGCTTCTTAAACAGCACCCCCATCACCAACAGCTCAGGCCTGGCGAGCGCGACTTACACGTTGCCCGACCAGGCTGGAACGTTCACCATCACCGCCACGGTGAACGTCAACATCGTCGTATCTTTCACCGAGGTGGCGAAATAACTCATGGCGGACCGGCTGCGGCCGACAGGGCACACCATTATGACCAGATCCAGATTTTCGGCTCTCATCGTTGTTTTATCCTTGGTCGTTTGCTCACTTCCGCTGTCGGCCCAGACCGTCACGTCGTTTGATGGCATTGCCGCCAGCCAGTTGACCAAGCCGGAGTATGATGTGGATCCCAACGGTGCGGTGGGGACCAAGCAGTTCATGCAGTACGTCAATCTGAGCTATCAAGCCTACGATAAAGTGACGTTTGCGCCAGTATGGACCGCTCCACAGCCTGTCAGCGGACCCTTTAGCAAGAATGGCCTCACCAGCTGCGCAGGTATCAGCGGGGATGGAATGATCATCTTCGACCGCCTGGCCTCCCGCTGGGTGATCGCCGGCCATACCGGAGCGGAAAACAACTATTACTATTGTGTCGCCATCTCCAACACAGACGACCTGACTTCGTCTTCGCTTGCGTGGTACACCTACCAGATCGCTCTCGACAATATTCTGGGCAGGAATGCCGAAGGCAATGTTTACTTCCCGGATTGGCCGAAGATTTCCACGTGGCCGGACGCGTACTACGTAACTATCGATCTGAATGATGTGAATTCAAACTATGCGGAAGTAGGCGTGGTTGCCTGCGCTTTGGACCGGACGAACATGCTGATCGGCGGCACGCCCAATACCGCGCAGTGCTTCAGCGAAACCAGCCCTCTGAGCAACGGCATTTACCTCGGGCACAGCCTGATCCCAGCCGATGTCGACGGCACTACGCCTCCGCCCACGGGCCGCGATCAGTTCATGGTGAGCATTGAGAACCCCGTGATTGACAATGTCACGACCACATCCAGCACGTTCAACTTGTGGGACTTCCACGTAGACTGGGCGAACCCTGCGCTTACCACATTCACGCAGTCGGCGGTGTCCGTAGCGCCCTACACTCCGGGATGCTACGTGGTCCACTCCCCGGCGCAAACCGTATGTGTGCCAGAGCCTTCGACCGGCAGCACGCACGAGTACATCGACTCCGTCGGCGACCGCTTCATGCCGCGGTTTGCCTATCGCAACTTCGGCTCCTACGAGTCCTTCCTGTTCAGCCACGACGTGCAGGTCGCGGCCAGCCGGCAGACAGGGATTCGCTGGTACGAGCTGCGCGGACCGGGCACTCCTTTCGTTTACCAGGACGGCACGGTAAGCCCGGATTCAACCACCTATCGCTTCGTCCCCAGCATCGCCGAAGATTCCTCCGGCAACGCGGCGGCGGGTTACAGCGTCTCTAGCAGTACAACTCATCCCAGCCTCAGTGCTGCGTGGTGGAGTCTGACCAACCCGACAGCGCCGGTCGAATTCAGCCTCTACGCGGGCGCCGCCGACCTGGAAAACACCTGGCACTGGGGATCCTACGACAGCATGACGGTGGATCCGGTCGATGGCTGCACGTTCTGGTACGTCAACGAATATTATCCCCAGAACCAAACGGGATCGGAGATCAATTGGCACACGCGCATCGCTAATTTCAAGCTCCCGGGTTGCAGCGGCGGAGCAGGAGTCTCCCTCACTCCGGCCAGCATGACCTTCACCACTCAGGTGGTTGGCACCACCAGCGTCGCGCAGGTAGCGACGCTTACGAACAATCTCAGCACCGCGCTGACGCTAAGCATCGGTTTCACCGGCACTAACAGCGGAGACTTTGCTCAGACAAACACCTGCGGAACCAGCCTGGCCGTGGGCTCCAGCTGCACCATCAGCGTGACGTTCGATCCGACCGCCAGCGGCACGCGCACGGCCACGCTCGACGTAACCGATAACGCCGGCAACAGCCCACAAACGATCAGCCTTTCGGGAACGGCCATAGCGCCGGTGACGCTGTCGACGACGAGCCTCTCGTTCGGCACGGTCCTGGTGGACGCGAGCGTGACAGCTCCCGCCGTCACGCTTACGAACAACCAAGCCGTTGCCCTGACCAGCATTAACGTCACGGTTACCGGAACGTCGTTCAGCCAGACGAATACTTGCGGCACGAGTATTGCAGCCGACGCCCAGTGCACGATCTCGGTGACGTTCGCACCAAAAACGAGCGGAGCGCTGACGGGAACCGTTTCGATCACCGACAGCGCCAGCAACAGCCCGCAGACGATCAGTCTCAAGGGTTCCGGCGAGCTCCCGGTGGCGTTGACCCCCGCGACTTTGAGCTTTGGCACTCAAACCGTGGGAACGACCAGCGCTCCGATGACCGAAACCGTAGCCAACAACCAGAAGGTGACGTTGGACATCAGCAGCATCACCATCACCGGCGCCAACGCCAGCAACTTTACGCAAACGGCTACAACTTGCGGCAGCACTTTGGCCGCGGCGTCAAAGTGCACCATCACTTTGACCTTCACGCCCAGCGCCAAGGGGGCGCGAAGCGCCACGTTGAATCTGACGGATAGCGCCTTGACCAGCCCACAAACCGCAAAGCTAACCGGCACGGGGCAAAGCGAGTAAGCCCGTTCGCCGGGTCTTAGACCGTGGGCAGAACAACAGTTTGGCCGGACTGACGTCCGGCCAGTTTTTTTTGCTTCAATACCACGGCTGATTTATTGATTCAAGCAGACTCTCTTGCCGGGCCGGAGGCGGAGTTGCCTAGAACGGCAAGGCTTTCCGCGGCACTTTCCCGGTAGCGCTCGCATCGCGCGCCTGGCTTCGAGCGGCAATTGGACCTTTTCGAGTTCGGTTGCCCGGCGCGGCTGGTATTTCCGTGGACGGGTTCGCGGCGGGGAGGTGTGAGGCTGCGGAACCTTCCACGCCGAAGGCGTACAACACAACTTCCACGCGACTGGAAACTCCCAACTTATCGAAAATGCGGAAGAGGTAGTTCTTGACCGTATGCTCGGTCAGATTCAAACGATGTGCGATCTCGCGGTTAGACAATCCATCCGCCACTCCCCGAACCACATCCTGCTCGCGCTTGGAAAGCAGGGAAACGATCCCTGCCGACGCGGTGCGCACAGGCACGGCCTCCGAAAGCGCATCGAGCAGATACCGGAGTTCATGGCGATTCGCCCAGACCTGCCCGGCGTGCACGCAGGAGATGCACCGGGCCAGGGACTTCAGAGATTCGGTTCGACAGAAAATACCGCTGGCGCCGGCCCGAAAGGATTCCACGGCGGCGCTGCGCTCGGACCGGTCCAACAGCATGACGATGCGGGTCCCGGGATAAGCCGCGTGCAGTTGGCGCGCCACCTGAAAACCCATCGTAGGATTTTCTTCGAGGGTGGGACTAAGCAGAACCACATGGGGTTTTTCGCTCTCGGCGATAGCCAGGATCTTGGCGGTGGTGGGCTCGGTTTCGAGTACCCGGAAGCGCTTGTCTCGCGCCAACATATCAGCCAGTAACTGGCTGCTCATGCGCGTGCTGTCCGCAGCTAAGACACGGATGACAGGCTTTTCTGGACGGGATTCCATGAAGTTATCACTCACCGCTGCCCCCTCGTGCCAAAGCGTCAGCGGACTCCTTCACCGCTGCGCGAGAGTCCCGCGCTTAGCTCGGAATCGCTGAACGATTTCGTTTCGATGATTCTTTTTGCAGGGGGACAATCTGGCCAGGGACGCAGAAACGCTTTAACCCTCGGCAATGTCTAAACTTTAGTCTCTGGTGTTAGCAAAGTAAATGGTACTTTAGTGCTATTGTGGCAGGAGGTCGACCTGTCGTTCAGTGTCCGGAAAAAGCCAGCTCTTTGGCCCGCTGCGCCGCCTTGACCACAGCTTTGATCAGGGTGACGCGCAGCTTGCCTTCCTCCAGCTCCATGATGCCGTCCACGGTACAGCCGGCAGGGGTGGTGACGGCATCTTTGAGCAGCGCCGGGTGATCTCCGGTCTCGAGCACCACTCTGGCTGCTCCCATCGTGGTTTGGGCGGCAAGCAGGGTGGCAATGTCACGGGGCAATCCCACCTTCACGCCCGCTTCCGCCAGCGACTCGATAATAATATAGATATACGCGGGACCGCTGGCAGAAAGGCCCGTGACCGCATCCATATGCTTCTCGTCCACAACTACTGTGCGGCCTACCACGTCAAACATGGTGGTCGCGGTTTCCACGTGGCTGGCGTCCGCGTATTTTCCCTTCGCGAGCGCGGTCATGCCGCAACATAGAAGGCAGGGTGTGTTTGGCATGGCTCGGATCACGGGCACGCTGGAATCCAGCGTCTTTTCGATCAAGCTGTTGGGAACCGAAGCGGCCACCGAGATGATCAGTTGCTGGGGCGAGATATGCCCGCGCAGCTCGGCCACCACTTCCTCCACCACTTGCGGCTTCACGCCGATCAAGATGACGTCGGCATTCTTGGCGGCTTGCAAATTGTTCGTGCCGACTGGGATGCCCAACTTCGTACTGAGCGCCCGCGCCCGGTCTTCATGCGCGACCGTGGCCGTCGTGAGTTCGGGCGCGAGCAGGCCGTTGCGCAGCAAGGCCTGCAGCAGAATGCCTCCCATTTTGCCGGCGCCCAGCACCGCCACTTTCTTGCCTGAAAGACTGGTCCCCATATCTGATGGTCTCCGTTCTCCGCAGCGGGAGCCCTGCTCGCGCGATTCGCACAGAATCTGCATTGTAAAGGTTTCGCGCAGCGCAGGATACAGAATGCCGCTAGGAGCAGTGTCTTGGCTGGTCGTCATTTCGCAACTGAGCAAACGCTCCGCGAAACGTTCCCGCCACACCCGCGGTTAACGAACTCGCGTTTTCCACAGCTCCTATGTGACATCTGACCTTGCCTCCTCCATCCAAATCGCGCGATCATAGCCCAAGCGGACGCAGTGCCGCAGCACGGTAATTCCAGTTCTTTGACAATCGAATATCCAAGCTAACTCCTTGGGCCGCAATATTTTACAAGCAAGTCCTTTGTTCCCAATATTTTAGGGAGATCCGGCGACTGATCTGCCGGAGTCGCGACTGATTCTAAATGACTTAGCGAAAGACAGCGGCTTTAACGCCACGAGCAAGTCATTGATTACAAAGATTTTACCGATAAGCCGTTTGTAATCAATATTTTAGAGCGCTCATGCCGATAGAATTATCGCTATGTGATTGATTCTAGATATTTTATCTCGTTTGATCTGCTTTTTTTCTTGATCTGCCGATCTGGAGGCCGTGACCCTAACCCCGCACTGGCTTGTGGCCCTGTTGCTCCCACTGCCACGCTGTCCGCACAATTTCTCGCAAGGAGCGCGTCGCCTTCCACTGCAGCGCGGCCTGCGCGTGCGAGGGGTCGGCTACCAAGGCCGGCGGGTCTCCTAGGCGCCGTGGTCCGACGCGTCGCGGAACCTTGGAGCCGGTCACTTCTTCGATCATCGCGATCACTTCGTTCACCGAACACCCCTGGCCCGTACCGAGGTTGAGGGCGGACGACTGCTTCCCCTCCTCGATCTGCTTGAGGGCGAGCACGTGCGCGTCGGCCAGATCGTTCACGTGAATGTAATCGCGGATGCAGGTTCCGTCGGGCGTGGGATAGTCGGAGCCGAACAGTTCGAGTTCCCCGCGTTCTCCAGTCACGGCTTTCAGCGCGGCGGGGATCAGGTGCGTCTCGGGATCGTGCAGCTCTCCAATCTCTCCGCTTTCATCGGCTCCGGCCGCGTTGAAGTAGCGCAGGCTCATGTAGCGCAAACCATACGCGCGATCGTAGCTTTCGAGCGCGTTCTCGAAGAAGAGCTTCGACACCCCATAAGGATTCACCGGCTGGCGGGGCGTGTCTTCGGTGATGGGAATCTTTTCCGGCATTCCGTACACGGCGCAAGTCGACGAAAAGACGAACCTGCGGACGCCCGCCTCCAGAGCCGTGTTTAACAGCGTGAGGCCCGCCTCGACGTTGTTTTGGAAATACAACCTGGGATTCTCAACCGATTCACCGACCAGGGAACTGGCGGCAAAGTGCATGACGGCGTCCACGCGCTGCATCACATGGCTCAGCCGGCCGCGATCGGCGATATCGCCCTCCACCAATTCAAAACCGTCCGCCAGCACGGCGTGTCCGCGGGAGAGGTTGTCGTAGATGAGTACGTGATATCCCTGACGCCGCAAAGCCCGCGCCGTGTGGCTCCCGATGTAACCTGCTCCGCCCACCACCAGAATCGACAAATCATTTCCTCTCTGTCGCCATGCCCGCAGACCGGACAGGCCAGTTTGAAGCTTTGCAGGTCGAACTTACGTCAGGTGGAACCCAGCGCATGGCCAGAAAAATCCGCCTCAAGACCAAAACACTCCTTAGTGATTTGAGAGGTGGATCGTGCGGCGCGTGGAGTCTAGCCGGAAATCTCAAGGTTTTTAGTTTGTCCGGGATCGAATCACAGTGTCAAGACAAAAAGCCTCGAACGACCCAAAAACCAAAATGGTCCCAGGAAACTGCTCTTTTACTTTGCATTCACAAATTATGTCCGCTTTGCCGATCACCCTATCTTATTGACTCAGCAGCATTAGCAGCTCCAAATCCTTCGGCGATTCCTTTCAACCCCCCGTTCGTTTCCGCTCCGGGATGGCCAGGTCGCGACCGTTTTTTGGGCATGCACCTCCGTGACCTTACAAAGGATCGCTGGACGTTGTCTCCTAGTCCTGGTCAGAGTTGCTAACGCAAACTGCCCGTCCATAAACGCTTTTGAGGTGCTGAATGTCCCCCGACTTCCCCCAGCCCTGCTCGACAGGGTGTTTTTGCAAGGTTACGTGTGCCTTTTTCGCGATAGTTTTTATTCTGCTTTGTTCTTCCTTTTCAGCAGCAAAGATCTCAATCCAGGTGCAGGCGCCGCAAGGCACGGTAGGCGTCTCTTACAACACCGTGCTGACGGTCACCGGTGGAACCACGCCATACTCATTCTCGGGCAGTGGCCTACCTTCGGGCCTCACGCTGAATTCGACCACTGGCAGCATCACCGGTGTGCCGTCGACTTCCGGCACTTATTCGGTGAACGTCACCATCACCGATGCGGGATCGAACAAAACTCAATCCACCTTTTCGATCATCGTCGCGAAATCGGGTACGGTGAGTGTCACGGTCTCACCGGACGCCGGCGCTTTGGCGTCGGGACAGACGTTGCAATTCAAAGCGACGGTGTACAACTCATCGAACCAGAGCGTGACTTGGTCCGCATCCGAGGGGACGATCACGAGCAGTGGACTGTATACAGCGCCGCAGGTGAGCGGCGGCTTGTGGACCTACCGGGTCTGGGCAACCAGCAATGCGGACACGGCCAAGTCGGACACGGTGATGGTTGTGGTTACGCCGCTGACGATCCCGCTGCAAATCACGACTACTTCCGTTCCCGCCATTACCGCGGGCGCCGCTTACACGGAAACGCTCGCCGCGACAGGTGGCAAGTCGCCTTACCACTGGAAACTCACCAGCGGAACCCTCCCGCAAGGACTCAGCCTGGCAAGCACGGGGTCGCTTTCGGGCACGACCGCGCAGACCGGGCAGTTCGGCGTTACGTTCCAAATCACGGATTCGTCCTGGCCCACGCAGTTGACGGCGAGCCAGCCGTTTACTTTACAGGTGACAAGCTTGCTGGAAATCACCACGACGCTGCTCCCCGAAGACACGGCCGGGAGCGCTTACAACGAGCCGGTCACCGGCGTCGGTGGCACCGCGCCGTATCATTGGAGCATCAGCGCGGGAACGTTGCCGCAGGGAATTTCTCTGGGCAGCAGCACGGGCGATTTCACGGGCACGACCTCGCAGACCGGCAATTTCAACTTCACCGTCAAGCTGACGGATTCCTCGTCTCCGGCGCAGAGTATAAGCCAGCCACTTTCCGTAACCGTAATTTCGGCGCAGAGCACGGTTGCCGATTTCTATGTCGCAACCGACGGCAACGACACTTGGAGCGGTACGCTTTCCGCGCCGAACTCGAAGGGAACGGATGGACCTTTTGCGACCATCGGACGCGCTCAAACCGCGGTGCAAGGCATCCTGAAAAATCCCAAAGGCCGCACGACGCCGATTCAGGCGATGGTGCGTGCCGGGTCCTATTACCTCACGCAGCCGCTTTCGTTCAGTTCAGCCGACTCGGGAACGATGAGCCTGCCGGTAGTTTGGGAGAACTATCCAAACGAAACGCCGGTCCTCAGCGGCGGCCTGAAAATCACCAACTGGACTCATACCAGCGGCAACGAGTGGCAGAGCACCCTGTCCGCTTCAGCGCAGTATTTCGAGCAGTTATTTTACAACGGCACGCGACGGCTGCGCCCGCGGCTGGGTGGCTCCCTGGGCACGTATTACCGGATCGCGTCGACGATTTATCTGCCGGGCTCGGCGTCAGGACCGGCGCCAGATCCGAATTGCACGGTCTACATGTCCGGCCTGGGGTGGGAGTGTTTCGACCGCTTCAAGTACACGGCCACCGATCCGATCAGCAGCAGTTGGGCAAATCTGAATTCACCGTATCCCCAGGGCGACATCGAACTCTATGACTTCGAGAAGTGGAGCGCGTCGGTTCTGAGAATCAAGTCCATCGATACAACCAACAAGATCGTTTACCTGACCGGCCCGACCAGTCAGCAAGACAACTATCACGGATTCATCACCGGACACCGCTATATCGTCGAGAACATCAAAGATGTCCTCACCCAACCGGGACAGTGGTTCCTTGACCGGTCGCACACACCGTGGACGATCACCTATTTGGCTAACAGCGGCGAGAATCCGCCGACGGACACAATCATCATTCCGCAGAGCACGCAAGTGCTGGTGGCGACGGGACTGCAATGGGTGACGTTCCAGGGGATCACCTTCGAGCACGATAACTGGACGGTTCCATCCCCGCTTGGATACCCGTCAACCACCGCGGATCAGGGGGTCACCGGTGCGGCCAGTTGTTACAACTGCCAGAACGTGACCTTCGACGGCGTCTTCGTCACCCAGACGTCAGGGGGAGGAATCGAATTCTTTACCAACAGCGCGACAGCGACCACGGCGCACAACACGGTCGAGAACTCCGCTCTCTACGATCTGGGCGGGTTTGGAGTCCGCATCGGCTTGCTGGCTCAGTACACCGACACGGACGCCAACGTGGCGCAGTTCAGCACGGTTGAGAACAACGTCATTAGCGGTTACGGCCGGTTCGTCGCCGGCACCTTTGCGATTACGCAAGGCGATGGGCACGACAACACTTACACCCACAATGAGATTTACGACGGATATCAGGTGGGTATCAAAGTGTGCGCGCTGGGCTGTCCGCCAGGATCGAGCAGTTCGCACGGCGCGTTCAACAATATCAGTTCGTTCAATCTCATCTACAACCTTGGCCAGGGCATCCTGGATGACATGGGCGGGATCTACTACAACACGGATGCCAACGCGACCGGCAATCAGGTGCTGAACAATAAAATCCATGACGTGAGCGACGCTTCCGCGCTGGACGCGGACGGCTACGGCGGCCAGGGTGTTTACATAGACGCGAATACCGCGAATATGCTGGTACAGAACAACCTCGTCTATCGCACCTCCGCCACCACGCAGGCGCAAACTTGCGGACCGCAATCCGCCGGCACACCCAACACTATTAAGAACAACATCTTTGCCTATGGGCGTCTCGGCACCAAGCAGGAGGGTTGCATTCCACCCGCTTCGGGAGTGCTGCAGTTTGCCTTCACGAATAACCTGGTCTATTTCGATCGGGGATATGTGCAGACGGGGTTCGCGTACTGCATGAATGGACCGTGCACGGAAGTGCAGAAGTACGCCGACAACATGTACTGCTACGCGAAGGGCACGGCTTGCGCTTTACCCACCAACGAATTCTTCACCACAGGGTCCGGCGGCCGGTCGCAGTCGCAATACTACTCGACTCTCTCCGCCTGGCAGAATGCTACCGGCGAAGATTCCGGAAGCGTGGTGCAGAACCCCGGCTTCGCCAATCCCGTTTACCCAAACGACGACTATTCGCTGGCGGAGTCTCCTGGCGTGGGCTTCGTCGTCTTCGATTCGAGTGAGGCAGGGCGGTCGAACCCGGTAATTCCGGATCCCACAGTGGAAGCGACATTCCCCACGTCTCCGTTTAATCCGGCGACTGACTTCTAGATATGACGAGGACGGCGAGAAATGCTGAAGTGACTTCTCGTGTAACAAGTTCATCTTTCTTCGTAGCGCCAGCCAGGGCGGCGGATTCCACCAATGGTCCGCTGCCTTTTTTCTTTATTTGTGTTTCGCCGGCGCGGAGGCAGCGTTTTCAAGAAGCACCGGCTTCGACCCGATCATGACGGTGCCTCCACTGACCGGAAACTTGTCACCCTTCAGATCGCGGTATTGCGCGAATTCGCCGCCAGCTGCGTATTTCGTCGTCGCCTGCGTGTCATAAGATTTCGACGCGTTCCACACAATCCTTCCTTGATACCCTCCCGGACGGGATATATCGCAGGTCCAGACATCATGGTCGCCCGAGCACGCCTTCGTGAAACTCGCGCCCACCAGCCAGTTGTAAACCTGGCCATAGGCGACGCCCGCCTTGTTCGTCCCATCCTTCGGGTCCCACATTCCGCCCCAGCCGCGCGCGTCGCCGCCGTTGTCCCACATAAACCAGTAGGCCCGCACTACGCCGCTGGAGGCCTGCAGAATCAGCCAGCGCGCCACATAGGCCGCCTGGGCATCCAGATCGGGTAGCTCGCCGTTGGTGCCCCATCCCCCTTCTGTTGCCCATAAAGGCTTGCCCGCCATGCCGCCCTTGTCGAGAATCGAGCGCATGGTGGCAATCTTGCCCAGCAGGGTATCGGGACATGCTGGCGTGTTTCCGCCGCCCGGACAGCCGCTTCCGGCAAAGGTCTCGGGAAACGGCGCGGGATCGATGTTCCATGTACGCGCGGCGTAAGGATGGAACGCGCCCGCATCGGGATAGTCGTTGCTGTACTGTTTGTAGGCGATAAGGAAGTTTTTGGTCCATTCATCGTAGGACCGGCTGTCGCCGTTGCCCTTCGTATCGCCCGAGGTAGCGGCAGAAATATCGGGAGTCAGCGTCGTGCAGCTCCGGCATTGATCCTTGATGATTTTGACAGTGTCGGCACACATCCTTGCGCTCTGGGCATAAGTTCCCACCCAAAAGCCATCGAGGTTGGGCTCATTCCAGCAGGAGAACGCCACGATGCGGCAGCTCTTGTTGGGAGCTGTGCCAGTACACACGTGATTCATCAGGCTAGTGACGAACTCCTTGAACGAGCAATTCGTCGTAGTCACGCCCGCGAGCGGTCCCTGGCACTGCGCGCTGGTCTCGAGGTCTTTGGGAGGAGAGCAATCGGCCTCGCCGCGGCGCGGTCCACACGCAGCATTTGTATTGGCCGCAGCCCAGTCGGGGGTACGGCCAAAGGTGTACATCACATCGACGCCGTGGGAGTGCGCAGTGCTGAGCCAAACATCCAGATTGTGCCAGTCGTAGCGATTGCGTCCCGCGCCTTCCAGGTGAAACCAGGTCGTCATATTGCCTAACATACGCAGGCTTCCGAACGGTATGTTCGGCCAAGGCGTACCGGGACGATTGATGTGCATGCCGAAGAATGTGGGCGGGATCGGACCGACCACGGCGCCAGGCGGCTGGAGCGCGGACGGCGTAGCGCCAGATCCTGAGACAGCGAAGGCTATCGCTACTAGTAGGAAGGCCGAAACAAGAAAAAGATAAACGAAGCTTCTGCGCATGTGGTTTCCCCAGGAGCGGAACATTCGAATCCGTATATCTATCCTACCGCCCGCCGCCTCTCTTAGGCCGGACAGCAAGAAGTTGCAGAGTGAAATGCGGCGGATGGCATGAGGTCTTCAACATGCCCAAGAGGTGATAGTATGGCGATCTCCCCCAGTCCATAACGGAGGTTCCAATGTACAAGACGCTGTGCGTTGCAGTTGCGCTGCTGGGGATTGCTGTTCTAACGAGCGGTTCGGTGAGCAGTCCCAATACAAGCCGGACCCCGGTGATCGTCGCCAGCGCTAAATTTGTCAACCAATCAAAAGCCCTTTCGACAACGATTTTCACGCCCACGCAGGATGGAGTGTACCGAGTGTCGGCGTATGCAACCATCACACAAAACGACCCGAGTAGCCAATCGTACTGGCAGTATGGCCTGGGGTGGACGGATGATGCGGGGCCGCAAGCTGCAGTGACCATCTTCTACCAATACGGCAAGAACTCTGGACAGTTTCTTAACGACATTAGCGTTCAGAATGGTGGGCAAGTGAGAACAATTGCGGCCAAAGCCGGAACGGCCATGACCCAAAACATGATGCGGATCGGCCCCACCGATAGCAGTACCTACAATCTGTACTACGTGGTTGAGCAACTGCAATAGCGACTGAGCGCATAACAAAAAAGGGCAGCGTCCGCGAGGAACGCTGCCCTTCTAATTGCGCTCGATTGTGATGCGCTGGTCGCGCAGACGGCTCGTGGGCTAAAACCCAGAGAGCGAAAGCGAAACCGGTTCCTTGCGTTGTCCCACCTGCTCCGACGGGTGGAAGGGTACTTTGGTGAGCAGAAAGTTATCCATGAGCAGCGCGTCGATGCCAGAACAGGCATAGCTGCGAATGGCATCGAGCGGGCTGACGACGAGCGGCTCGCCGAACAGGTTGAACGAAGTATTCAGCAGCATGGGCGCCGGAGCCGACTCGCCAAAGCGCTTCAGCAAATCCCAGAGGGGTGGGTTAGTCTGCTTCTTCACGGTATGCAAGCGCACCAGGCCGCCGGGAAGCACGAAACCTTCGGGCAATCCGTCCACGCCCGGCCGCACGCGCGCCAGAGAGTTCATCGACTCGCAAAGCTGAGAGCACTCGAAGAAGCGCGACGCATCTTCTTCCGGAACCGAGACGGCAAAGGGACGGAACCATTCCCGGTGCTTAATGAAGTCGTTGAGATTTTCTTTGACATACGGCGCCCAAGGCGACGCGATGACGCTGCGGTTGCCCAGAGCGCGCGGGCCAAATTCAGCCGCGCCCTGAAACCAGCCGATGATTTTACCTGCCAGCAGCAACTGCACGGCATTGTCAGCCTGACGATCTTTCATGATCTGGAACGAGAATCGGGCCTTGCAGTTATCGAGGACGTCTTTAATTTCGTGGCGAGAATACGATGGCCCCCAATAAGCATCCAGACTGACCGGCTTGCGCGGCGCGTGCTGCACTTGATGTTGCAAGTGAAGGGCGGCACCGAGGGCGCAACCGGCATTCCCCGGGGCGGGCGGTACGAACACTCGATTCAGTCCCAGGTTCTTTTCCAGCGCCGCGACCAGCAGAGTGTTCTGGAACAATCCACCGCCCAGGCAGACCTCGTTGATGCCTTCCTGCCTGCGCAAGGTCTCGACGATTTCGGTAACTTTTTCCGCGCAAATCTGCTGCACGGTGGCGGCGAGAGCGCGGCGCTGCTCATCGCTCCACTCGGCGCGATTCTTCGGCAGGCGCAGCTTGCTCCAAAATTTCGCCGAGAGCACAAAGCGTCCGCCGACGCCGTGATCGATATAGCTCGAATCCAGCCGAACCGAGCCCGGCCCGGACTTCCGCAAGATATCGCGAAAGATCTCGCGGTAAAGCGGCTCGCCGTCCAGGCTCAGCCATTGCGTCTTGTGCTCATCGACGTGAGGAACAAATCCGAGGATTTCCGTAATCTGCGAATACAGCCAAGCCAGCGAGTGAGGATAAGAGATGTTGCGCAGCGCACGAATACGTGTGCCTTCGCCCACGGCGAGCAATCCGGACTGGCCGTCGCCTTCTTCATCCATCGTAACGATAAGGCTGCGTTCAAACGGCGAAAGGAAGAATGCGCTGGCGGCATGGCAAAGATGGTGCTCGACGTTCAGCGTGCGCGAGGGTGAAGTCCCATCCTGATGGCGCAACACGCGATGATGGCCCAGTTCCCTCGCCAATCGGCCGATCTCGCCGACCTGGCAGTAGGCAGCAGCCATTGGAGACAACGGCGCAACCCTCGCGCCCGCCATGGAACGCCGCGTCCACCCCCGGAATGGCCGGCTAGCGACAACCACATGATCCAGATCAGGCCACGTGATTCCGGCCTTCTTCAAGCAGAACTGAATCGCCACGTTCGGAAGTCCGCGGGTGGTCTTCGAACGGGAGAGCTTGCTCTCCTCAACGACGGCGCGGATCGCGCCGTCCTCGATCAGGGCCGCGGACGTGTCGTGGTTAAAGGAAGACAACCCAAGGATGCGCATGGCTGGATTCTTACCGCTGAATTTGTTTCCCAGAAAACGGTCTCACAAGCGTGACACACAACGATCAGGCACCGGTTCAATATCGCTTCTGGAGATTCTACCGGAGGCTACCCGGGGAGGGGTTACCTAATCGCCATCGCCCACGGCCACCGGCTTGGCGTTCAACCGGCGCAGCAGTGGGCTATTCTGCGACAGGAACTCGATGTGCCCGCACTTCGGACACTCCAACACGACGTTACCGCCGGCGGAGCCGTAGGGGAGAAACGTAAACTTGGTAAAGGCATAACTATCGAGTTCGTTGTGGCAGCGGAGGCACTCCACTCCGCCCACGCGAGCGGCAGGTTTTTTCTCCGTCGAAGAAGTGGATCGGTTGGGTTTTTCGACGGGCGTTTTTTCGAGACTCATACGAGTTTCCCTTCCAGAGACTCTACCGCAGGGTAGCCCAGCCTGGCTAGGATATTGCCCGCGAAATGTTGCACAAGTTGAGCCTGCTCGTCGGTAAACGCCTCCCGCCAGCCCCCCGCGGAACCGCTGCGAATGAACTTCCCTTTGGCCGAGGCGCGCTGCGGATCGGCTTTTTCCTTTTGCCGCATCCGCTCCATCGAATTGTTGGCCACAGCCGCCCGAATTCTTGCCGGCTGCACCGGCACCCCGAGGAAGTCGACAATTCGCGAAAGCTCCTGCTCGGAGTTCCGCTTCAATTCTTCAAAACAAACCAGCAAGACTTCAGCCCGTCCGCTGTCGGCAGCATCCATCCACGAAGTCGCATGATTGGACCACGAACCAAAGGGGTTTACTTCTCCGCGCAAAAAGCGTTGCAGGTAGACGCTGAAGTCGCTTCCCGCAAGGCCCAGCGCCTTCTGGTAGGCGAACTCGGAGAGTGCAACGTCCCGCGGATCGCGCGCCAGATAAATTGCCTTCGTGTATTCCGGCCGAAAGGGCTCATGGGTCTTGATGAGCCGGCCCCCGGCGGGCAGCACCGGCGCGGCGGTTTGGTGCCTGCCTACGTCGGGGATCATTTCGTTCGTATTGGAAAATCCCGAGGCTTGTCCCGCCAGAATTTCCAGCAACATGAATCGCAGCCAAGTGCTGCCGGATCGCGGATAGGAACCGACGAAAGCGTCGGAAGTTTCGAAGCTGCGGTGCCGCATCCAAACCAACGGAACGCGGGCTGGCGTCTTCGAAAGGCTGTAGCGAACTTTGCGCAGGATAGGCATGAGATCTTTCCCCCGAGTCTAGCTGCGGGACGAAACCTCCGGTAAAGCCGAGGGTTCTTTTGCGACTTCCGGGCTGTTGCCCTTTGACTTGGACGAGCGGTAACGCCGGAGGAGCGAAATGGGGGCGTAGCAATAGACGAGCGAAGTGAACCGGTCAAAAGCGCGCAGACCGCGAAACAGGGCCTCATCCCAGCTTCGCTCGAGCAAGCCAGGGTGGGCACGATCATCCGCTGGCATCTTGGGATACAGCGGCCATGCACCGCCGGACTCTTGCTGCCAGTAAGAAACATACCGGACGACCTTCTTCTTCAACGAAAGCGGCAAGACTTCTTCACGGCCGTTCTTGGCGCCGATGGTGTTGGCCTTCACTCCGGCGTGATGGCCGGCATCGTAAATCGCGGAACGGTCGGCCCCATCGAGAGAAGCCATCTGCGAGTCGAAGGGTATCTGGAAGAAGCTGCAAATGCCCTTCAGCACCCGGTCCGGTTCCTGAATCATTTCTTCGTACTGGATCTCATGAAGCGCGATGCCCTGGCGAACTAAGGCTTCGCACTCGCGCCTGAGCCGTCGCGAGCCAATGAGAGCACGATGCGTAATGCCCCGCTTGGCAAAAAACGAAGACCCAGTTTGCGCGGCACGAAGGATGCTTCGGCAAATATCGGACGGATCCCGCCAGATCACGACGAAGCGGGCGTTGGGAAATTCCCGCGAAAGCCACTGCAGCGAATCGTAGTAGTTCGGCGACTTTTCGCCGTAGAGCGCTCCGTCTGCGTATTGCTTCCAAACGATTTCCGCGGCGCTCCGCAGATCGGGAACGTCATCGGAGAGCTGCCGGCGATCGATGCGGTGACGGCTGAGGGCGGAGTTCCAGAACTCCCATCGTTCCAGCCAGTCCGGCCTGCTGCCGGTACTCCGGAAAAGCTGCCGCAACAGCGGGAGATCGGCCTCATACATGAGGGCGACCCCCGGATGCTGATTCAGCAGCGTGTACAACAGCGAAGTGCCGGAACGCCACATGCCGACAACGAACACGGGGCCCGCAGATGCATCCATAGGCATGGGCAAGGTCTCTTTCCTGTTTTTCAATCTGTCCCGTTCTTCAGTCGGCGCCGACGGTTTCTTCTTTCCGTGTGGACTGCCGGACCTGCGAATTAATCCAGGCGTAGGTTACGGCCAGTCCCTGCTGCAGCAGGATCGAAGGTTCCCAACCCAGTTCTTTGCGGAGACGGGTGTTGTCGCTGTTGCGGCCACGCACGCCCTGCGGACCGGTCAGATTGTGGCGCTTCTTAAGCCGCTTGCGGGCGATTCCGGCGATCATATCGACCAGACCGTTGATGGTGACGAGTTCATCGGTTCCCAGGTTCAGGGCATCGCGGCAATCGGAAGCCATGATGCGAGTCAGGCCTTCGACGCAGTCGTCCACGTACATGAACGAGCGCGTCTGCTCGCCATCGCCCCAGACCTCGATCTCGTCATTGTCACGCGCCAGCGCAACCTTGCGGCTGATGGCGGCGGGAGCCTTCTCTTTACCGCCGTCGTAGGTGCCAAGAGGACCGTAAACGTTGTGGAAGCGCACGATGCGCGTCTCAAACCCGTAATCCTTGTAGTAGTAGCGGCACAGCTCCTCGGCAAAGAGCTTTTCCCAGCCATAGCCCGGCTCGGGATCGGCGGGAAACGCGTCTTCTTCAGTCAGCGGCTTCACTTCCGGATCTTTTTGTTTCGCCTGGTTGTACACGCAAGCCGAAGAGGAGAACAGGAAACGCTTGACCCCATTCTGGCGGCTGGCCTCAAGCATGTGGGCATTGATTAAAATATTATTGCGGCTGATGTCGGCGTGGTTGGCCGTGATGTAGCCGATTCCGCCCATATCGGCGGCGAGATTGTAAACTTCGTCGATGCCGCCGCGCGTGGCCAGCAGGCAGGCGTCGATCTTGCGCAGATCGAGAATCTCCATCTCGTCGGCCGCGCTCTTGTCATACTCCGGATACTTGATGTCGGCTCCGCGCACCCAGTGGCCGTCCTTCTTCAATCTCTTCACCAAATGATGGCCAATAAAGCCCCCCGCACCGGTTACCAGTATCCTTTTTTGCTTGCTCATGTTTCGTTGGTCTCCTGAAAATGATTTAGACGGCTTCTACAACGATCTTGTGTCGCGTAGCCGAGCTGGGGGAAGCCCGTGCTTTTGTTCATCCAAGAATTCTTGGAGCCAGATGCTCCAGGCAAACTGCCCAGACAAATTTCGAGCCGTTCACGATGTAGCGGGACCACAGCCGCCGAGGTTCCGCGCACAAACGGAACAACCACTCCAGACCGCCTTCGCGCATCCACGCGGGGGCCTGCGTCAGGCGTCCTGTGTTGAGGTCGAAGGCCGCGCCCACACCCAGCATCACGGGCACGCGCAGCGTCTCGCGATGCGCATACATCCACTGTTCCTGCTTCGGCGTGCTCAGCCCGACCCAGAGCACGTCGGGCGCAGCCGCATCCACGATGCTCTGCACTTCCCGTTCCTCATTGTCCGTCAGCGGCCGGAATGGCGGGCAATAGGTCCCGGCGATTTGAATACCGTAGCGTTCCTGCTCAACGCGAGCGAGTTCGTCCGCCACTCCCGGAGCTCCGCCGTAAAAAAAGTGACGGTATTTGGAGCCGGTTTCGCGGCAGAACGTTTCCATCAGTTCCGGCCCGTAAACGCGGCGCTTCATGCTGGCGTGTCCCTGCCACCGGCCGAGCCATACCAGCGGCATGCCATCGGCAACCACAAGATCGGCGGAATCGAGCACACGGCGGAAATCGGGATTCTCCCGCGCTTCCGATACGCCATGCATGCCGGTAACGGCAACATAGCGAACCGGCCCTCGGTCGCGAATCCAGGATTCCAGGACTTGAATCGCATCCGGAATCTGAACCGCATCCACACGGACGCCCAGCACGCGAAAACTGGGAATCTCGCTTACACGATCAAGCAGTGCTTCAGGCGACACCTTCAGTTCTCCCCCACGTCGATCTTCGCCAGGTCTTTGAACACAAATCAATTTCAAACCAGCCGCATTCCGATCGCTAGTTTGAGGACGGTTTTTCGATAATGAAATTTTCCAGCACCAGCGCGTCCATTTCGCTCTTTTGGAACGTATTGAAGGCATTGGCCGGAGTATTCACGATCGGCTCGCCTTTCAGATTGAACGAAGTGTTCATCACAACGGGCACGCCGGTCGCTTGTCCAAACTTCTCGATCATCTTGTAATACCGCGGACTCTGCGCCTTGAACACCGTCTGCAAGCGTCCGGTGCCGTCCACGTGAGTAATGGCGGGCAGAGTTTTCTTCTGCTCTTCCCGCACCGGCACCACATAGAGCATGTAGCGCGCCGGCGACAGGTTCGCGGCGTTGGGCAGATCAAAATATTTCTCGGCGCTTTCCGCGAGCACCGAAGGGGCAAAAGGACGATAGGGTTCCCGGAATTTGATCTTCGTGTTGACGATGTCCTTCATATCCGGATTCCGCGGGTCGGCCAGAATCGACCGGCTTCCCAAGGCTCGCGGACCCCACTCAAACCGCCCCTGCGCCCATCCAATGACCTTGGCGTTGGTCAGATTGTCGACCACCGCGTCAAGCAACTTATCTTCGTTGTCATAGCGCGTGTGCGGGATGTTGTTCTGCGTGAGGAAGTCTCCAATTTCCGAATCCGAGTTCTGCCGGCCCCAGAAGGCATGATCCATCTGGAAGTTGCGCGGCTTGCCCAATAAAGTGTTGTAGGCCCACAACGCCGCTCCCAAAGCGCCACCGCCGTCGCCCGCCGCAGGTTGCACGTACAGGTTCTCGAACCCTGACTCCTTCATAATCCGGGTGTTGGCCACGCTGTTCAGCGCCACACCCCCGGCCATGCACAGGTTCTTCATTCCGGTGCTCTTGTGCAGATGGGTTGCCATGCCCACCATAATGTCTTCCGTCACCTTCTGAATGCTCGAGGCGATGTCGGCGTAGTGCTTGTTCAGCTTCGACATCTCCTGGAAGTTTCCCGGTGGCGTTCCAAAATACTTGGGAAAGCCGGTCTCCTCGGTAAAGAAGAGCATCTTTGACGGGCGCGGATCGCCGAACAGGGCGGCAAACTTGCTGTTGTAAGTTTTTTCCGTGGAGTGGTGGAAGCTGAAGTAATCCATGTTCAGCGAAAAAGAACCGTCGCTGTTCAACTGGATCAGCTTCCAGACTTTATCCACGTACTTGGGCTCGCCGTACGGCGCCATGCCCATCACCTTGTACTCGCCCTCGTTCACTTCGAATCCCAGAAATGCGGTAAATGCGCTGTAGAGCAACCCCAGCGAGTGGGGAAACTCGATCTGCTTGTTCAGCTTGAGCTGATTGCCTTTGCCGACACCGTGAGTCGCCGTCACCCACTCGCCGACACCGTCCACTGTGAGAACCGCAGACTCCTCAAAAGGCGAGCACAGGTAAGCGCTGGCCGCATGCGACAAGTGATGCTCGCTGAACAGAACTTTATCCTTCTTGATCCCCAATTCCGACTGCAAAGTAGTGGCTACCCAGAGCTTGTCGATCATCCAGGTGATCATGGACTCGCGGAACACCTTCCACGACTGGGGATAGGTCTGCAGCACCATCATCAGAATTCGATCCAGCTTGCGGAACGGCTTCTCGAAAAACACGACGTAGTCGAGATCCTGGCCGGTGATGCCCGCCTGATCCAGGCAGAACTGGATCGCCTGCTTGGGAAAGTCGTAGTCGTGCTTCTTCCGCGTGAATCGCTCTTCTTCCGCCGCCGCCAGCAGTGCCCCGTCTTTCAACAGCACAGCCGCCGCGTCGTGGTAGTAACAACTGATCCCTAGTATGTACATTAAACTCCTCTTATTAGTTGGTTACTTGATTCGGTCCCGCTCTCTACTGCTTGTGCGCCCACTCCATGTCGTAGGCTTCTTCGGGATGATCCAGCCAAGCGTCGGGGATCTTCTTGATCCGCAAGGGATCGCTGAACCACCGCGCCGCCAGCCCAAAGGGCAGCATCAGCACCGCATAAAAAACCGTGAGCAATACCCGCGCCTGAAAGTTGCCGATTTTCTTGCCAATCGCCTTCCAGCCTTCCCATGCCCGCTTTAACAGATTCCACATTGCTTGTTGTGCTCCTATGGTGCAAGTCTCAAAGGTGAAGTTACTTCGCGGGAGCGGGAACAAGCTGCCAGGCCGGCGCTTGTTTTTCCTCGGGCTGGCTGACTCCCTGCAACAGTCTTTCGCTCACGAATACCAGGGCGAAAAGCATCATGAACGTGGCGTCCGGACGGCTGCCGAAGGCCCGGCTCACCATGCCGTTGATCAGAATATTCAGGTACACGGCGAAACATCCGGCCGCGAGCGGCAGCGATATCGTCCGCATCACGCGGATGAGGTTGCGGACGATCACGCCGTGCATCATCAGCATGATGAACAGTCCGAACAGACCGTTGTTGTACCAGACTTCAAGGAAGCCGTTGTGCAAGTGGCCGGGCTGCCAGACTACGTCGATTTTGTATCCGAGGAAGCGGGACGACATGAATCCCCTGCCCAGAATCATGCGCTGCTTAATCAACTGCCAGCCTGCCGTCCACACTTCCGTCCGCCCGGTAACGGTTCCCGCCTGATCGGTTCCGAGATAACCCGTGATGTAGGAAGCAAGCGCCGGCGACACGGCCATCAGCAGGGCTCCGGCGGCGAACAATCCCAGCATGAACCACACCGCCGACTTGAACTTGCCCTGCCAAATGAAAAAGATGAGGCCGGAAAACACGCAACCCGCAATTCCCGCCTTGCCGGCGGCGAGAATCATGATCAGCATTCCGAAGACGGCGAACAGCAATGGCCCCACTCGACGGCCCGGTTGCGATAGAGCCAACGACAGCAGAACGAGAATCCCGGCGTCGGCGGCCAGCATGGTGGGCGCCGTCCCTACATCGAAGAGACGCCCAGTGGCGAGAACCGCGGGATCGGCAATCAGCCGCAGGATCGGGACAAAGACCAGAAAAGCGAATCCCCACTGGCTGACCTTGAGAAACGTTCTGAGATCGCCGGAATTCTTAATCTCCTGGTTGCAAGCCGCCAGCAGCGCGATGGCCAGAAACAACTTGATGATCCAAGCCAGGCTGAACAGCGGCTTCTCGGCGTAAGCGCAGGAAAGAAAACAGACCACCCCAAACCATGCCACCCATTTGTAGGAACCGCGAAAAATCGCATGAAGATATTGCGGATTCTTGAACGAATAAAGCAGGAAGGCGAAGATGATGAAAACCCAAACCATCACTTCGGAATAAGCTCCAGTCGATACCTGGCCGCTTTCCGCATCTTCTGTCATGTAGGAAAATAGCGCTTCCGAGCCCAGCAAGACCCACCACAAGGCAAAGACCAGGTTCCGGCTGCGGGACGCGCCAGACAACGACAACACCACTCCCAGCAAGGCGAAGAAGCCGACTCCGACAGCCAGGATCGAAATGGCCTGGTCCGACACCAGTGCAAAAGCCAGCGCCATCAAGGCTGTGGCCGTGATTACGCCAACCCCAGCGATCCACAGCCAGGAACGCAAGCGGGATTTGCCGCCTTCCAGGTCGTGGCTCGTTTGCTTTGCCGGATTGAGATAGGTCGTGCTCATCGATTCTTCGATTGGTCCGGGGACTTTGCGCTCGCCGTTTCTTCCAGGCGCCCTAGAACAGGGTATAGATAAACGGCGCAATTGCCGAACTCTGCCCCAGGATGATCAGGGCGCCGATCAGGAACAGGCTGACCACCATCGGCACCAGCCACCATCGCTTGTTGCGCATGAAGAAGCCAAGCAATTCGCCGGCAACTCCCATATTGCGCACACCGTTCTTAATGAATTTCATGATCTTCCTCCGCCGGAAACGGGGGCATCCGCCGTCCCGTTCTAAATTTTAACGTTGGGGTCTCGCTTCAACTACTTGCCGGACTCGGCAAAACGGATTGCCTCCGGCAGTTACCTGCGGAAACGACTTGCGTTCCGCGAGTCGCTTGGCTACTGCTTGTGCGCCCAATCCATGTCGTAAGCCTCTTCCGGATGGTCCAGCCACGCGTCGGGCAGTTTCTTGATCCGCAACGGATCGCTAAACCACCGTGCCGCCAGCCCAAAGGGCAGCATCAACACCGCATAAAAAATTGTCAGCAACACCCGCGCCTGGAAGTTGCCGATCTTCTTGCCGATCGCCTTCCATCCCTCCCACGCCCGCTTCAACATTTTCCACATAATGATTGGTGCTCCTGAATTGCCGATTTAGTGCGCCGCCACGCTGGAAGACGAAGCGTCCGCCGGAGAAGAATTCGCCACATTCACGCCCGGCACTTGGCACGCTTCGTTGTAGGCCGGAAGCTGCCGAATCGTCTTGTACAGTTCATTCGCGATTATCTTATGGCCCGCCACGGTTGGGTGGGCAGGATCCATATAGATGGCGTTCTGATCCTTGTTGCGCAAGACTTCGATCAGGTTGACGACGGGCAGATGCTGAGCTTGCGCGAAATCCAGCATCGCTCTCTGGAACGGATGCATGTCGCTGTCCTTGGTTAATCCATCGCCCCCGAGCACCAAAAGGACCAACTGCGAATGGTGCGCCTGGGCCAATTGCAGGCTTTCTCGCAGGCTGGCGTTGAACCCATCGACATCAAGGTCCCCGTTGCCCGCCACCGTCGAGAGCGAGCCTTGCATCAGGACGTGGCGGAGCTTATAGTACGCGATCTCACGAAACAGGTCTTCAATAAAGAAGTTGTAGATCGCGCTGCGCCGGATGATCGACTTGAACTCCACACGGCGCAGGAACTGCTTGCGCGCCGCGCCCTGCAACTTGGGAAGGTTCTCGAAATTCGTATTGAAGCTATAGGCCCGGATCACGACGTCGGGCTGAAACGTTGGGTCTTCGATCACCAGCTTCAGTTTTTCTTCCACCAGCGAATTGGGATAGGCATTCACTCCCGCGGAGACGACTTGAAAGTGTTCTCGCGAGCAGCCATCGGAATTCAGCATTTTCTCCAACTGCGCGCTGAAGTGGGAATTATCGTCCACGCCCCAGCCCTGGGTCGTCGAGTCCCCAAAAGCGATTATGCGGAACTGGTCTTTCTCCTTCGGCTTCAAATCGGTGGCGTAGCGAAAGCCCTGGTCGTTGATCGTGATGGGAAGGTGACCTACTACGGTAAGAGTGCGGCCGGGCTCGGGCACCCAAAGCAACTGATCGTCGGGCCGGTAAATGGTGAAAGAACCGTAACCGAACAACCGCAGCCCGATCTCCAAAACCGCGCAGATCGCCAACAACCAGCCAATCGTCCTCCAGAACCCACCGCGCTTCTTCCCCGTGCTCGTCCCCGAACTCATTGCCTGGCTCCCGTCGAGATCATCGCTTGACTGCTTACCAGCCTGCTATCACCGCGCCGCTAGAACATCGTGTAGATAAACGGCGCGAGCGAAGAGCTCTGGGCAACGACGATCAATGCTCCCAGCATGAACAGCGTCAACAGGATCGGCAAGAGCCACCAGCGTTTGTTTTTTCCAAAAAAATGAAGCAGTTCGCCGGCGGTCTGCAGCTTCCGGGCCGTATTGCGAATGAATTTCATGAACACTCCTTGTGCGATCGGTAGATTCTGGGATGATCCGCGATTGCCGGACCCACGTCAATAACTCTCCGTGCAAGTCGAACCGCCGTCAATTGGCGGCGGCAGCCGCCGAGGGGAGCCAGTGGCGCTGCTCTAAAAGCTGAACGATTGCGCCGGCAACCACTTGATGGCCCAACGCGCTGAAATGCGGATCGCAGGGTAGCGAGAAATACGGCCACTGCAGGTGATGCTGATCGCGATAAGACTGCATGGCCGGAGCCAGAAACTCCATTGTAATCTTTCGCCGGTCCGCGATGCGCTGCAGTCGCTCGTCGAGTTTGGCGGGAACCATCTCCGGCGGGACCGAGCCAAACTGCTTCGTGAGTCTTTGCCGCCAGTCCGGATCGACGTCACTAAAATTCGTCCAGGGAATCACGACAAATTTCGCGCCATCGGCTTCGACCATGTCCCGCATCCCAGCCAAGACCTTCTCCGTAACCAGCCAAGCCTGTTGCCATTCCGGGTCGAGCGGATCGTCCGAATAGCTGCCGAAGTATACCGGCAGGCCGTGCCATTTATAGAGCGGAAGGTCGGCCCGGAACCACACCCTCTCGATGTAATACGTCAGATACGAATGCCGCTCCAAAAACGATACCAGACCATTGAAGGGCCGGCTCTCTACCGGCTGAAACACCAATTGCCCATTCGCACCCAGATTGTAGTACGGCGAATACCAGGTGTGAATTCCGTAGGACTTCGGCTGCAGCGTGGATGAATTGTTCATCACATCGTTGTCGGAAAACGTGAGCAGAACCAGGTCGGGATGAAACTGCCGAATCCGTTCCTTGTAGAGGATGAGTTCCTGCGTCGTGCCGATGCCCTCGATGCCGAAAT
>Ga0302326_10003508_pt1 | contig 36893 bp, 27 predicted proteins | sample Palsa_T0_3_FD_202264 | JGI IMG/M metagenome (GOLD analysis project Ga0302326, IMG submission 202264) | Peat permafrost microbial communities from Stordalen Mire near Abisko, Sweden - Palsa_T0_3 | ecosystem: Environmental > Terrestrial > Soil > Palsa > Peat permafrost | place: Sweden: Abisko... | reverse complement strand
AATCAGGCAGGCAGGCAGGCATCCGTCGCCTCGCGGCGGGCTCCGTTCGCCGTTCGCGCTGGCATAATGTCTATTGGAACGCTACGCCCGAACATGAGCGCATGTCAACGAGCGGGCCTGGACTGATGCAGCAGTAACGGCAACGCGCCTGTCCAGTCCGTTACCGGCCGATCTCGAGCGTGCGACCAAGATGGTCAATCACCTGTTTGAAGGGAGCTTCGGTGATCGTGCCTGCTTCGCTGTGCTCATTGTCCGAGACCTGGGTTCTGGACCGCAACACGTCTTGGCTGCGATCAGTCGCTCACAGTCCTCCAGCCGGCGGCATTGGCAGTGAAAACTGGCATTGAGGATAGATCGCATTTGGCTGAGGCGCGTGGTTAGCTCATCCAGCTCTGCGATCTTAAGTCTAGCCATTGTGCGCCATCGCAACGCAGGTCTGGTGCCAATGGGAAAGCCGTTCAGGAACGTGCGCGTCTCCCTGATCGAAAAGCCGGCATCGCGAGCCAGAAGTATGATCCGTATCCGACCAAGTACGCCTTGATCGTATTGTCGGCGATTAGACGCGCGTGCCGGCGACGGAAGCAGTCCTGCTTTCTCGTAATAGCGCAACGCAGAGGTTGCCACGCCCGCCTGGCGTGCCAGCTCGCCGATCATGAGGCCTGCCATCAAAACCTCCTCGACACGGTTCGATCTGAAGAACTACTTGACTTAAAGCGCACTTTAACTTGTAGGCTGCAGGAAAGGTAGCACAACGTGCTATGCAGTCACAGAAGGTACAGCGTATGGATATCGAGACTGGCTGGTATGTAATGGCGATTCTGAGCTTGTCGGTGTGCAGCGCAGGATGGGCGGACAGTGTGCCGCTCACGCCCGCTATCTTTGAGACGGCCATCTCGGACCCGCGCAGACCCGATGATCAAGTCAAGCTCGACGTGGCCCGCAAGCCCGGGCTTTCGGTCTTGTTTTCCGAAGCGAAGGCGGGTGATCGTATTGCCGACGTGATGTCCGGAAACGGCTACTTTGCGCGAATTCTGAGCGACGTTGTCGGTCCGAGCGGCCATGTTTATGCGTATATCCCGACCGAACAGATCGCTCATTGTTCACCTGGCGAAATCGCCGGCACGCAAGCCATTGTCCGCGACTCCAGCTATGGAAACGTAACTTTGCTCACGGGTTCACTCGCCGACTTTCGTCTGCCCAAGCAGCTTGATTTGATATGGATGTCGCAAAGCTATCACGATTTACATGACTCCTTTCTCGGACCGGCCAATGTTGCGGTCCTCAACAAGACAATCTTCGAAGCGTTGAAGCCCGGCGGAGTTTTTCTGGTCATAGACCATGTCGCCGAAGCCGGCTCCGGACTACGGGATACGGAAACACTGCATCGAATCGATCCGATCCGCATGAAGAACGAGATCGAGGCGGCCGGGTTCGTGCTCGAATCGCAAAGTGACGCGCTTCGTAATACCGACGATGATCACAAACGGGCCATTTTCGACCCGAGAATTCGCGGTCAGACGGATCAAGTGCTGTTCCGATTCCGCAAGCCGCAATGAGGCGTCGAAGGCCACGTCCGCCCGCAAGCTGAACTTGAACTACAGCTCACACACTCGTAATGAGACGAGAAGGCCGAGGCCGCAATTGATCACTCAGTTAACTTGGCACCGGGTGGTATGGCCGATAGGGGATCATGTCCCCATACGGCGTTGACCTCTAGTCTGTTCGAACGGGCATGCACCGGCTGTCGGACAATGCAATCAACTTCAAGCCTATTTGCCCTATCGCACTCGTAAGACGCCCGCGAGGGTGCGCGCTCTCCAACAAACGTTGCACGGGTCGACCCGGTCAGTTTCGTGTCGTCAGCGGCGCAGGGGATTGCCAGCCGCCCCCGAGAGCCTTGATGAGCGTCACGCTGGCATCGAGTCGGCGCGTCTGGATGCTGGCCGCCGAGAGCTGCGCCTGGAGCGCCGTCGTCTCGGCACTCGAGACCTCAAGATAGGTGACGGCGCCCGCCCGATAGCGGTAGTTCGCCTGCTGCAAGGCAACGCCGGCAGCCGTAACCGCGGCGGATACAGTCTGCGCTTCCTGCTCCAGCTGCCTCAGCGCCGCGAGGCTGTCTTCCACGTCCTGATAGGCTGTGAGGACAGCATTGCGGTAGTCGGCCACCTGCTCCTCGTATTGCGCCTTCGCGCGCTCGGTCTGGCCCACGAGGCGACCGCCCTCGAACAGCGGCACGGTCAGCTGCGGACCGACCGACCAGAACCGGCTGGGGGCGGAGATCCAGTTAGCGGCGTGCACGCTATTGAAGCCGGCGCTGCCGCTGAGCGTGAATTGCGGAAAATACGCGGCACGCGCTACGCCAATCTGCGCGTTGGCGGCCGCGACGCGTCGCTCGGCTTCGGCCACGTCGGGTCGCCGTTCGAGCAGCGCCGAGGGGAGGCCAGGATCGATTGGCGGCGGCACGACATCGAGCGGGAGCGGGTTCACGGGAATCTGGAACGCCGATGGGTTCTCGCCTATGAGTACGGCGATGGCGTGGGCGGCCTGATCGCGTTGCAGGCGCACGTCCGCCGCTTGCGTTAGAGCGTTCTCAAGTTGTGCCTGTGCCTGCGCCACATCACCGAGTGGCACGGCACCGCCATTGAAAAGATTCTGCGTCAGTTGCAGCGACTGCTTATAGTCGCGCACGGCCTGGTCTACGAGCTGTTGCTGAGCATCGGCGCTTCGCAAATTGAAGTAGTCCATGGCAAGCTCAGCACGAATCGACAGATCGAGCGACGCGAGGTCGGCAGCGCTTGCCTGCTGATTCGCCTTGGCTGAGGCGACCTCGTTGCGCACCCGCCCCCACAGATCGAACTCGTAGGAGACGTCCCCTTCGAGATTGAAGTCGGAGCCCGTCGTCGGCTTGCCCGGCAGGTAGCTCGGGGAATTCGGCGAGACGCGCGCGCGTTCGGCCGACGCGGAGGCGGTGACCGTTGGAAACAGATCCGCGCGGGCGATGCGCGTGTCGGCGCGCGCCTGCTGCAGCCGCGCGAACGCGGCCTTGATGTTCTGATTGGCGTCGCCGGCTCGGTGTTCGAGCTCATCGAGCTGGGGATCCTCATACAACCGCCACCACTCGCCACGGGGAACCTCGTCCATGGGGTGTGCGGGTTGCCAACCGTCGAGCTCCTGGTACTGTGCGGCGGCAGGCACCGACTCCGGCGGTGCCTTGTACGGAGGTGCCAGCGAGCAGGCACCGAACAGCGATAGGGCCAGCAGCGCGAGGGCATGTCTCACGACTTCTTGCCGTCCTTGCCCGGCTGCTCAGGCTGTTGTTGACTGCCGTTGCGCTCCTGGCTCGGCTGCTGGTGACTGCCCGGCTCGCCGGTGCTTTGCGTCTGCTGCGGTGGCTGAGGCGCAATGCGAACCGCAATGCCATCCGTGATCGAATCCGGCGGATTGATCACCACGACATCGTTCGCAGTCAGGCCGTCCAGCACTTCGATGGTTTTGCCGAAGTCGCGCCCCTGCACGATGCTCTTGAGTTTGATGGTGTCGTCGTTATTGACCGTGGCCACCTGCAGGCCGGCCGCGCGGAAGAGTACCGTGTTCGCCGGCAGCCGCAATGTCTGGGTGCTCGAAGGCAATTTAAAGTGCACTTCGGTGTATGCACCCGGAAACAGCTCTCCTTGCCGGTTGTCGAGGTGCAGCTCTACCTGTAGCGTCCGTGCGCTGGGATCGAGCGCATTCGACGTACGCACTGCTTCGGCCTCATAGCTCTTGCCCGGATGTTCGGCGAAGTGTAGCTCCGCCTTGAGCCCGGTCGTCACCGCCGAGGCATATACCTCGGGCACCTGCGCATAGATACGCAGCTCCTCGGTATCGGCCACACGGAACAGTTCGGTCCCGGACGACTCGCCGGCGTTGATCAATGCACCGATGTCGGTATTGCGGGCCGTGATGACGCCATCGAACGGCGCCAGCACGCGCTTGAAGGACTCCAGCTCGTTGAGCCGGCCGACATTCTGCTCCGCCGAATGCGCCATCGCCTCTTTGGCCGCGGCATCACCGGCCTTCTCGTCCGCATCCTGCTGCGAGACCGACTGCGTCGCAAGCAACGCTTTCCAGCGCTCGTTGGTGGTGCGTGAGAGCGCAAGATTGGCCTGCGCGGTGTTGAGATCGGCGCGCGCTTGATTCAACTCCCGGTCCACTTCCGGCGTTTCGATCTGGGCCAGCAGCTGACCCTTTTTGACGCGCGTACCGATGTCGGTGTACCACCGTCTGAGATAACCACTGGTGCGCGCATAGATCGGCGCCTCGATGTATCCCTGGACGATACCGGGCAGCACGAGCTCGTCGCCCGCACCGCTGAGATCGGGCTTGGCCGTGACGACCGCAAGACGCGCCTCCTGAACCGATCGCTTGCGCAGCTCCGATCGCGCAATCATCCGGCTGGCGATGCCCCAGACTGCCAAAATGAGTGCCAGGATCAGCAGGATCCACAATCCGATGCGCAGGCGACGCCGGAGCTGCTCGCGCTGGTGGGGCGAATAGTCCGACTGCGGAGCACGCTGGGCAGGGTGCTCATGCGAGGGACCGGGGTGGGGATGTTTCGTCTCTTCGGCCATCGCTCACTCCGTCGCCCGTTGATCCTGACCACGCGGCTCGGGCCCGGGCTTGGGCTCGGGCTTGGGATCGTTCCGGTGGACGAGCGTGAACACTGTCGGCACGAAGTACAGCGTGGCGAAGGTGGCGAATACGAGGCCGCCGATGACCGCGCGGCCGAGCGGCGCATTCTGCTCGCCGCTCTCGCCGAGCCCGAGCGCCATCGGAATCATGCCGATGATCATGGCCAGGGCAGTCATGATGACTGGCCGCAGTCGCGTGTAGCCGGCTTCGATGGCCGCGGCGCGGGCGTCAAGACCCTCTGCCATCTGCTCACGCGCGAAGCTGATCACGAGCACGCTGTTGGCGGTGGCGACGCCCATGCACATGATCGAGCCGGTCAGTGCCGGCACACTTACCGTGGTGTGCGTCAGGAACAACATCCAGACGATGCCTGCCAGCGCTGCCGGCAGGGCGCAGATGATGATGAGCGGATCGCGCATCGACTGGAAGTTGACCACGATCAGCATGTAGACCAGCACAATGGCGCCAACCAGTCCCGTGAGCAGTCCGGAAAACGAGCGCTGCATGGTCTCGACCTGTCCCTTGAGGGCGATCTTCGAGCCGTGCGGCAAGCTCTTCTGCATACTGTCGATCACCTTCTTCATCTGCGCCGCCACATAGCCCAGATCGGTGTCCTGAACCGCACCATAAATGTCAAATGCGGTCTGTGCGTTGTAGTGGCTGACGACCGAAGGCGCCTCGTCACGATGCACGGCGGCCACGTTGGAGAGAATCTGCGACGTGCCCCCAGTGCCCGCCGCGGCACCACTGCTGAGACTCAGCGGCGTGTTGCCCAGATCATTCAAAGACGAAAGACGGTATTGAGGTGTCTGCGATACGACGTTGTACTGCGTTCCGGTCGTCGGGTCGATCCAGAAGGAAGGCGAGGTCTGGAAGCTTCCGGAGAGGCTGATCAGCATGTTGGAAGCCACATTCTGCTCCGTCAGTCCCAGCAGCTGCGCCTTGCTGCGATCGACATCGACGTCGATCTGCGGATAGTCGTATGCCTGCTGGATGTGCAGGTCGGCTGCGCCGGCGATGCCACTGAGCCTCTGCAGCAGCGCTTTCATGAAATCCCGGTTGGCCTTGACGTTGGGGCCAGAGACCTGGATGTCGAGCGGGGAGGGCAGGCCGAAGTTCAGGATCTGGCTGACGATGTCCGCCGGCAGGAACTGGAACTGTGTCGAGGGATATGTAGCCGTGAGCTTTTCGCGCATGCTGCGTAGATACCCATCCAACGACGAATGTTTCTTGGTGAAGTTTATGAAGATATCGGCATCGCTCGGACCGACCGGTGCCGAGGTGCTGTAGGCCAGGTTGATGCCGCTGTAAGGCAGCCCCAGATTATCGACGATGCTGCTGAGCTCCTTGCTTGGAATGATCCCGCGGATGGTCTTCTCGACGGCATCGCAGAGCACTGCCGTCTCTTCAATGCGTGTGCCCGTGGCGGCTCGAAGGTGAAGCTTCAACTGACCCGCATCCACCGTAGGGAAGAAATCCTGCCCCAGACCTGGCAGTGGCCCAAGCGGAAACGCCAGTATGGCGGTCGCCGCCATGACGAACAGGAACACCGCGGCAAAGCGTCCACCGCCATCCAGCGCCAGGTTCAGGGACTCGCGATACGCCTCACGCATACGCTCGAACCCATGTTCGAATCGTCGCTGCAGTCGCACCAGAACATTGCCGTGCGCGCGGTGCTCTGACTCCTCTTTCTTCTGGAGCCAGAACTTGGATAGAGTCGGCACCAGCGTGCGCGACAGCAGGTAAGAGGCCAGCATGGCGAAGATGACCGCCTCGGCCAGCGGAATGAACAGGTACTTCGCGATGCCGGCGAGCTGGAACATCGGCACGAACACGATGCAGATCGACAGGGTCGAAACCAGCGCGGGCAGGGCGATCTGGCGGGCGCCCTCGAGAACGGCCGCCTCGACTTCCATGCCCTGTTCCAGATGGAAGTTGATGTTTTCGATCGTCACGGTCGCGTCATCGACCAGAATGCCGACGGCGAGCGCGAGTCCGCCGAGAGTCATGATGTTGATGGTCTCGCCGAGCGCCGAGAGGCAGGCAATCGATGCCAGGATCGAAAGCGGTATGGAGATCGTAATGATGAGTGTGCTGCGCCAGCTGCCAAGGAACAGCAGGATCATGAGGCCGGTCAATGCAGCGGCGATGGCCGCCTCGCGGATGACGCCGGAAATCGCGGCGCGCACGAAGATTGACTGATCGCTCAAGGCCTGGATCTTGATATCGGACGGCATCGATGCCTTGGCCGCCGGCAGTCGGCTTTGGATGCCATCTATAATGTCGATGGTCGAGGCGTTTCCGGTCTTGAGAATGGTCATGAGTACGGCGCGTTTGCCGTCGACACGGACGATGTTGGTCTGCGGCGGGTAGCCATCGCGCACATGCGCGACGTCATGCACATAAAGGACGCTTCCGTTGCGCACGCCAATCGGCAGATCGTTGATTTCACGAATCTGCGTCGGATTGGCATTGAGCTTGACGAAGTACTCACGCGTGTCGATCTTTTCGGTGCCTGCCGGCAGAATGAGATTCTGCGCGCTGATCGCGTTGACGACATCGCTGCCCGCAAGTCCGCGGGCCCGCAGCGCGCGCGGATCCAGGTCGACCTGCACCTGCCGTTGGCGCCCGCCGTAGGGATAAGGGATTGAGGCGCCGGCTACCGTAGCCAGCTGCACGCGTACGATGTTGTTCGCCAGATCGAACAGCTCCTGCTCGGGAATCGTCTCGCTCGAGAGCGCCAGCTGCAGGATCGGCACGCTCGATGCGTTGTAAGCCAGGATGAACGGTGGTGTCGTGCCCGGGGGCGAGCTCTGCAGCTGTGTCTGCGACACGGACGTGATCTGCGCAAAGGACAGCGCCTGATTGACGTCCGGCTGGAAAAAGTACTTCACGACCGCTTCGCCGTTGACCGACTGCGACTCGGTGTGCTCCACGTCGTTGACCGTAGTCTGGGCCGTTCGCTCGGAAAACAGCACGATGCGGTTGGCCATCTCCTCGGGCAGCAGACCCGTGTAACGCCAGATGACGGCCGCAATCGGAATCTTGATATTGGGGAAGATGTCGGTCGGCGTATTGAGGATCGAATACACGCCCAGCAGGACGATCAGCGCCGCGAGCATGATGAACGTATAGGGGCGCTGCAGCGCGACTTTGACGATCCACATGGCCCGCGCAGCTAAGCAGTACTCGGGCGGTCCGGGTTATCAGCGGATTCCTATGGCTGTTGTGGTATTCCGCTGACCCCACGGCCGCCAGATCGTCGGGAGAGCTGGCCACTTCAGCCGGGGTTGGCGGAATCCACGAGAAGTCACGGTACCGGCCATTCACCTTTATTCAGGAGGATTCACCAGAGCTGATTGGTTTTGCGACAGGGGAGTTCGTCGAAACCATTCGCCAATGAATACGCTCTGCCTACGGGTCCACCTGCTGACTGAGGACCGCGGACTTGCTGGCGGAGAAGCTTTCGCTGCCGCCATAGTCCGCCATTACGGAGTGCGTGCCTACTTTATAATGCAAGTCGACGCACACCAAGTTACCGTTGCGTGGTCATTATAGCGCGGCGTGACCAGCTGGATTCGTCGTTTGGCGCCTGTCAGCAGGGCAGATCGGCGACAAAGCGGTTGATGCGCTGGCAGGCCTCGGTGAGCCGGGCGTCGCTGTTGGCGAAGCTGATGCGTATGAATTGCGCTGTGCTGGGCCCGAAAGCCCCGGCGTCCAGCACCGAAACACCGGTTGCCTCATAGAGCTGGCGGACGAAGTCATGCGCATTGACTCCGAGCTGTGAGATATCGACCAGCATGAACATGCCCGCCTCGGGCTTGAAGCAGCGCAGGCGCTCGTTCGAGAGCTGCTCGAGCACCAGATCGCGCCGCTTGCGATAGGTATCGCGCATCGCCTCGTGCATCACACGACCCTGTTCGAGAGCGGCCAGCGCACCGGCCTGGATGAAGCCCGGCAGTCCATAGAGCGTGCAGTGTGCAATCCGAACCAGATGCTCAATAAGCGATTGCGGTCCGACGGCCCATCCCGCGCGCCAACCGGGCATCGCGTGCGACTTGGACACGGAGCTGATCGTCACGGTCCGCTCCGCCATACCTGGCAGGCCGGCAATGCTGACATGGGACTGCTCGAAGCTCAGCGTGGCATAGACCTCATCGGCGACTACCCAGAGATCGTGCGCGATCGCGAGCTGCGCGATGTAGCTCAGTTCCTGCCGAGACATGACCACACCCGTTGGATTATTGGGTGTCGTAAAGAATATGGCCTTGGTAGTCGGCGTCACCGCCCGCGCGAGTGCGTCTAGATCCAGGCGTAGGCCATGCGCGGCCGGCTGCGGTACCGGCACCAGGGTTGCCCCGGTTAGCCCGATGCTGGCTTCATAGGTCAGATACATGGGCTCCGGGACGATGGCCTGGTCGCCTCGCTCCAGCAGCGCGAGCGCCACCGCAAACAGCGCGTTCTGAGCCCCGGCGGTGAAGATCACATTCTCAGGCCCAACGTGTTGGCCGGAAACGCGCTCGTGCTCCCGGGCGATGGCGTCACGCAGCTCGGGATAGCCGGCGATCGGCGTGTAATGGGTATCGCCGTCTCGCAACGCGGTGATGGCCGCGTCAATGATGGGATCGGGGGTGGCAAAGTCCGGATCCCCGACACTGAGCACAATCACGTCTTCGCCACGCCGTGCCGCCGCCATGGCCTGGTAATGAATGTCCCACGCCGACACGCTGCGGCCGCCGACCCGATCGACCAGCGATGAAAAGCTCGGTGGCACTCATTCTCTCATTGCGGAAACTATACGATAGTATAGCCATGCCAGCGGAGGGGCTCATGGGCGGTAAAGGGGCATTGGCTAAGCGCACAGCACGCACCAGACGCGCCAAACGAGTTCGCGGCGCTTTCCAGCGCGAGCCGGCCGCCGATCGGCGCCGTCATCTGGGTGAGGCGGTACTACGCTGTATTTTGAAGGGTGGCAGCGCCGGTGTCTCGGTGCGCCAGATCGCAGCCGAGGCCGGCGTGTCGCTCGGGCTCATCCGCTACCATTTCGGCCATTTCGATGATCTCATCGCCTACGCCTTCGATATGACCACGGACGCGTTCCTGCTTGCCATCGGCACGGCAGTGAGTCGCGCGGCACCAAATCCCCGGTCGCGTCTGGATGCCTTCATCGAGACCTCCTTCTCGCCACTGCTGCTCGATCGCCAGGTGCTTGGCGTATGGGTCGTGTTCTGGGGTCTGATACTGCATTCGCGGCGTATGGCCCGCGCGCAGACGCGCGAATACTCGTCCTACCTGGCGATGGTCGAGGAGCTGCTGAGCGCGTTGGCGGCGAGCGAGGGCATTGCGATCCGGGACATCAAGCTGGCCTCGGTCGGCTTTACCGCATTGCTGGACGGTCTTTGGCTGGCGTGGTGCCTCAATCCGGCAGCGTTTCGACCCGAGCAGGGCGTGTCGCTGTGCCGGATGTGGCTCGAGGGTCTGCGGCGCGGCGCCTACGCCTGACACGGCCGCTGGCGACGATTGACAGTCTGGACTATACGATCGTATAGTTGATTTCAAGAGGGCAATCGCCATGTTGCGCGGGCACGCAAGCGAGTTACGCCAATGACGCAACACTCCCGCTACGACGTGCTGTTCGAGCCGGTCAAAATCGGGCCGGTTACGGCGCCAAACCGCTTCTACCAGGTTCCTCACGCCAGTGGCATGACCAATGCGCTGCCGCGCGTCCGAGCCGCGTTCCGGGAAACCAAGGCCGAGGGCGGCTGGGGCGTGATCTGTACCGGCGCCTGCTCCATCGATCCATCCTCGGACGATGCGCCGTTGCCATTTGCCTCGCTCTGGGACGACAACGACATTCGCGCGCATGCCCTGATGACCGAGGCGGTGCACCGGCACGGCGCGCTGGCCGGTGTCGAGCTTTGGCACGGCGGCGCCTCGGTGATGAACCGCGCGAGTCGCATGCCGCCGCTGTCACCTTCCGGCATCCCGTGGATGGCGACGCATGTCGGCTTCATGGGCAACCTGCGGCCGAAGACCATGGACCGAAGTGATTTTCGCGCGGTGCTGAAGTGGCAGTCGGACGCGGCTCGCAGGGCGCGCTCGGCCGGGTTCGACATTGTCTACGTGTATGCCGGGATGGGGTATCTCGGCTACGAATTCCTGTTGCCCGAATATAACCGGCGCACCGACGCCTATGGCGGAGCGATCGAGAACCGTGTGCGCTTTGTGCGCGAGATGATCGAGACCACCAAGGATTCGGTCGGAATGGACTGCGGGGTTGCCCTGCGAATCAGTCTCGAGGAGCTGCGCGGCCGTCCGGGTCGAAACGGCGAATCCGAAGCGCACGAGGTGATCTCATTACTGGCCGATTGCCCTGATCTGTTCGACGTGAAGATGGATTCGAGTCCGACCGACTGCTCGGCTTCTCGCTTCACGGCGGAAGCCAGTCACGAGCCGGTGATCGATTTCGTCAAGCAATTGACCGACAAGCCGGTCGTCGGTGTCGGCCGCTTCACCTCGCCGGACACGATGGTGTCGCAGATCCGGCGTGGCATCCTGGACCTCATTGGCGGGGCCAGACCCTCCATCGCTGACCCTTTCCTGCCCCGCAAGATCAAGGAAGGACGGCTGGATGAGATCCGCGAGTGCATCGGCTGCAACATCTGCATCTCGAGCTGGCACGACAGCGTGCCGGTTCGCTGCACTCAAAACCCGACCGCCGGTGAGGAATGGCGCCGCGGCTGGCATCCGGAGCGCATCGATTGTGTCGCGCGCGCTGAGCGGATGCTCGTGATCGGGGGCGGCCCTGCCGGCCTCGAGTGTGCACTCACGCTGGCTCGCCGCGGGCACGAGGTGACCCTGGTCGAAGCCGCACGTGCCTTCGGTGGGCGGCTGGCCTTTGAGACCCGGCTGCCCGGGCTGTCGACCTGGGGTCGCGTGCTCGATTATCGGCTCGGCCGGCTCAAACTCATGACCAACGTCGAGATGTTTCTCGACAGCCCGGTCGGTGTCGATGAGATCATCGAGTGGGCGCCGGAGCGCGTGGTGGTGGCGACCGGGGCGCGCTGGACCCGGATGCTCTATAGCTCGATGGAACTGCCCGTCGGGCAACTCGATCACCCTCAGGTCTTCACGCCTGACGATCTCGCGGCCGGCCGTGTGCCGGAGGGTCCGACGCTGGTATTCGATTTCGATAACTACTACATGGGCGGCGTGCTGACCGAGCATCTGGCCGGGCTGGGTATCGCGGTGCAGTACGCGACTCCGGCCGGACATGCCTCCGCCTGGACCATCATGACCAATGAACTGCCGCTGGTGCATCGTGCGCTCGCGCAGCGCTGCGTGCCCGTCACCACACTGCATCTGCTGTCTGAGTTCGACGGGGAAACCGCGACGCTGAAGCATCTGTTCACCGGAGAGCCGTTGCGGCTCGGCTGCCGCTCGATCGTGATAGTCGGCCTGCGGGCGCCCCGCGGTGAGCTGTTGGCGGCGCTCGAGGCCCGCAGCGCGGAACTTGCCGCCGCTGGTGTACGCTCGGTCGACCGTGCCGGGGACGCCCTCGCGCCGGGTGCCATCGTGCATGCGATTCACAGCGGTCACCGCGTTGGCCGGGAACTCGATCTTGCAGAGCGCACGCCGGCTTATCGACGCGACTTCCCAATCGTCGAGTGCGATACCGTCGAGGCTTAGTGGAGAGCTAAGGAGTATTGATGAGCCCTGTCGAGCTGCCGCCTCAGACCGCCCGGTCCCTCGAGCAGACTCTGCCGTCCGAGTACTACCGCGCGCCTGAAGTGTACGCCAGAGAACGAGAGCGCATCTTCTGCTGCGAGTGGCTGTGCGTGGGGCGCGAGGCTGAGCTGCCCAATAGCGGTGATTCCAAGGTGCTGGACGTGCTGGGCGAGAGCATTCTTCTGCTGCGCAATGAGGCCGGCGCGCTGCGCGGCTTCTACAATGTCTGCCGGCATCGCGGGGCTCAACTTTGCGGCACGTTGATCCCGGGGCGTGCGACGCCGGGGGGGGTGCTCGGTAAGCGAATTCGATGTCCCTACCATTCCTGGAGCTACAGCCTCGACGGGGAACTCCTGGCGACGCCTTCCATCCAGGGTGTCGACCGCAGCAAGTTCTCGCTTTATCCGGTGGGCGTGGAGATCTGGGGTGGCTTCGTGTTCGTGCACCTGACGCCGTCGGGGGCGCATTCGCTCACCGAGCAACTCGGCGCCATGCCGACGCGGACCTGCCGTTATCCGCTGTCCCGGCTGCGTGTCGGTCATACTATTCGCTACGACGTCGCGGCAAACTGGAAAATCATCGTCGAGAACTACAACGAGTGCTATCACTGCGGCGGCGTGCATCCCGAACTGTGCGAGCTGGTACCGGCCTTCCGGCGCAATGGCGGCAGTGACCTGGAATGGGAGCGCGGCATTGCGCATCGCGAGGGTGCCTATACCTTCACCCGTACCGGCACGACGGCTCGGGCACCGTTCCCCGAGCTCAACGAATATGAGCGAGTACGCCACTTCGGCGAAGTGCTGTACCCGAACCTGTTCCTCAGTCTCAGCTGCGATCACGTCGCGGCCTTCATTCTGCAGCCGATGGGACCGCAACGGACGCTGATCGATTGTCAGTTCCTGTTCGCGCCCGAGGCGATCGCCAGCGCCGACTTTGACCCTTCCGATGCGAGCGAGCTTTGGGACATCACCAATCGCCAGGATTGGGCGATCTGCGAGAGCGTACAACGCGGTATTGCCGCCCGCCCGCACGAACACGGCTACTACGCACCGATGGAAGACTATAGCCTGGACATTCGCCGCTATGTCGGCGAGCGCCTCGGGCGCGAGTGATGGGCACGAGAGTGCTGATGTGAATCCAATGGGATCATGAACTGACATCGTTCCGGGCCACAATAAACAACCCGTTCACGGTAAGGCAGGGATCACGTGAAAACGAGCAGCAAGCATCGGGCGGCACCAGCCGCAGGCCGGCGGCACAACCAAGGTGAATTGCGCGCCCGTTCGAGTGTCGGGTTCGCGGTCGCCGCGGCGCTCTACGGCGTCACCACGCTGCGCGTGGCTCCGGTGGTAGCGGATGATGAGACCGGCGCGGCCAACGTCCTGCAGGAGATCGTGGTTACCGCCCGCAAACGCACCGAGAACCTGCAGGACGTCCCCGAAAGCATCGACGTCTTCACCGCCAAGGATCTGGAGAATCTGTCGATTTCGCAGTTCGAGGATTACGCCACCAAGACGCCCTCGGTGTCATTCATCAGCACCGGGCCCGGCACGCAGATGTTTTTCATGCGCGGCGTCTCTGACGGCAGCAATCCCAACGTCAGCAATACCTCATCAACCGGATTTTTCGTCGATGACATGTCGATGAGCTATTACGGCAGCATTCCGGACCTGCACAGCTATGACATCGAGCGCATCGAGGTGCTGAACGGCCCTCAGGGAACTTTGTTCGGCGCCGGTTCGATGTCGGGCGCCATCCGTATCATCAGCAATAAGCCCGATCCGACTGCCTTCAGTGCCGGTGTCGATCTGGACGGGGGCAAGATCGACAACGGCGGCACCAATACGACTTATGAGGGCTTCGTGAATCTGCCGCTCATCGAGGGCAGGACGGCGATTCGCCTGTCCGGCTATGCGGTTGAGGATGGCGGCTTCATCGATAACCTGCTCACCACTCGCGATTGGGTGAACGGTGTGGTCTCGAACAATGCCGCCTGGGCTCGCAACGACTACAACACCCAGAATGTGAATGGCATGCGGGCGGCGATCAAGCAGGTATTCACCGAGGATTGGAACGCCCTACTGACCGTTAACTACCAGGGCCAGCGTCATAACGGCGCCTGGGATCAGGACCCGGAGCACTACGGGTTGCGCGAGGTGTCGCGTTTCGCTCCCGAGAATGGCGACAACTATGTCAGGACCGTAGACCTGCATGTGGAGGGCGATGTCGGCATTGGCGATCTGGTGTACGCGAGTACCTATTGGTCGCAGGGCGAGCGCCTTATCGATGAGTACTCCAATTACGTCCAATACTCCAACGTCTCGCCGTTCACCGCGGCCAATATCCAGAGCTTTGCCTGCCTGACCGGTCCGACGATCGCCAACACCGATCAGGGACTGCCGCAGTCGGGATACAGCGGCTGCCAAGTCCCCGAGATGTATTACGTCTACAACAACAACACACAGCGCTGGTCCAACGAGGTGCGCTTGCAGTCAAAGGCCGGCGGCCGCTTCCACTGGCTGGCGGGTCTGTATGCGGAGAAGACCGCGGAGCAGTACTCACTGTTCTATGACATGCCCAATCTTCAGCAGGGCGGTGAAGCCATGCAGAGCCAGATCGCCTACTACAACGTGTACGTGGGCGAGCACGCGACGCCGCTGCCACACGAGTGGTACAGCTACGTCTCGAATCTGGACTACACGCAGTTCACCGAATTCACCGATCTGAGTTTCGACCTGTTCGATTGGTGGAATATCGAAGCCGGCGTGCGGCACTTTCAGTCTTCCTTTAACGGCGGCAATCAATGGGCCGGTTATGCCTGGCAGCCGAAGGAGCCGAGCGAGTACGACGGCGCCTCCAACAAGGTCAATGTCAAGGCCGGCATGAACTTCAAGATCAACAAGGATTTGATGCTGTACGGCATCTTCAGCCAGGGCTTCCGTGACGGCGGCATCAATGCCGGCATCGGTTCCTCCTGCACGGCCAATGGCGCGCCGGAGTATTACAAGCCCGACACGCTCAATAATTTCGAGGTGGGATGGAAGTCAACGCTGTTGAACGGACGCATGACCTGGAACGGCGCGCTGTACTACATGCCGTGGAAGGATTACCAGACACCGGTATACGATCTGGCCATCTGTCCGGTTACCTTCAACGCCAATATCGGCAACGCGCGCATCTACGGTGCCGAGTCGAACGTCGACTACCTGATCACCGAGGGCCTGAATGTGCAGGCCTCTTTCAACTACGACGATTCGCGGCTGACCTCGGACAGTTACTACAACCCCAATTACATTGTTTATCCGGGCGAGCGGCTGCCGTACGTGCCGTATTTCAACTACAGCGCCAACGCGCGCTACGAGCGGCCCCTGAGTGCCTCGCTGCGGGGTTTTCTGCAGTACGATGTGGCCCATAAGGGCGACATGTGGAGCGATCTGCGGGTCGTGGATGAGCACGGCTTCGCGCGCTCGCTGCAGCCGGCCTACGAGATCTCCAATCTACGGCTCGGCCTGGAGACGCCCGGCGGCCGCTGGACCACGGAGTTCTACATCAGCAATCTGTGGAATACCAATGCCGTCATCTTCACCAACACCGGCAACTACGATCACCGGCAGACCACCAACGAGCCGCGCGTGTTCGGTCTGCGCGCCTCCTACCGCTGGGGCAAGCTCAAGGGCTCCGGTGAGTAGCGCCCAGCACCTGCGTGATGGGGGCGGCGGCGGCCGGCACCGCCTGCCGGTAGTCCTTGCCCAGTAGTGCGGCGAGCGTCGCCGCGATCTGGGCCTGAGTGACCGGGCCGGTGTTGGTGCGCTCGCCGAGCGGCGGGGTGTCTGGACCCATGACCGCAAGCCAGATGTTTTCCGAGCCGTGCTGTTCGACGCCGTGTTCCTTCCACTCCACCGGGCCGCTACCGCGGCCGTGATCAGTCGTGATGATAAAGGTGGTCTTGTCGTGATAGGCGGGCAGAGCCTGCAGCGTGGTCCACAGTTCCTGCACGAACTGATCGAACAGGTGGGCGCTGTGCAGCACCAGGTCGTAGCGGCCCGAGTGCCCCCAGTTGTCGGTCTCGCCGAAGCCGACGAACAGGGCCCGCGGTTGATGCTCGCGGAACGAGTCTAGCAGCGGGACCTGCAGGAACGCATCGTAGACGTCCTCATCGTCCAGCCGGGTGGTGGTAGCGTACAGGCGGTTCAGCAGCGCCTGGCGCGGCGTGAGCGCGCCGTGATAGGGCGGATCCCACCCTACCTGCAGCGGCAACCGACTGCGCGCCACGTTGAAGATGTCCTTGAAGGTCGTCCAGGTCGCAAACACGCTGACACGCCCGTGCAAATCCGGCAGCCCGTTCAACCATTCAAACACCGTCGGGTTGGGATTCGGGCCGAACTCATTCGAGTCGATCCGCGGGTCCGGATGCCCGGTCAGCATTTCATTGTATCCGGGGTACGAGAAGGCCAAGCCGTTGGTGACGTGGGCAATGCTGCCCTTGGCCTGATTGCCGAAGATCTGCCCGTGCACGGCGACAGTGGACCACAGGAACGGAAACAGCGCCTTGCGGCGCTCCTCCGGGCTCGCACGCCAGAACTCGCGCCGCAGGTCCTCCTCTTTATCCCAGATACCGCCGTTGTCCTCGTTCAACAGCTCGGCGTCGGCGCCGGTGAAGACTTCCTGCCAGCGAAGACCGTCGCTGACGATGAGCACGACATTGCGCGTCTTGAGCGCCGGCGCGGGCATCGTTTGGGCGTGTGCGAGCGCGGCGCATACCGTGAGCGCCAGCAGCACAGCACACAGGCCGGTGCGAAATCTGGTTGGAGGCAACATCGCGCATTACTCCCCTTTGATGTGTTGCATGTTCGCCGTGCGTCCCATGCTCGCACGAGCGGCGCCAGTCGGCCAGTTTCCGCACGCCCGGCGGGTGTCACGTGAAGCGTTTGCTGTGCGCTGCGTTGTGGTGGGCGGCCGCGGGGGCAGCGTTCGCGGATCCCACCACGTTGAGCGTAGGGGTATTGAGCCTGCACCGCTGCGACACCGCTGCGCCGTGGTGCGGTAGGCTCGAGCGTCCACTCGACCCGGAGGGACACGTTCCCGGAACGATCTCCATTTACTTCGAGTATTTCCCGCACTCGGGCGACGCACCCGCCGCCGGGGTCCTGGTGGCGACCGAGGGCGGTCCCGGCTATCCGGCCACCGAATCCCGGGATGACTATCTGGCGCTGTTTGAGCCGCTGCGCGCCACACACGATGTGCTCATCATGGACAATCGCGGCACCGGCCGCTCCGGCGCCGTGGATTGCGAACCCTTGCAGCACGCCGCGACCGTGACGATTGCGGATATGGGCGCCTGCGGGCGCTCGCTCGGGCGCGCGGCGCCGATGTACAGCAGCACGCTTGCGACTGACGATCTGGCTGCGGTCCTGGAGGCGTTGTCAATCGGGCGCATCGATCTGTACGGCGATTCATACGGGACCTACTTCGCCCAGGTCTTTGCGCTGCGCCACCCGGACAAGTTGCGCTCACTGGTGCTCGACGGCGCCTATGCACTGGCTGGCCCGGACTATGCCTGGTACCCGCACTACGCGCCCGCGACGCGCGACAAGTTCAATCGCGCCTGCGAGCGCGCCGCGCAATGCCGCGCGATCCCCGGCAGCTCGATCGAGCATATCGCGCCGGCGCTCGAGTGGCTGCGCGCCCGGCCGTTCCCGGCTCGCGTGCGCTTGCAGGCCGGGCGATCCATACGCTTCACCGCCAACGCCAGCGCATTGGCCATCGTCATGTTCGGAGGCTCTCCGGCGCAGGCGACGGTCCGGGAGACTGATGCGGCGGCGCGCGCCTTCGTGGATGGGGATAGCTTGCCGCTGCTCAGATTGATGGCCGAGGCGCTCAGCAGCGTGGACTCGCGCGATGCCACGCAATCGCCCATGCAGTTCAGCTCAGGTCTGGCGGCGGCCGTATTCTGCCAGGATCCGCCGCAGATCTACGACATGAGTCTTGCGCCCGCGCAGCGCGCGCTGGCGCGCGACCGTGAGTTCGCCGAGCGCCGTGTCGAGCTGTCCGACCGGTACGCGCCGTTCACGCTGGCGGAATATCGGGGCATGCCGCTCGATTATGCCTTCATCGATGAGTGCGTGCAGTGGCCGACCCCGCCTGCGGGCTCGCCGGCGCTGCCGCGGGTGCTCGCGCGCGGGCCTTATCCGGATACGCCGGTACTGGTGATCTCCGGCGAGCTGGACAACATGACCGGTGTGGCGGATGGAGCGGCGGCCGCAGCCGACTTTCCGCGGGGCCATCACGTGGTCATCGCCAACAGCTTCCACGTCAATGCGCTGCCGCATGCGCGCAGCGAATGTGCCGCCGATCTGGTGCGCGAATTCATCGAGCGGCTCGAGATTGCGAACGAGCGTTGCGCGGCCGATGTGCCCGCGGTAGCCCTGGTCAGCCACTTTGCCCGGCATCTGCGTGAGCTTGCGCCGGCGCACGCGCTTGCGGGCAATCAGGCGGCAACGCAGCAATTGCGTGCTGTGAGCGCGGCATTGGCGACCTGCGAGGACCTGATCGTGCGCGCCGAGGAAAACGGACCGGGCACGGGGGTGGGATTGCGTGGTGGCACTTTCAATGTCGAGCCGGCGGCACCGCACTACCGGCTGATGCTTCACGATGTGCGCTGGACCGAGGATCTGAGCGTTTCCGGGCGCATCGACTGGCCGGGCCGCACTGGGCTCGTACAGGCCGACCTGGCATTGCGTGGCCCGCAGGGTGCGATCGGCACGCTGAAGCTGCAATGGCTCGAGGGCCCCGGCGGGCAGGTCGTCACGGCGGGCGGCACGCTGGCTGGCAGCACGGTGGTCGCTGTGGCGCCTGCGCCGTAGGATGGGACTCATGTTCAACAGGATCTTGGTCACTCTGGCGTTGTCGATGGCGTTGGCCGTGCCTGAGGCCAATGCGCAGGCGACCGGTGCCGATGCGCCCGAGCCCGGCTCGATCGAGGAGATTGCGCAGGCCACCACCGAACCGCGTTTCTTATCGCCCTGGGTATCGTATCTGCCGGCCTCGGCGAGCACGGTCTCGCCGCGAGCCTTCCTGCACCGCATTCCCGGGGCCAGCGGTGAGCTCGTGAACAGCTCGACCGCCTACGCCTACTGCCGGGCGCTCGCGGGATCCTCCGCGCGCGTGCGATTGTTCACGATCGGGCGCTCGGAAGAGGGCCGCGACATCGTCATGCTGGCGATCGCGGACGAAAAGGGCATTCAGGAGCTGGACCGACTCAAAGCCGTGACTGCGGCGCTCGCCGATCCACGCACCACCGATGCCGACACCGCCGAGCGCCTGGTGGCGACGGGGCGCCCGATCTATTACTTCAATGCAGCGCTTCACTCCGATGAGACCGGCTCGACCGAGGCCATGCTCGAGCTGGCTTATCGGCTTGCGGTATCCGAGCAGCCGATGATCCGGCAAATCCGCGAGAAGCTCGTGGTACTGATCAATCCGGTCTCCAATCCTGACGGGCGGGACAAGCAGGTCGAGTGGTTCTACCGCTATTTGAAAGGCAAGACCGATCTGGCCAGCCTGCCGCGACAATCGCCTCCCTACTGGTCGAAATACGCGTTCGTCGATATCAACCGCGACGCGCATCAGCAGGTTCATGAGACCACCAAGGCGGTGTATCGCATGTTCCACGAGTGGCACCCGCAGGTGGTGCACGATCTGCATGAGAGCGTGGCGCTGCTGATCACCTGGAACGGCACGGGTCCCACCAATGAGTACGTGGATCCGATCTCCTACAGTGAGAGGCTTCAGCTCAGCTTCCAGGAAGTCGAGACACTGACCGCATTGGGCATGCCAGGGGTATGGACCTGGAATTTTGGCGATGATTTCGCGCATCTATACCTCGATTCGATTGCGACCAATCACAACTCCGACGGCCGTGGCTACGAGACCTTCGGCAACGGCACGGCCGAGACACTGCTGCAGGAAGCCCCCGCCGATGAGATCAGCCGCGATTGGTATCGGCCGATGCCGCCGCCGCAGGGCACGTTCCGCTGGTCGATGCGCGATAACCTCAACTACACGCAGACCGCGGCGCTTGCGGCGTTGAATGCGGCGGCTCAGCAGCCGCAGAGCCTGCTCAGGAATTTCTACCTGAAAGCGTTGCACTCGTGGCGCAAAGGCCTCGATGAGGCACCCTATGGGTTCGTTATACCGGATGGGCAGGGCGATCCGGTGCGCGTGGCACAGCTCGTAGCACGGCTCCTGGCGCAAGGCATCGAGGTGCAGCGCGCGGCCTCGACGCTGGTACTCCAGGAAGGCACGTTTGCAGCGGGCACGTACGTGGTGCGGCTGGATCAGCCGTACCGTAACTATGCGGTGGATCTGCTGACGCCTCAGAATTATCCCAAGGAGGCGGGCGAGCCTTATGACGACGTCTCCTGGGAGCTGCCGGCGCACTATCACCTGACGGCGATAGCGAGCGCGGACCCGCGCCTGCGCGCCGCAGATCTGGTGGCGCTCACTGAGGCGCCTCATCCGCAGGGTCACATGTCCGGTAGCGGACCGGCGTACGTCATGCGGGATACCGGACAGGAGGGTCTGCTCGAGGCGCGCTACCGATTGGCCCGATTCAAGATCTCGATCGCCGAGCGGCCCTTCCAATTGGCCGGTATAGACTATCCGGCCGGATCCTGGCTGCTGGCGCCGCAGCCAGGTCTTGCACCGGCCCTGCGCGACACCGCCGCGGCACTGGGGCTAGATTTCGCCAGCACCGCTGCTGTGCCCGGCGTGGCCAGTCACGATGCGCCGGTACCGCGTCTGGGTCTGTGGGTGCCCTGGGCGGACACTGATACGATCGGCTGGGCAAGGTATGCGCTGGATCAGCGACACATCCCGTACAGCTATGTTCGCGACGAGGACATTCGCGCCGGTAAGCTGCGCGACAAGTATGACGTTCTGCTGTATGGCCACGTGGATCTGGAGCTCGCCGAGCAGATCCAGGGCATCCCCAAAGCCTGGGGTCCGATGCCTTTCAAGAAGACGCTGGCGACCCCGAGTTTCGGCACGCCGGCTGAGTCCGACGATATCACGGGCGGCATCGGCTGGAGTGGGCTGGGCGAGCTGCAGCGTTTCGTCGATTCGGGGGGTCTGCTGATCACGCTCGGCAATGGCTCCATGTTGCCGCTCGAGGGCGGCATCGTACGCGGCGTGCGCCGGGAATCCGGCGGAGTCCCCCGCAGTGCGCAGGGCGGCGGGGCCGCCGCCGCGGCCGCGGCACGCTCGTCCGTGACCGCAACGCCCGGATCACATGTGCGCGTTTCCTTTGCACGACCCGATCACCCGATTGCCTACGGCTATGCGCCGCGCACCTATGTGTTCCGGCAGAACTTTCCGCTCTATTCCATTCCGCGTCATTGGCTGCGCATGGCGTATTGCACGACCTGTCTCGACGGGCCGCTCGACCCGAGTGGAGTCGTGCTCGAGTGGGGCGACCGCGAAGGCCAGCCCTTCGTCGTGAGCGGTCAGGCGTGGGGAGAGGAAGAGCTGATCGGACATCCGGCCATTCTAGATCTGCGCTCGGGTTCCGGGCGAGTCATCGCCTTCAACTTCAATCCGCTGCATCGTGATCTCAACCGTGGCGATCAGCGCATGCTGTGGAATGCCATCATCAACTGGCGCGCCATTCTGGCCGAGCGCTGAAGTGGCCGATCGCTTGCCAGCACCACTGCGCGCCGCTTACCGCGAAGCGTTGCGGGCGCTGCGCATGGGGCGCGCCGGCAGCGCGGAGCGTCAGCTGCAGGCGATCCAGGCAGCGGCGCCCGGTGAGAGCACGAGCCTGCGGCTGCTGGGATCGGCACTGCTGGCGCAGGGCAAGATCCGGCCCGCAATTGAAGCGCTCGAGAGGACCGTGGCCGCCGAGCCGCAGTTCTGCCTCGCCCGGGTCGATCTCGCGCGTGCCTACGCCCAGGACGGCCGGCTCGAGGCAGCGCGCGAGCTGCTGCGGCGTGTGGTCAAGGAGAATCCAACGCTGCACGGCGCCTGGCTCGCCTACGGCGATCTGCTCGTGGCGCTGCAGAAATTCGCGGACGCGAGGTTCGCCTTCGAGCAGGCGCGGCTGATGGATCCTGAGCGCGCGCGCATCGAGCAGGCGACCGCCGCGCTGGTGGCGGGAAATCGGCAAGCTGCCGAGACCCTGTTCCGCCAAGTGCTGCAGGCCGACGCCGGCCACATTGCGGCACTTTGTGGTCTGGCCGCCCTGGCACTGGCTGTGGGCAATACCGAGGACTCGGAGCGGCTGCTGCGGCACGCACTGAAGCAGTCGGCTCATTCGCCGCTGGCGCGGCGCGGGCTGGCGCATACGCTGCTTGCGGCCGGGCGGCTGCAGGAAGCGGAAATCGCGACCCGCGAATTACTGCAGATCGAGCCGGAGAATCCGCAGAACTGGGTGGCGCTCGGCACGCTGTACACGCGGTTACTGCGTCAGAGCGAGGCGCTCGCGGCCTATGAGGAGGCGGCGCGGCTCAATCCCACGCAGACCGGCCTGCGTCTGTCGATCGGGCATGTCAACAAGACTCTGGGTCGGCGCGAAGCATGCGAGCAGGCTTACAAGCAGTGCCTGCAGATGGATCGTGCCTACGCCGAGGCTTGGTGGAGTCTGGCGGACATCAAGACTTATGTCTTCAGCGACCGCGAGATCGAGGCGATGCGCGCGCTGCTCGCAGGTTCCCCGTTGCGCGATGACCAGCAGGCTCAGTTGCACTTTGCGCTCGGCCGCGCGCTCGAACAGAAGCAGCAATATCATGTCGCTTTCAGCCACTATGTCGCCGGCAATGGCTTGCGCCGGCGCTCATCCTCTTTCGCTATCGCCGCTTTCGAGGCGAAGTCGGCGCGCGTGGCCGCCTGCTTCGGCCGCGCCTTGTTCGAGCAGCGGGTGGGCGCAGGTTGCCCCGAGGCAGGACCCATCTTCATTGTCGGTCTGCCACGCTCCGGTTCGACCCTGGTGGAGCAGATCCTCGCCAGTCACTCGCTGGTCGAGGGCACCATGGAGCTGCCGAACATCCTGACGCAGGTGCGCGAGTTCGATCGACTCGAGGCTCGAGGTGACGGGTATCCGGAGAGCGTTCGGGATGCGCCGGCGCAGAAGCTGGCGCAACTGGGGCGCCGCTACCTCGAGGAGACCCGTCCGATTCGCTCAGGACGGCCACGCTTCATCGACAAGATGCCCAACAACTTCAGCCATATCGGGCTCATACATCTTATTCTGCCCAATGCCATCGTCATTGATGTTCGACGCCAGCCGATGGACGCGTGCTTCAGCACCTACAAGCAACATTTTGCCGAAGGGCAGTCTTTCAGCTATGACCTTGACGATCTTGGCCGTTACTACCGCTGCTACCTGGCCCTCATGGATCACTGGGACCAGGTGCTACCCGGCAAAGTAATGCACTTGCAGTATGAAGCGCTGGTTCGCGATCCGGACGCGACCATTCGCCGCCTGCTCGCGCACTGCGGATTGCCTTTCGAGGTCGCCTGTCTGCGTTTCCACGAGACCAAGAGGCCGGTGCGCACGGCCAGTGCGGAGCAGGTACGCCAGCCGCTCTATAACACTGGAGTCGGATACTGGAAGAACTTTGCCGAGGAACTCGAGCCTTTGAGGCGCAGTTTGGGTGACTGCCTCGAGCGCTTCGTCGGGCTGGACTGACGCCTACTTCGCCTCGGAATCGTCGGTGAGTTGGCAGATTCGCTTGATGATCGTGTCTACCTTCTCGTCCCCCTCGTGGAGGGCTTCCGTCCGCCCTGCGAGCTGCTCGGCACGGACCGCTTCGGCCGCTTCGGCAATAGCCGATGGCAGTTCTGAATAGAGGCGTTGCAGCTCGACGGTATCCTCAACAGTGATCTTCTTACGTCCAACCATGCCGCCCTCCTGGTCAACGACGCCAAATCATAGCCGCTTCCGCGCGCGCGCGCCTCACCGCGGTTTGCGGCGCACCGCGGGGACGTCCGGGCGTCTCGCGGCAATCGGCCGTAAGCTCTATGCTCAGGACAGAACAGTACGGCAAGCCGCAATGGAGGCGCGAGCATGGAACGCGTTCAGGTGTTTGCAAGCAGGGTGTGGCTGCTGGCCTGTGCGAGCCTTTGGCTCGGAGTGGCCCTGGCCCAGGATGCCGCGCAGCCGCCGGAGGCCGCGGCGCCGATGCCTGCGACCGTCAAGGTCGTCCTCAAGACATCGTTGGGCGAGATCGTGCTTGCGGTGGAGACGCAGCGGGCGCCCATCACGGCTGCCAATTTTCTGCGATACGTGGACCAGAAGCGCCTGGACGGGAGCGATTTCTATCGCGCGATGACCCTCAGTGACGATGGCCAGTACGGCCTGATCCAGGGCGGCCTGCGCGGCAACCCCAAGCGTGTCCTGAAACCCATCGCCCACGAGCCGACCAGCGTCACCGGCTTGAGCCACGCGGATGGAGCGATATCAATGGCGCGCGCCGATCCCGGCACGGCAACGGCTGATTTCTTCATCGTCATCGGCGACCTGGTCTCCCTGGACGCTCAGCCCAATGGGGGTGACCCGGGCTATGCAGTGTTCGGCCACGTGATCAATGGCATGGATGTGGTCCACGTCATCCTGGGCCAGCCGCGCTCAGCGACGGCCGGCGAGGGGGTCATGCAGGGCCAGATGCTCGCGATGCCGGTGAAGATCCTGACGGCCCGACGCGCACAGTAAGTGTGCTAGTGCGGCAGCCGCCGCAGAATCTCGTCGCGCAGCGACTCGGCGCTCGAGGCCTTGAGGCCCGGGATCTGCTCGGGCTGTCCCATGGCATTCTGGATAACTACGGTCGACAGGCCCAGCAACCGCTCGAGCACACTGCGTCGAATCAGTATGTCCTGGATCTTGGCGTAGATGAGCGTCTCATGCGAGCGGCTGAGGATGCCCATCTGCAGTGCGATGCCCTGCGGCCCAAGATCGATGCGATAAGAGCGCGTACGCAGATAGCAGACGACGCCATCCAGCGCCAGCAGCAGGGCGAGGAAGGGCAGCATGTGCCAGAGCATTTGAAAGAGGGGTGCCCACTGCATGCCCGGATGCGGGTGCGAGGTCGAGGCGCCTGGGGCGAACAGAAGCGCCAGCCAGGCCGCGGCGAACACCCACAAAAGCGTCTTCAGGAACATGAAATAGAGTGTCGCCCTGGAATCCAGTGGCATGCTTACCTCGGTGTCGACATGAGGCTGACGGGCCTGGTCGAGCTGTGGTGAGGATGCGCGTGGTCATCCGGCGGCTCGGCCTCGTTAAAGGCGTTGCGGCTGCAGTCAGGAGGCTGGCGCGCTTGCGGTGTGCACCACTCGACCCGCCACTGCGCGTCCTGTGAGGAGAACTGCGTCCACACGCGCAGCGCTCTGGTGTACGGCCACGCGGTGTCGATCAGCGGCGACTTGAGCAGGAAGCCGGAGTACCCGCGCACGCACTCGAGCCGGAAAGCCTCGAGCTTCTGCTGGTAGTCTGGGATCCTGGCGACGAAGCCTTCGAACTCCTTGGCACGCCCGGCGCACTCGAGCGTTTTATAGACGCGCGAGATGCTCCAGACCTCGTAGCGGAAGCCATGCTCATCGCGCGGCTGCGGCTGCAGCTCGCCAAGCGAGCGTGGATAGTAGGCGTGCTCGGCGTAGAAGCCGGCCAGTGCAGCCACCAGCGGCTGTCCCAGGAGCTTGTCGTTCTCGAAAGCCGGTGTCACGTTCGGGTCGGCGAGTACCGAGCGCTTGTTGATCGAGCACATGGTGATGCCGCCCACGATCAGGATCGTGACCGCAAGACCAACCTTGGTGAAGATGCTTGTCATAGCCTCTGCAGCGGCAGAGCCGTTGGGCGGTACTGGCTGCAGCATGCCACCGGGAGCGAGGCGTCCCCAACGCCCGGGGAAGAAAGTGTCGACTCGGTCAGGTTTACCTGCCGTAGCAGGCGGCGCAGAGTCTGGTGTGGGCTGTCAGTTTGATTCGGTAAACTCGATCGAAGGTGTCGACCCGGCCGAGGCGGTGCAGGGACCCAAGATCAGATTATTGGTTTCCCCGGTCGTCCCGGCGTGCCGGCCACCGCAGCTCGGCTTCTTCTTGGACCCATCGGTCACTTCGATGTTCACGGTGATCGACGAGCCTTTGTTGAAGACCGCGTTCGATCCGCCGCCATCACCGATGACATTGAACTCCGAGGCCTGCCAATCGGTCGCCAGATCAACCACGCTATCCTCACCGGTAGTGCTGTAGGCGTCAGTTTCGGTGGTGAACACCAAGGTATCGATACCGTTTTCCACGGCGGAACCCGAGAGCTTGAGATTCTCGAGTTGGGTGATCACCTGCTTGGGTGCCGATACGGCGGCGCTATTCATGTAGCAATCAGTACTGTAAGAGTTCCAGCCGCTCGGACATATGTCGCCATAGTTGATGAGCCAGTACTGCATGAACGCCCTCCTGTAATCCGACGTATACACGAATTGCTCCCAGGCCATGCAACCGGAAATACCGTCACACGCGGCGGTGCTCATGAAGTTCGAATTCAACTGCAGTGAGTAATTACTCGGCCCATCTTCCTTTTCACTGATGACGCCGGTAACCGTTGGAAAGCTGCCGACCGAGGCGCTCATCAGGCCGGTCACCTCGGCGGCATAATCGACACCATCGCCAACCTTCAGAGTGATCGCGCCGCTGTGCGGCACATACGGCACGTTCGGTGCCACGCTGCATTCCATCCTCTGCCACTCATTGCCGGGATAGGAGGCATGAAAGCAGCCTCGCTCCGGCACCGAGGCGCGTACGATGGTTTCGCGCCAAGTCTCGCGCGCCTGACCTTCGAGGTCATCGGCGGCTGGCGTAGCAAAGGCGGGCGACAGCGACACCGCGGCGGCAAGACCCGCCGCAATCACGATCCGGACCGCTCCCATGTTCATCTCCCTTGCTTGTTCTTATAGACATAAATCAGTGCGCGCATCGGCTCCCCGATGGCGAGCCGCAAGCGCTGTGCGGCAGGATCAGATACTACCGACAAGGTATGGCGCCGGCAATCGCGGCCAGGAATGCAGCTGTGCCGAGCGTTGTACTCGACATAACCAGCCGGCCGTGCCGGGCATCACGCCGGCGCACTACTACATCTGCCGGAAGCGCTCGGCAAAACTGCGGCTCAGCGGCAGCACCTCGGCGTGATTGCGCAGATGGATCTGTGAGCGCCCGAGCACGTCGCGCTCAATACGCTCCACCGATGCCAGATTGACGATGATGCTGCGGTGAACCTGCGCGAACCGCTGCGGATCCAGTTGCTCGAGCAACTCCTTCAGTGGCGTGCGCACCAGATGAGACTGCCGGCCGTCCCGCAGCAGCACAGCATCGTCGGCCTCAGCCAGTACCTTCGGATCGTGCGAGGAGAACACGAACGAAGTCTTGAACTCGCGCTGCATCCGGCGCATCAGGGTGATGATTGCATCGCCAGTATGGCTGTCGAGGTTTGCGGTCGGCTCATCGGCCAGCACCAGCTGCGGCGCGGCGGCCAGGGCCCGGGCGATGGCGACGCGCTGTCGCTGGCCGCCGGAGAGCTGACCTGGAAGCTGCCGCGCGTGCGGTGTCAGACCCACGGCCTCCAGCAGATCCCGCACCCGTTTCGCTCGCGCTGCCGGCCGCGCGCCGGTCAGGCGCAACGGGTATTCGATGTTTTCGTAGGCATTGAGAACCGGCAGTAGATTGAAGTTCTGGAAGATGAAGCCGATATGTCGAAGCCGGAAGTCCGAGCGCGCGTCATCGGTCAGCTTGCCCAGCAACCGGCCGCTGAGAGTAATTTCACCTCGATCGGGTCGATCCAGGCCGCCGATCAGGTTCAGCAGGGTGGTCTTGCCACTGCCTGAGGCGCCCGAGAGCACCGTGAAGCACAGCGGACGCACCTCCAGATTCACCTCGCTCAGGGCCGAGACCTGCACCCGGTCAAGGTGATAGGTCTTGGAAACGTCTTTGACTGAAAGCAGCATCGTGAGATCTCCCGGGTCCGCCTTGAGCGCAATGTAGGCGCCGCCGGGCGCTGGTGCAGAGGCATGCGACGGACGGCTTGGGGAGCGGACGAAGTGCCGGATGCAGGGCGTCAACGGCCAGAGTGGTCATGATCCGTATCGAAGGATCGAACACCTTCTTGTTGTGCCGCGAATCGCATGCGTGGCGGGCTAGACCGCATCCGCGGCGGGACGAAATTTCGCGCGTTGGCTCCAGAAGCTGTCTGCCGTGTAGATGACGAGTCCGACCCAGATCAGCAGGCAAGCGTGCAGCCGTACGGCGTCCAGCGGCTCGTGGTAGAACCACAAGCCGAGCAGAAATTGGACGCTCGGCGCGATGTATTGCAGCAGCCCGAGGGTGGCAAGACGGATCCGCCTCGCGCCATAGGCAAACAGCAGCAATGGTGCGGTCGTGAATACGCCGGAGGCCAATACCAGCGCATCGATGCCGATGCTGCCTTGCGCGAACGCGCTCTGGCCGGAGCGTATCCGCCACAGCAACAGCGCTGCGGCAAAAGGCGACAGCAGCAAGGTCTCTGCAGTCAGACCGGCGATGGGGCCCAGCGTCGACTTCTTCTTGAGGATGCCATAGAGCGACCAGGTGCTCGCGAGGCTCAGTGCGATCCAGGGCAGATGACCGGCGCGAAACAGCAGTACGGCCACGCCGGCGACGGCAAAACCAACCGCGGTCCATTGAGGAGGGCGCAACCGCTCGTGCAGAAATGCGAACCCCAGTGCGACATTGCATAGCGGTGTCAGAAAATACCCGAGGCTGCTGTCGATGACGTGGCCGTTATTGACGGCCCAGACGTAGATGGTCCAGTTGGTGGCGAGCAATACCCCGCTCAACAGGCTGGTGCCGAAGACAGCACCCGCAGCCAGCGCGGCCCATAGCGAGGAAAGGGTCCGCTGCGCCAGCGTGATGCTCAGTAGCAGCAGTAGCGACCAGACAATTCGATGCGCTATCAGCTCGAACGACGAGACGGACTGCAACTCACGCCAATACAGCGGCCATAGTCCCCAGAGAAGAAAGCTGACGCCTGCGGCCAATGCGCCGCGCGCGGCGACTGAGTGGGATTCGGTGGACATGAAGGCCCGTAAGGTAGGGCGGCACAGTCTAATGTGCGGGTGGCCCGAATCGCGCAGGATCGGCGATTTTTAGCGGTCGATGGATCGCAGAATATTTCTAGGTATGTCTAATAATAATATGATTATAAAATACTTTATATAGTCACTCTGCCTGGCAGCGCGATCGACTCAGGTCGGAAAATGCTCGGCCTTGAGTTCGCGCCAGTCGCCTCTGATACTGCGGCGCTGCATGGCAGGTCCGAAGAAAAGAGTTGCCGCATCATTCAGACCGGTCAGAAAGCGGCCATCGCGGCCACGCGCACGCAACTCGTCCGCGGGCAAACCAGTGCTGCAAACGATCTGGGACATCATCGCCATGATCCCGCGGGGCCAAGTCGCCACCTATGGCGATGTCGCGCGCGCAGCCGGGCTTGCCCGAGGCGCGCGACAGACCGCTTACGCATTGCGGGTCTCACCCGCGGACCTGCATCTGCCGTGGCACCGTGTGGTCGGCGTCGGCGGACGCATCGCGATTCCGAGATCATCGCGCTCCTATCACGAACAGGCGCGGCGCCTGCGCAGTGAAGGGGTCATCGTGAAGCAGGGGCGCATTGCGCGCTCGGCAATCGTGAAATTGGAGCTGTTGTAGTTCCCGCAGCCCACCGCGCCGCGTCCATTCGACGCTGCCGTTAGTAGGGCGGCGGCCGATGGGCCCGTTGAGCCTTCGCCGCCTCCGTCCACCAGGCCAGATCATCGGCGAGTCGCGGGAAGGTATTATTCAGGCGCGCACCGAGCTCGCCAATCGGCTTTCCGTCCTCATTTAGTGTTTCTGCGATCGGGCCGACCGCAATCGTGCTGGAAATCACGAGCATTCCCATTTCCGAGAGCGTGCCATGCCAGGCATAGCCCGAGCGGGCGCCGCCGATGCGTCCAGCCGAATAGCTGACGATGGCCGCGGGGCGCCAGAACCACTCCTCGAGATAGTGGTCAGTCAGATTCTTGAGCCCTGGCTGCAGGCCCCAGTTGTATTCACCGACCACGAATACGAAGGCGTCAGCGGCCACAATTTTTCGGGCCAGCTGCTCCATCGGCGCCGGCGCCGTACCGGCCGGGTACTCCTTGTACATGCGGTCCAGTATGGGTAGGCCCACGACTTTGGCATCGATCAACTCGACGTCATGCTGACGCTCGCGCAGCGCGGAGACGGTAAAACTGGCGAGCCGCACGCCCATGCGGTGTGTGCGATAAGAGCCGTAGAACACGAGAATGCGGTGCGACACGTCTGGCCGCGACAAGGCTCGCTAGTTTGGATTGACCTGAATCTTGGCCATCATCCCGGCGTCTTCGTGGTCCAGCACGTGACAATGGAACACAAAGGTGCCGGCGATTTGCGGATCGCGGAAATCCATGCGCATGGTCACCGATGGGTACGGGCCCGACCCGCTCCAGGCCGGAACCACCACGGTATCCCGAAGGTCCGGATTGGCCAGCGCCTCGCCATTGATCGCCGTAAACAGAAAATGAATCTGGTGGATATGGAAGGCGTGGGTTTCGCCGGTTCGGTTCTCGACGGTCCAATCCTCCACCGCGCCCACGGTGGTGGTGATCGCCGGTGGATCGGACATCGAGAAGAGCTTCGGCGTCTGTCCATCCAAGGTAATGAAGAACTCGGTGGGACCGTTCGAGCCGTTGGTGGCTTCGGCAAAATAAATCTTGCGCCGCGCCGTGGGCGTCTGTGCCGCCAAGCCGGCGAAACGTTGCGGGCGAGGGGGGAGGGCCTTTGACTGGGGGGCGGGCAGCGCCGGCGGCTCCGCGGCTGAGGTGGTCGCTTGAATCACGGCCAATTCCTGGGCCGGATTGGGGTTACCGATCGGGCCGGTATCGAAGCCCATGTGCTGGAAGCTGGCCGCCTGACCAGAAGCCGGAGCGGTCACGATGAACTCTGCACGGCCTGCGGGAGGCAGCGTAATCGAGCTGACATAGGAGCGCGTGGTGACCGGGATGCCATCCAGGGCAATGATTTCGACCTGCTGCGCGGTATCCCCGAACAGCACTGCCAGCGTCAGAAACGCCTGCGAGGAAGCATTCGCTACGCGCCAGAATTCGGTCGCCCCGGGCTGCATTTGAATGATCGGCACAGGCAGTGGCGCAGCGGCGGGCTGGTAATTCAAGGTCAGTTGATACGGTCCCGCGATCCAGGAGTTCGGGTTGGTGAACTGCTGGCGAATGATCAAAACGCGTTCTGGAAGCCGAGCGACCTGAGGCTTCACGTCCTGCATGCCGCCGACGATCAAGGCGCCGGCGGCACCGCCGTTGACCTGAATCGTAGTTTCTCCGTGCAGATGCGGATGGTACCAGTACAGGCCGGGGGCATCGTTCGTGGGCACCTGAAACTGATAGGTGAACGCCGGATCGGTGTTCTCGATGTCGGTATCGATAATCTCGTCCTGATGGCACAGGGGCGGAATATTGAGTCCATGGAAATGGATATTGGTGGAGGTGGCAACCATGGTGCCGCCGTCGCACGGATTGCGCGCCGCCGCAGATTGCGCCATGCCCGGCATGTTCGCCATGTCGGTCATCGCTGAATTCTGCGCCGGCGCTGGCCCTGGGGGCGGCGGTGGCAGGTAGGTCAAGCGATTGGTCAGACTCAAGACCAGCTGATCGCCTGGATTGAGGTGCAACGTCGGCGCTTCCACCGGGCCGCTGCTGCTCTGGTAGATGTAGCATTCCTCCAGATAGTTCGACATCTCACTGCGAAGGGTAAATGCGGCGGTCAGCACACCATTGGTGCTGTATAGATCCAGCGGATTATTCACTACCGTGCCCGGCTTCGGGCGTGCGGGACAGGCCGCGCTGCGCGCGGGCGCGCTGATCAGGGCGGCGCCGCAAGCCAGCAGCGCCAGCACGAATACGCGAAGCCTTGTCCTCTTCATGGATATCCTCGTGCCTCGTTGCCGGCCCTAGAACGGCCTCAGCGGGTAGATGCCGATCGAAAGCAGCGTTGACAGATCGCTGTTATCGACGATCGGCGAGCTGCTCAGCTCGCCGATCGTGCAGGTGTTGCCCGTCCTGGTGAGCTGCACCACGCCGATGGACGAGTAGCCGTTCGATCCGAACTCCGGCACGTAGATCAGGCCGCCGAGGGAGGTCGGAAGCTGCAGCGCCGCGGCTCCCGCGTACGACCATGTGCTATAGAAATCCCTGAGCGGGCCAGAAGTGCAGCCGGTCGCGATCCGGCCCGATTCCTTCTCGAAGCGTAGCGCGGTGACGTCGCCGCCGGAGTCGTTGGTGACGATGATCATCGATTCATCAGGGGTCAGTCTGACGTTGCCGGAATTCCATGACGTGCCCAGGTCATAGGCCACCGTCGGCGTCAGTTTTCCCGAAGAGATGTCGGATACCTCAAGGGTGGTAACGGTAGAGGCGTCGCCGAAGATGGCGAAATGTCCGTCCGCCGTGATATCCACGCCATTGGGCAGGTGATCCTCGGCCGAGCCGGTCGAGTTCTGGGCGTCGCCATTGGACACCGGCGCCCCGCCGGCGATGTTGAAGGACTCGATCGAGCCATCGCCGTAAGTCACGACCATCATTGATCCGTGCAGCGCCATGCCGGTGACCAGACCGGAGTTCAGGCCGACCGCCAGCAGATCGGATACGAAGTCCAGCACGCAGCCGGGCTGAATTGTAAAAGTTGCAATCGTGCTCGAGGTCGAAAAGGTGGCGTACAGATAATTGGCGTTGGCCGCCAGGCCAATGCCGTTCGAAGTCGCGACGTCGGTAGCAGATCCCGCGAAGTCGCCGGTCAGCGTGAGGCTCTCGGCGCTGATACCCGCGATGTTGGCCGACGCCGCGTTGGAGGCGAACACGCATACGTTCTCGCCCTGGGGCACGATTGCGATACGCGAGTAAGCGAAATCTCCACCCGCTACACCCACCCCGTTGGTGTCAATCACGGTCTTGTTGGCGACCGTGCCATCGCTTTCGAGTGAGTAGTACGTCACCGAGCTGCCCGCGGGGCCGACCGGAGGGTTGGCCTGGGGCACGTCGTTGTTGGTGACCAGGAAGCTGCCTACGCTGCTGGCCGCCGAGACCGCGCTATACGCGCAGGCGGCGAACAGCAGAATTTTCCCCGTAATTTTCATTGTCTCGCATTGTATTCGTCGAGCGGCGCAGAAGTAAGAGCCAAGATTTCGGCACAGCGCCAGCGCGCTGCAACAGCGTCGCAATGTGCCGGCCGCCGCGACGCAAGGCTTGACATAATTGACCGTTATGATCGTCACGCGAGCTCGTGGGCCCGAGCGACTCGCTGCGACAGCGACGAGGCGATCGTCTCAAGTCTCTTGACTTGATTTTCGCCGAGCGTATTGTTCACCCTTAAGTCAAACGATGAGTCATGGCCGCGACGACGGCTATGGAGCGGCGGCAGAAACGGGAACCTGCCGCGAAACAATGTCAACCAATTAATAAAGGTTAAGAGGGAAAGCGCGATGAAAAATTCTTCTTTCTGCACGCTCAGAGGCGTGTTGGCGTTTGGGGTTGCCGCAGCCGTGGCGACTTTGGCGATCGGCGAGAGCCGGGCGGAAGGCCTGAATCCGGTGCTGCCGCCATTGTCCTACGTCAAAGCAAAGTCCTTAAAGAGTAATCCCCAAGCCTGGAGTCAGTTCCTGGCGCAGCTGCCGCATCGCTCGGGCCCTGCGCCGAGTGCGACCGCGCCGCGCGACGTGCCCGACTACGGCGGAACCTGGCAGGCGCTGCCGCAGAACACTGGCGTGAGCTCGGGACTGAGCAACCCACTGCTGCTGACCGACGGCACGGTCATCTTCAATGATAGCGGTACGGCCAATTGGTGGAAGTTGACCCCGGATATCACGGGCAGCTACGTGAATGGCACCTGGACGCAGATCGCCTCGCTGCCGGTGATCGACTCGACCCAGTATGCTCCGCTGTATTTTGCCTCCGCCGTGTTGCCCGATGGGCGCGTCATTATTGAGGGCGGCGAATACCAGGACTTCAACCCGACCTGGACCAATGATGGGGCGATCTACGATCCGGTGGCCAACGCTTGGACGGCGGTAAACCCACCCTCGGGTTGGGGCTACGACAGTGACGGTGACGGGGTCATCGGCGACTCCGAAAGCACAGTGCTGGCCGACGGCACCTACATGCTGGCCGGTTGCTGCAACTACCCGGATCAGGAAGCGCTGCTCGATGCATCGAGCTTGACCTGGACTTTCACTGGAGCTCCGAACGCCGGCGGATCCTACCAGGACGAGCAGGGTTATAACCTGCTGCCCAATGGCAATGTGCTGACGATCGACATCTGGACCGACTACCCGGGGTCAGCCAGTCCCACCAACGCTGAACAGTACGTGCCCTCCTCGGGCGTCTGGACCAGCGCCGGCAACACACCGACTTCGCTGGTCGATCCTGCCGCCTGCGCCACCTATGAAATCGGCCCGGCAGTCATGCGGCCGGCCGGAACGCTGGTCGCCTTCGGTGGTAACACCGGCTGCACTTCCCCATTCAGGGACCCCACGGCGATTTACGATACCAGCGCGGGCACCTGGAGCGCGGGCCCGTTTGTGCCGACCGTCTGCGGCACAAAAAAGACCAAGCCCTGCGATCTCGCGGACGCTCCAGGGTCGATGCTGCCGAATGGTAATGTTCTGTTCGCGGCAAGCTCGGGGTATGGCGATGTCCCGACGCATTTCTTCGAGTACACCGCCGGGAATGTTATCCATCAGGTGGCCGATCCGCTCTATAACGCGCACGATTCCGGTGCCTACTACTACAACCTCCTGATGCTGCCCAACGGGCAGATCCTGATGACGGATTTCTCCGACCAAGCGGAGGTTTACAATCAGACCGGAACTCACGAAGCCAGCTGGGCCCCGGTCATCAGCAGCACAGGCCACCCAACGAGTGTTGTGCTGGGCGACACGTACACGCTCAGTGGCACGCAGCTCAATGGACTGACGCAAGGCGCCTACTACGGCGACGATGTACAGGCAGCCACCAACTTCCCGATCGTGCAGATTACCAACAAGGCCACCGGCCACGTGTTCTACGCTCGTACCACCAATCCCAGCACCAGATCGATAGAGCCCGGTGCGTCCAGTTCCGTGAGCTTTACCGTGTCTGCGGCGACCGAAACAGGTGGAAGCACGCTGGTCGTCATCGCCGATGGCATCGCGTCGAAGCCGGTGGCGGTGAACGTGAAGAAGTGACGGTGGGTCACTGAATAGGCTGCGAACGGCGCGTCTTCGCGGATCACGCGCGGGCGATCGCGATGACGCGCTCTGCCAGCACTGGCGAATCCTCGCCCGGTGGCCAGATCAACGATGATCTGGCCACCGGGCGGTTCAGCCGATTCAGGCCCTAGCGGCGCAGGATTGGCGACTCGAGATCATCTATCTACGCCGCCGCGAGTCCGCGAACGCTCGGCACCGCAGACAAAGCTTCACGGCCCGGCATTGCCGGCGGATTCAGCAGGTCCTCGGCGGCTGCCAGCGCGCTGCAGGTTTCGCGCAACGTTGTCATCAGAATGGCTCTGGCCGCAGCATCGGCCGGAATGGTGAAGGCAACGCCTTCGACCTTCTTGCCGGCGATCGCCATGCCTGTCTCCGCCCGCTCCGCGGCAATATTCGCCGTCATCACGGCCTCGATTTCAGGCGAATCCAGAGAGGTGAGACGCGCCAGTTGCGTGCGCAGCAGATTGATGTGATTGCGACTGGAAATCAAAGGTAGCCGGCCGCCGCGCAGACTGTCTGAATTGTCCTGGTAAAGGTTGCGCAACGCCTTGAGATTGATGCTCAGAGCCACGCGCAACCGCCGCGCCTCATCGTGGACTCGTTCGCGTTGAGCGCGCCGCGAGATCGCCTGGGAACCCAGGACGATCGTGACCATGAAGAACAGCTGAAATAGATGTTCCGATAGATTCCACCACATAGCCTACCTCACTCTGGCAGCCGGTAAAGGACGTGTACTTCTCGCATCGCGAGCAAGCCTAGCACGCACTCAATCCGGCAGCGCCAGGTGCGCCAGCATCGCCTTGAAGCGCGGCTCGCCGCGCACAGGATCCAGCAGCGGGTCTACCTTTGTGGTCACGAGGCCAGGATCGACCGCGGCGACCGCGCGCTCAAGTGCGTGCGGCACGTCGCCCCACTGCGCATAGATCTCTCCATCCTGATAATACGTGTCACTACCGTATTGCTGCTTCATTTGGGCGAATGTGGCCTGGGCATCGCTGTCTCGCCCGAGCTTGTGGTAGACGATCGCGAGGCAGGTCAGGCTCACCCAATCCGGCTTAGGTGTATCGCAGGAGGCTCGGGCCGCTTCATAGTTGCCGAGGCCGGCGTAAGCCATACCCTGCCAGCCCAATGTGCCGGCGCGCGAGGGGTCGAGGGCCAGTGCGCGCCGGCC
>Ga0302326_10003507_pt1 | contig 36896 bp, 38 predicted proteins | sample Palsa_T0_3_FD_202264 | JGI IMG/M metagenome (GOLD analysis project Ga0302326, IMG submission 202264) | Peat permafrost microbial communities from Stordalen Mire near Abisko, Sweden - Palsa_T0_3 | ecosystem: Environmental > Terrestrial > Soil > Palsa > Peat permafrost | place: Sweden: Abisko... | reverse complement strand
CCCAGGAAATCGCGCCTCGGTCATATCGCTCTTACAAATGTCCGCGTGCTCGAGCTTAGCCCCCGAAAGATCCGCAAACGTAAGACTAGATTCGCGCAAGTCGGTATGCGAAAGGTTCGCTCCCTGCAAGTTGGCATAACCCAACCGTACGCCCTTAAGATTCGCATACGAAAGGTCCGCCCCCGCCAAGTCCGCCCGCTCCGCATCCGCATGACCCGACAAAAATTTCTGATGCGCCTCCAAAATCTTAGAAAGTTTCTTACCCTTATGCCGTATCGACCCAGGCGATTTCGACCCGTCCGCTTTGCTAAATAATCCCAAAGGTTTCACTCTCTCCGCGCGCCAACCGCGCACAACGTCCCACCCATCCATTCTACAAGAACCAGCACCCAGAACGTACCCCGCGAACCGCAGTGCCGCCACTCCAAGCTGTACGGCGCGGTCCTCGACCGCCAAGCCGCTCCCGCCCCAGCAATCAACGCACGCTTGCGGACCGTTGCGCCTGAGTACTTAGCCGTCGCCTTTTAGCGCCCCGCGTGAACGGCCTGTGCTAAGTTAATTGCCCATGCAGATTCTCGACAAACTAAAAGACCGCGCCCGCGGCTACCGCCGCCACATCGTCCTAGCCGAGGGCGAAGATCCCCGCGTAATCCGCGCCGCCGCTCAAGCCGCCTCCGAAGGCACCGCCAAAATCACCCTACTAGGCCGCCCATCAGCAATCGAATCCGCCGCGAAAGAAATGGGCCTCTCCCTCGCGACAGTAGCAATAGTCGATCCAGCCCAGAGCAATCGTCTGGACGCATACGCCAGCATCTATCTCGAGCGTCGCCGTTCCCGAGGCATCCGCTTGGACGAAGCCCTCGAACAAGCCCGCCGTCCTCTATATTTCGCCTCGCTGATGGTCGCCGCAGGAGACGCCCACGGCTCAGTAGGCGGCGCCGCCAATTCCACCGCGGAAACCGTCCGCGCCGCATTGCACGCCATCGGCGTAGCTCCGGACGCGCGCCTGGTCTCCAGCTTCTTTCTAATGGCGCTCCCCGATCGCGGCCCCGGCGCAGCAGCCATGGGCGAGAAAGGCGTAATGCTCTTCGCAGATTGCGGCGTAGTCCCTGACCCAACCCCCGCGCAACTAGCAGAGATCGCCCTAAGCACCGCAGATAGCGCTAGAGATTTTCTAGAAGTGGAGCCTCGCGTAGCCATGCTCTCCTACTCCACCAAGGGTTCAGCCGAACACGCCCGAGTAGCCAAAGTTCGCGAAGCTCTCCGCATAGCCAAGGTCCGCGATCCCAATCTAGCCATCGACGGCGAACTCCAGGTCGACGCCGCTCTGGTCCCGGAAGTAGCCGCCAGCAAAGCCCCAGGCTCGCCAGTAGCAGGCCGCGCCAACGTCCTAATTTTCCCCGATCTCGATTCCGCCAACATCGGCTACAAACTAGTCGAGCGCATCGGCGAGGCCACCGCCCTGGGCCCCATCCTGCAAGGCCTGGCCCGCCCCGCCAACGACCTATCCCGCGGCTGCTCCGCGAGCGACATCGCCAACGTAATCGCCATCACCGCCATCCAATCCGCTAGCGAGAAGAGCCGCCCCGCAAACGGCGACTAAAATTTTCGCGAGGCCCAATCTTCCCAAGACCCCGGACTCCCATGCGGGTAACAGCGCCCACCGATGTGATTCCTTGACCTAGCCAACACCCGCATTCACAATTGCCGAATCAGCGAGAAGCGCGACGCAAATATGCAACACCGGTCCCGCGAAGCAGGGCGAGCGTGCAAGCAGTTCCCAAAAATCAGAAGTTTTTCTTCCGCCGATCCCGTATCGCGTTCCTGGCCATAGCAATCGCGTTCGCCCAAGCATTTTGCCCACCGCAGCACACCGCGCTCCGCGCCGCCCCCCAAGAAGAATACGAACAACACGACGAAGTAGTAGCCAACCTGGCCGCCGGCCGCGTAATCATCACCGTCCTAAAAGACGCCATCCTAATCGCCTCCATCGAAAATCACCTCGAACCCGAAGCCCAAGCCCCAGCCATAATCCAGCTAGGCGCCCGCCGCGCCGCAATCCTGCTAGGCGCAATCTCCTGGAATTCCCCCTCCCCCCCAGTAGAATGGGCAAACCTGGCCACCGAACTTCCCACTCTCCACGCCAACATGACCGTAGCCGTAGCCCCCCACCTGCAAGGGAGCGCAGTAGGCGCGGAAGCCAAGGACCTAGAAGATGTAGGCGAAGGCCTACGCATCCGTCTAAGCTCCATGATGAAGAAAGTTCACGGCAACCTGGAAGTCCCAGAAGACGAACCCCTCGTAGAACTGGTCCTGGCAGATTACGTAGTCGACTACGGCCCCGAAGTCTGGACCCTCCAATACGCAATCAACCAGCAACCCGAGCGCGGCGATTTCTGGGACTCAAAAATTCAGCGCCCCCGCTACGCCCAACTTTGGCCCCCCGAAAAGACCGCCCCGCACACGCTGATAGAAATTCAGTACCCGCAAGGCGAGAAGACTCCAACGCTCCTGGATTTGCTCCGCCAAAAATCCCCGCAACTAGAAGTGATCGGCACCAGCGACCCAGCCATGGCCGCCGTAGCCGCCGCCATCCTCCGCGGCGACACCTCCAAATTACAATCAGCCGATGCCGTCCCCTACCTCCGCGCCTGCCTTAACGCCCTAATGCCGCCAAGCGCCACCCTAGCCATAGCGAGAATCGACCAAGAACAAGGTTTCGAGTGGCTCCTGGCTCCGCCGCCCCCACCCAAAAAAATCCGCCCAGAAACCGAGCCCAACGCCCCGTCCCTACAAAAGCCGCAGCCCAACCGCCCATCCCTGCTAAACCCACCCCCAAAGTAAGCCAGCGCGAGCTGTCCTGGCGCAACCACTCTGCTCCTGAGCATCGCAGAATTTCAGTGTAGTCGTGGCCGTAGGCCTTTCTTGACCCATCCCCCGCGCTCATCTAAACTACATGTTTTGCTCATGTCCGCTGCGGCGGACCGATGTCCGGATGTTCGCCTTTTTGCGGGCGCCTTTTTCGCCCTGCGAGCGCCCGGGGTGAATCCCGGGCCGTGCTCGTGCCGAGCCTCCCGAACCTTGAAGGAGACAGGAATTGCCGAAACGTACCTATCAACCCCGTGTGCGGCGCCGTCACAAGAAGCATGGTTTCCGCGCGCGCATGAAAACTAAAGGTGGACGGAAGGTTCTTGCCGCTCGTCGGAAAAAAGGACGCCACTCTCTCACGGCGGTCTGACCATTCGCCGCTCGATTTTCCGCCCGGCTGCCGGCTTCTCCGCCGCTCGGATTTTCAGGCGGCGTATCGCGACGGCCGCCGCAAATCGAACCAACCTTTTCTCATTTTCATCCGTCCGAACGGCCGCACCATCAGCCGCTTCGGCATGAGCGTGAAGAAAGCGCAGGGCGGTGCCGTCCTGCGAAATCGCATTCGCAGGCGCGTTCGAGAAATCGTCCGCCTGCATCGCCAGGAGATCGCTCCCGGATGGGACATTGTGATTCACTCGCGCAGTTCGGCCGCCACAGCGGACTTTCCCTCGCTCGCCACAGCGCTGCTCGAGCTGCTTCCGCGCCCCACGGCCACCCCCGTGGTCAAAACGATCCAATCGTAGCCGCGCCGGACTTCTCCGCGCGATTGCTGCGCCTGCTGGTCCGCGCCTACCAGGTCACCTGGGGACCATTCCTCGGCGGCGCCTGCAAATTTTATCCGTCGTGCTCGAACTACGCCCTCCAGGCCATCGCGATCCACGGTGCTCGCCGCGGCGCCTGGCTCGCACTCCAGCGGCTCGGACGTTGCCGCCCATTCACGCGCGGCGGATGCGATCCGGTTCCGGGCGCCGGGGAGCTCTCCTAATGGAAGAAATGTCCGACGGACGCCGCGCATTTATCGCCATCGCGATCTCCCTGCTCATTCTTTTGGTGTGGAGTCATTATTATAAGCCGCCCGCGCCTCCCGCGGCGCCTCCTGCGGCCGCCGGCCAAAACGCACCGTACCCGAACGGAACTACTTCCCAAGGTCCCGTTCCGCTCGCGCCTTCCGCGGCGAGCGCGATGGCCGCCCCGGTTCAGTTGGGCGCGATCCAGTCGCAGAACGAACAGACCACCGTGATCGAGAGCCCGCTGTACCGCGTGGCGCTATCGAATCGCGGCGGCGTGGTGAAGAGCTGGGAGCTCAAGAAATATTCAGACGATCAGTCTCCGCCGCACCCGCTCAACCTGGTAAACGATCAGATCGCCCAGCAACTCGGCGACTGGCCCTTCTCCGTGGCTCTGGGTGATTCCGCCATGGAGGCGAAAGCGAATTCCGCTCTCGCCATGGTCAGCCTCGGCGGCGCGAAATCGTGTCCGGTCGCAGGTCAGACGCCTGACGCGGACTCCAAATCGCCCAACGCAAAAAAATCCGGAAGCAAGCAGAAGCCGCCAGCTTCTGCAGCTCCAGCCACCCCCGCGAGCGCAGAGAACGCCGTCGTTCCCGCAACGCTGACCGCCCCCGCGGACATCTGCTACGTGTGGAGCGACGGTCAGCTCGGCTTCACCAAACGCCTGAAGTTCGACGCCACTTACGTAGTGGACGTCGAGCTCTCCGTCACCGTCAACGGCTCCTCCATTCCCGCGGCCATCGCCTGGCGCGGCGGCTTTGGTGACCGCAACGTCTACCAAGCCGCGCAACTCGTCACCGTTTACTATCGCTCCGGCGGCAAGCTCACCCAGATGCCCTACAAAAAACTCGGCGTCGCCGGCCACCAGGATCAGCGCGTCTTGCAAGTGGGCCCGATCGAATACGCCGGTATCGAAGACCAGTTCTTCACCGCCGCATTTCTTCCTAACGGCCCCAGCCTGGACCTCTGGCACTGGGCTCGATTCCACGACGTCACCGTCGACGACAAACCGTCCCAGGATCCAGTAGCCAGCATGGCTGCGGGCAACGCCGTTCCCGGCCCGGTGGACATGCGCGTTTTCGTCGGCCCCAAAGATTTCGACCTGCTTTCGAAACAGCATCCACCGATGGAAGATCTGATCAACTTCGGCTACATCAGCATCCTCGCCAAACCGCTGCTCTTCAGCCTGCAGTGGGTCCACCGCTACGTCTCCAACTACGGCTGGTGCATCGTTCTGCTCACCTTGGCGATCAACACCGTGCTCTTCCCGCTGAAGATGTCCAGTTGGCGCTCCATGCAGAAAATGCAGGTCGTCGCGCCGGAGATCAAGCAGATCCAGGATCGCTACAAGAAATACAAGATGAACGATCCTCGCAAGCAGGAAATGAACAAAGAAGTGATGGCGGTTTACAACCGCGAGGGCATCAATCCCATGGGCAGTTGCATTCCCATGCTCATGCAATTTCCCATCTGGGCCGCTCTCTATCGCATGCTCGGCGGCACCATCGAACTCCGCCACGCCCCATGGTTCGGCTGGGTGCACGATCTCTCGGCGCGCGACCCGTATTACATTCTTCCCATCCTGATGACCCTAACCATGTACCTGATGCAGAAGATGACCCCCACCGCAACGGTCGATCCCGCCCAGCAAAAAATGATGACCTTGATGCCGCTGATGATGGGCTTCCTTTTCTTCCGCCTCTCAGCAGGCCTGATCCTTTACATTTTCACCAGCAACCTGGTAGGTATGGCCCAGCAATACTATTTGAATCGCAACAAGCCCGTGCCAGCCAGCGCCAAAGGCAAGCCCAGAAAAAATAACGGCGGTTGACCCCGCCGTCGATTTCTAAGTTTCGGTTGTGCAGTCGAGGCTTCGCAGTTCCGATTGAAGTTTTTTGCTTTACGCTTCGACGCCCCAATCTTTACCTTTACGTTTTTGAATTGAGGTTCGACGCTGTTATCTTAGGCACCTCACAAGCCCAGTCCAATGTGGGTTGCGTGAATCCGTTGCCGTCGGTTTTCTGCGCCCCGTGCGAGCGGTCAGCGCCCCGTGCCAACGGCGCACCGAAGCAAAGGCGGAAGGTGAATATGATCCCGCAACCTGCGCGACAATCCAGCACCGACCTCCGGCTAGACGCCGCGAAAACCGAATCCGAGCTCCGCCGTTTTCTAGACCAGGCACTCGCCTCCATGCAGCTCGAGCTCACCTACAAAATCACGGTCACCCCAGCCGCCGAAGCCGGCGCCGATCTAGCCGTAGATTTCGACGGCCCAGACTCCGCGCTGCTCCTCGATCGCCAAGCCGAACTGCTCGTCGCCCTGGAATACATCGCCCACCGCTGCCTGCGCCTGGATCCGCGCCAACACGACCTGGTCCGCTTCGATTGCGGCGAATTCCGTTCCACCCGCCTGGAAGAACTGAAACTCTCCGCCCGCGTAGCCGCCCAGCGCGTCCGCGAAACCGGCCAGCAATTCCGCTTCAATCCGATGTCCGCCCGCGAGCGCCGCATCCTGCACCTGGAACTAACCGGCGCCGCCGGCGTCCGCACTTCCAGCGACGGCGCAGGCGAGCGCCGCCACGTAATCATCTATCCCGCCACATCCACCACCAAGTAACACCGTTGTGGCAGTAGCCGTGGCACAGCCAATCTGGCTGGGCAGCCAATCATCCCCGCTTCTTACTTTCGATCATCCTCACCCGCGCCCGAACCATCTTCCGAACCAGCCCAGCAGGCAGCCCCTTCTCCGCAGAAAATTGAATGGTCCCCTTGGATGTGATGTACCCCTGCAGTTCCTTCTTGAACGCCTCGATCACCGCCGCAGTCGGAAACAAACTGCAGTGGTCCGAAAACGCGGCGTAATACACCAGCACGCCCTTCCACTTGAACACCGGCATCCCATGGCTGATCACCTCACTGGCCTCAGCCGGTACAGCCGCCCGAATCGTCGCGCGAATCTTGCTCAACGTGCCGCGCGCAGGTTCCGGGACGCGCGCCAAGTATTCATCCACGCTCTTCGGTGCGCCGGTGCTTTTTCTTTTCACGCCAGAACCGCTTCCACCAACCTTTGCTGTTCTCATGCGCGGATGCTACAAGAACGATCCCATCGAGTCTAATTTTGTTTAAGTTCGACCGCGATCCGATCCCCGATCCAGCAGCCGAATACCGCGACCGCCGCACCCGAATGATTTCAGAAGCCGCCACGGTGCAGTACAATGTCCCCAAGATTAGCCCCAAGATCAGAAGGAGGAGAAATCATGCGTCCAGACCAAGTAGAAGTGTCATGGGATGCCCCCAAGTCGAAGTGGCTAATCCGCATCCAAATGGGCGAAGAAGTAATTCGCCGCCACAGCGACGCCCCCAAAAACGCCGACGACCAAACTCTCCGCGCCGCCGCCCAAAAAACCGTACAAGACGAAGGCTACGATCTGGATCCCACGAAAATCACAATTCGCCACTAGCCAAGCCGTTTTGATTACGGTTCGACGCCCTTATCTTTTCCGGGCCTGGGGCCCGCCGCGGCGGGTGCCCCACTCTTCGCGGGCTTCTGCGAAGGGAGGGCGTGCAGTCTTAGGGAATGAAAGTAGGAAGGCAACAAGTCGAGTCCACACCGCCGTTGGTTTTCTGCGTCCCGTGCGAACGGTTAGCTCCCCGCACTAACGGGCCTGAACACAATAGAAGCCGTAGCCCGCTCATCCCGCACCACTTCCTCAGGCCGACGACCATACTCCCGGCCAATCTCCCCAGCGATCCGACGAAGCCCCTCAAACGAACCCTCCAACGCCCGCACAAACACCCCCGCACCAAGGTTCGACAATATCTCCGAAGTCTCCCCGCGCAGAAACGCCGTCAATTCCGTCAACGGATGCCGAATCTCCAAATACAGATACGGAACCGCATCGAACGCATCGACGCCGATCCCCCGCTCGCCCAACAGCCGCAGAAAATCATCCAGCGCCGTCTGCAAATACTCGACGCCCCAACGCCCGCGCCGCTCCAACATATTTCTGTACAAACCGGCTAGACCTCCGCGATCTTCCCAGCCTTCCCCACATTAAAGCAAGGCGTCGCCCCGACCCGATCCTCCATCCCGGCCGTCTCATGGATATGCCCGCAGTAAAGACCCAGCGGCTGTTTCCGCTCCACCCACGCCCGCACCGCTGGACTTCCGCCATGCTTGCCTGGCGCGTACTCATCGAGCAGCGTCCCGAACGGCGGTACGTGTACCGCCAAATAAAATTGCGTGAGCGAGTCGAACTCGCTCAGCGCCTGAGCGATTTCCTCCTCTGTGTATTCTCCTGGAGTATTGAACGGAGTGATGTTGCTGTAGCCTAGCCCGGCCCACACACTTGCCCCTGCCTTCCGCACCTGCCGGTGAAAATCGACCAGACCGAATTCGTGGCAGAACTTTTGTGTGTCCGCGTGCGATTCGTGGTTCCCGGGAAGTATCCAGGCGCGCTCGCCCAGAGGGGCGAGCAGCGGACCGCAGCGTTCCAGACCTCTTCCAAACGTGGAGAGATCCCCCGCGGAGATATACATATCCGCCGGTTGCGCGATGGCGCGCTCCAGCGCGCGCAGGTCGCCGTGAATGTCGCTGAAGATCATTATTTTCATGGCGTGAGTTTCATGGCGTGTCTGGCGGAACTTCTGCGTCTCCGTTATCCGTGGCCATGTAGTCGCCCAGACGCAGCCAGCGTACTCGCATCAGATTTCCTCGGCGGTCGAAAATCACCCGCAAGGTTAGCGGAACCACCCGGCTGCCCGGCAGCGTCCGGAACCGCAAGTCTCCAAAATCGACGATCTGCTGATCGCCGCTCGTTCCGGTGTGAATCATCGGAAAGCGCGCAAAATTCCAGTACACCTGGACGTCTTTCAGTTCCACCGCCCGCGCCACGAAATCGGTGGGCGCTGAATCCTTCACGAACACAAATTCGGGCGGCTGTTTGTCGCGCAAATCAAAGTGCGAGATGTATACGCCCGCTGGAGTCCGGATCAGCCCGTTCCACGTGAACAACGACGGCGGCGAAGGCAACGCGCCCAGGCGGTCGATGGCCAACCCTGTGCCATTGGCAAATTCCGAAACGCGCCGGAGCGCCCGATGATGCTGCACTCCGCACGCCACGAGGTACGCCAGCGTTACGTACACTCCCACGCGGCACCAGCGTTCGCGCGAGATTTCCAGGCGGTGGCCCAGAAAAGCCGGCAAAAGAAAAATCACCGCGAAAATCGCCGCGATGAGCGCCGCCACCCATATCGAAAACGCCAAGCCGATCTTGGTGCACAGCAACCACACCGCAAACGCCGCTGCACTGAACAGCGTCCACATACCAATTCCCCGCTCGCGGCCTTTTGTTGCGTTGCTGCCCACCCAAGCCGCCACTTGCGGGACCAAGACCAGCGCCGTAAACGTGAAGTCGATAATGAACAGCACGTCCCAAGCCACGCGCGCGCCGGAGACCGGATTCCAGATCCGCGTGCCGTAAGAAGTCATCGCGTCGAGCAGGATGTGGCTGGCGAGGCCCACTGCGTAAGCCAAAATCAAAAACCCGAGTCCGGGTGACTCACGTCCGCGCCGCCGCAGCAGCCACCACGTCCCGAGCGCCAGCAGCACCGCAAAAAGCGGCAACGCCAAAAACGAATGCGTGAATCCGCGGTGATACTCGATCATCGCCACCACGTTCCGCGAAAACTCATAACTGACGAAATCCGCATCGGGAAACATCGCCCCAATCGTCACCGCGGCGATGCCAACCCGCGCGCGAGTAGTCTCTTCCGGCCGCGCAAAGAACGCCTTGCCAATCAGCGCGCCGGCAATCCCATGTGTGATGGTATCCATGCGTAGCCCCGACACTCGTGTCGGCTAAAACTCCAAAACTAAAAAGCGTCCTCGATCATTGATCGAAGCGCGATGTTCAGTTCAGCCCCGGTTGTTGCAGTCGCCGCGGCACAACCATTCCTGGTTGCGTAGGATCCAGATCACACAATTCCCAACTCTTAATGATGCGAGCACAACCGTCATCAGCGCGCCCGGTCGTCGCAGTCGCCCTTTAGCGCCGCGTGCCAACGCCGGTTACACGACTTGAATCAGCGGCCGCCGCTTCTCCACCACTTTGCCAATAATTTGCGCCGAAATGCCCGCGCCGGCGAGCGCCAACTGCGCCGCGGCGGCCGCCGGCGCATCCACCGCGACCAACAAACCACCCGACGTCTGCGGATCAAACATCAGCAGCCGAATTTCCTCCGATACGCCGTCCGCAAATCCCACGCAATCTTCCACAAATTCCCGATTATTCCGCAAACCGCCGGAGACGAACCCGCCGCGCGCCGCGTCCAATGCTCCCGGCAAAAATTCCAGCTGGGTGTGATCGATCTCCAGCGAAACCCCGCTGGGCATCGCCATTTCCCGTGCGTGTCCGAGCAATCCGAATCCGGTAACGTCGGTGACCGCGTGGACCGGCGTCTCCCGCCCTTGCGATTTTTCGAAATCGCGTAGCGCCGCTGCCGGCGCGCGGTTCAACCGCGTCATCGATTCGATCGCCGCCGCCACCGCGAACTCTGGGGCGCTTTCTTGCTTCAGCGCGGTGGCGATCACCCCGGTGCCCAGCCGCTTGGTAAACAGCAAAACGTCCGACTCGCGCGCTCCCACGTTGCGCCACACCCGGCTCGGATGAATCAGGCCGGTCACTGCGTAGCCAAATTTTATTTCTTCGTCGCGGATCGAATGGCCGCCCAGGACGGCGCATTCCGCCTCCGCCATTTTCGAGAGGCCGCCGCGAAAGATTTGCTCCAGGACGTCCGGCGATCCTGCCGCGGGAAACCCAACCATCGAGAGCGCGGAGATCGGCCGGCCGCCCATCGCATACACATCGCTCAGGGCGTTGGCTGCCGCGATTTGGCCGAAGGTAAATGGATCGTCGACGATCGGCGTGAAAAAATCCACGGTTTGTACCAGCGCCAAATCGTCGCTGAGACGATAGACGCCGGCGTCATCGCTGGTTTCATAGCCCACAATCACTGCGGGGTGGCTCGTCGGCGGCAGCCGGCGCAGCACCGAGTCCAGCATGCGCGGGCTCATCTTCGCCGCACATCCTCCCGCTTTTGAACCCGCCGTCAACCGGATCGTGTCGCTCACGTTGGCCCTCGTCTAACTCTGCTTCCACAGAATGCTGACATATATCACGAACGCAACGGAACCCAAATTGGATGGGATCAACGAAGACGAGGAAAAATGCCGGACGTCGCGAGATTTCAACCGCGAGACGCTGCGGACAGTTGGACCTGCAACTATGCTACGCCTGCGGAACGCATCGAACCGGAACCGTAACGGCAATTTTGTCGCTGCTTTCCGGCAGCATGTGGCACTTTCCGTCAAACACCGCGCCCGGCTCCATCACCAGGCACGGCGTGTGAACTTCACCGCCCACGACCGCGGTCGCTTCCAGTTGCACTCGACTGCGCGCCACAATTACGCCGTCAAATTTTCCGCTGATGATAACGATATTGCCGTCGATCCGCCCTTCCACTTCGGCGCGCTCACCCAGAATCAACGACTGCTCGGAGACCAACGTCCCCTTCACATGGCAATTGAGCCGAAAGGTTCCGGGAAATTCGAAGGTGCCGTCCAGTTTCGCGCCTTCCTCGATGAACCCGGTCCAGTCAGTCGTTTCTAGCTTGCCACCCGAGAGCAAACCCCACGGCATCGGCTCGCCATCCTAAATGATAATTAACTAGTATATAAACTATTTGATTAAACGGTCGTAAATCCTTACTAAATCTTGGTCGGTATAGAATTCAAAGATCAGTTCCCCGGCATGCTTGGGAGTCCGCGGGTGAACGATTACGCGGGTTCCGAATTCATATTCGAGTTCCTGAATCGCCGCTTTGGTATTGGCGTCGAGCGGCGGCGGAGCGAGCGGCGCCTGGCGCGATCCTCGCGTCGCCATCTTTTCAATTTGCCGCACGGTCATTCCGCCTTTTGCAGCTCGCTTCGCGACGCTCACTCGTTCGCGCGTATCCTGAATCGAAAGAAGCGCGCGGCCATGTCCGGCGCTCAGCTTTCCTTCTTCCAACAAATCCTGGATCGGTTTTTCGAGTTTCGTCAGGCGCAGTGAATTCGCAACCACTGTGCGATCTTTTCCAGTGCGATCGGCGGCTTGCTCCTGCGTGAGATGAAATTCGTAAATGAGTTTTTCGAATGCGGACGCTTGCTCGATCGGATTTAAATCTTCGCGCTGCAGATTTTCAACGAGCGTCATTTCGAGCGCGAACGCTTCGCTCACGTCGCGCACCACGACGGGAACTTTTGCGAATGCGCAGCGTTGCGCTGCGCGCCAGCGGCGCTCTCCGGCAATCAGTTGGTAGCGGTTTCCATTTTTCCGAACGATCAGTGGTTGGACGATTCCGGTGGTGCGAATCGATCGCGCCAATTCTTCGAGAGCTTCTTCGCGGAAGCGCGTGCGCGGCTGGTACGGACTGGGATCGATTAAATCGATATCGACTTGGATAAAGCGTTCTTCCGAGTGCGCGGCAAGACTTGGAGCTTCCGCGGATTCGGTCTGCACGCCGACTATATTTTCAACGGCTAGTGGCGCCGCTGCTGGCGGTGCGGGTGGATTCGCCGAGGCCGGCGGCTCCGGCTCCCGAATCAATGCGCTAAGCCCCCTGCCCAATGCGTTTCGCGACATTAGTCATTACCTCCTGTGCGAGCTGGATATAACTTTCTGCGCCTTTACTGTGGATGTCGTAGAAGATCACAGGCTTTCCGTGGCTCGGTGCTTCCGCCAGGCGCACGTTGCGCGGAATTATTGTATTGAAAACTTGCGCGCCAAAAAAACTGCGCAAGTCAGTCACTACTTGCCGGGATAGAGTGGTCCGGTCGTCGTACATCGTTAAGAGAATTCCTTCGATCGCCAGCGCGGGATTAATTGTGCGGCGCAGACGGATCAATGTGTCGAGCAGCTCGGAGACGCCTTCCAGCGCTAGATATTCACACTGAATGGGGACCAGGACGGAGTCGCTGGCGGCTAGCGCGTTGAGCGTGAGCAAATCCAGCGCTGGCGGGCAATCGAGCAAGATGTATTGGTAGCGGTCGCGGATGTTATCGAGAATTGCTTTCAGTCTGTACTCGCGGTTTTCCAGGCCGACCAATTCCACCGCGGCACCGACCAAGTTTTTGTCGGAGGGAATTAGATCCAAGCCTTCGACTTGAGTCTGCATGACGATTTTGTCAAAAGGCTCGTCGAGAATCAGGGCGTGATAGAGAGTTTTGCGGCTGGGATCTTTGGGGAAGCCCAAAGAGCTGGTGGTGTTGCCCTGGGAATCGGTATCGATAACTAGGGTACGCTGCTCGGCGGCGGCGAGAGAGGCTCCAAGATTTACGGCGGTGGTTGTCTTGCCGACGCCACCCTTCTGGTTGGCGATCGCAATGATCTTACCCAAAGAATTCTCCAAGGCCCGATGAGGAATTTAGCACAGGCTCTCATATATGCAACTTGTTTCACGTGAAACATTATTTTTGCTGGATGTCGGAGGTTGGGAGACAAAAAACGCCGGGATTTCGTTCGAGCGTACGCGTTTTGATGTTTCACGTGAAACATTCCGGAGGGGGCTGCCTATTGGGCCGCCCCCACAGCCAGGTGGGCTGTTGTGTGCGCACGCTCGGGCGGCGATCAGTGTTTCACGTGAAACAATCATCCGGCCAGGTCCTTCAGGGCATCCGCAAATTGTTTCACGTGAAACATTCCCAGAGGGACCGGCCGCTTTGGACCGCTGCCAAGCTAGGTGGGATGTGCCACGATTCTGGCAGGCCTGGCTCCAGCGGTCCTTCGTAAACCCTGATCGTCCCGAAAGATTGTTTCACGTGAAACATGGTCTTTTGTGCCGGCCCGCACAGCCAAGTTGGCTGTGCCACGAGTCGCACTGGTTGGCTTCTGGCGGTCCTTGGCCAACCACCGCGGCCGTCGCGGCCATTGTTTAACGTGAAATATTCCCAGAGGGACCGGCCCCTTTGGATCGCTTCCAGAGCCAGGTGGGCTGTGCCACGATCCTGGCAGGCCTGGGCTCCAGCGGTCCTTCGCAAACCATGATCGCCCCCGAAAGATTGTTTCACGTGAAACATTCGGGCACGGATATGGTCTTTTGTGCCGGTCCACACAGCCAGGTTGGCTGTGCCACGGGCTCGGCCGGCACGGCTTCTGGCAGTCCCTGGCCAACCACCGCGGCCGTCGCGGCCAATTGTTCCACGTGAAACATTCCGGGCCGCAGTTGTGCGTTGGGCCGGTCCACACAGCCAACTTGGCCACGAGTCGGGCGGGCTGGCTTCTGGCAGCTCCTGGCCAGCCACCGCGTGCCGCGAGAATTGTTTCACGTGAAACATTCCGGAGAGGGGGCGGGGATTTTGCGCCGTTCTGCACAGTCAAGTTGGCCGCGACTCGGGCGGGCTGGTCGTCTGGCAGCTCGCTCCTGGCTAACCAACGCGGGCCTGCGGAAATTGTTTCACGTGAAACATTCGGACGACAGGGAAATACCTGGCTATTTGAACCGTTCCAATTTGAATGCGGCAGAAACCTGCTAAGTGGCACATTCCATACTAGGTTGGCATCGATTCCGGCGGAAGTAGGTTGCTGTTTCACTTGGACTATGGAGAAACTAAAGCAAAGAGCCTACTACGATGTAGCGCTGCTGCGACCCTGGAATTAGCTTCGGTTCTTGCCAGGACCAACGCTTGTCTGCGTGAAGATATGGCATCGCGTCCGAACCTACCCATAGGACCGCCTTGCCTCCTGGGGACAGATATGAGTGACTCCAGTCGAGGAGATCAGGAAAGTTTCCTACCGCTCGAGCGGTCATAAAACCGAAGTGCCTGCCGTCGGGCACCCACGATTCGGCGCGGCCTCGAAAGACCTCTACGTCTTTCAGATTTAGGGTGCGGACCACTTCTGCCAGGAAGGTAGCCTTCTTTGCGTTTGATTCGATTAGAGTTAACTGCAAATCTGGGCAAAGTAATTTTAGTGCTAAACCTGGGAATCCGGCGCCCGAGCCAACGTCGGCGAGCCGACTTTTGCGAAAATCGACGAATTTTTTCGCGTAAAACGATTCTCCGAAATGCAAACGCAAAATCGCGTCCGATCCACGCACGGAAGTTAGCGAAATTCTTTCATTCCAATGCTTTAGGAGGTTTGCATACGCCCGAATCGATGAACACAAGTCCGCCGTAAGCTCCACTCCATAGGGAACTAGGGCGGTGCGGATGGCTTCTTGGCTTAGCGAGTCATAGCTCATAGCTATTTTATGCTCTTCATCCATATCTGTGAAATATAAAAGGGTGGCTCTCACGCCATTCCCCAATTTGCGTCGATCACCGGCCTGACGAGCGCTTCGCCTGTTGACACCTTCCGCCGTCACGTCTTATCGTGCTTCGTTGATGAAAATCCTGGTCATCGGCGGCGGCGGGCGCGAGCACGCCATCGTTTGGAAATTACGACAGAGCCCGAGCGTGGAACAGATCTGGTGCGCGCCGGGCAACGGCGGCATTTCCGATGACGCCGAATGCGTCCCTTGCGATGTGAAGGACGTGAAGGCGCTGGCCGCGTTGGCGGAAAAGCTGCACGCCGATCTCACCGTCGTTGGTCCGGAAACTCCGCTGGTGCTTGGCGTTGCTGATGAGTTCGCGTCACGCGGACTGGCGATCGTAGGTCCGATCGCGCTCGCCGCGCAGCTCGAGGGCAGCAAAATTTTCGCCAAGCAATTCATGCAACGCCACAATATTCCTACGGCGGCAGTCTATCAAATTTGCGAGAGTGCGCTTGAGGCTTATGCCGCGCTGGTCGAGGTCGAGTGGCCATTGGTCATCAAGGCCGATGGGCTGGCCGCTGGGAAAGGCGTGCTGGTGACGTCGTCCGCGGACGAGGCGAAGGAATTCATCGATCGCGCCATGGACAAGTATGAATTCGAAGGCGCTGGCAGCCGAGTGCTTCTGGAAGCGGGGCTTTCAGGGCCGGAGCTCTCTTACATGATTTTGACCGACGGGACTCACTGGATGCCGCTGGCCCCGTCGCGCGATTTCAAGCGGGCGTTCGACGACGACAAAGGACCGAATACCGGCGGCATGGGCGCCATATGCGACGATGCGTTGCTGTCCGCGGATCTGGAACGGCAAATTCGAGAGCAAATCGTCGAACCTACCATCCGCGGCCTGGCGTCCGACAAAATTCCGTACAAAGGGTTTTTGTACTTTGGGCTGATGCTCACGGCTGAGGGACCCAAGCTGCTAGAATTCAATTGCCGGCTGGGGGATCCCGAGACGGAAGCGATTGTGTTGCGGATGGATTTCGATCTCGCCTTGGCGCTACAAGCGTGCGCCGACGGCAACCTGAAGTTTTTCTCGCCGAAGTGGGAGCCTGGGGCGAGCGCTTGCGTGGTGATGGCGTCGGAGGGATATCCTGGGAGCCCAAAAGTCGATCGCCGGATCGATGGCCTGGGACCATCTGATACAGGCGTGGTGTTCCACGCCGGGACGGCCAAGAGAGGGATCGAATACTACACATGTAGCGGACGAGTCATCGTTATTGCTTCCGTTGGTGTTACTCAAGAGGAGGCGATCGCTCATTGTTACGACATAAGTAGTAGTATCGATTTTAAGGGCTGCCATTATCGGCGAGACATCGGCAAGATTGCCCAACAGGAGCGCAGCGCGAAATGTGTGGCGACGGAATGACCATTCCCGAAGTGAAACATCTCTTTCTGTGCAAGATCCACCGGTTCCCGATGGAAGAGGTGGAAGAGGCTTTGGCGATTTACCAGCAGGGATTTAAGGGCTGCATTCACGGCCGGAAGGACAGTTCGCGGCAACTCTCGTTGATGGACTCGGAGACCTTGGTTCGTTTTGGGCTCGCGCCGGGCACGGTGAAGGAAAACATCACCACGGTCGGGATGGATTTTCAGGCGCTGGAGACGGGGATGCGGATGCGCGTCGGAGAAGCGCTCTTGGAAATCAGCGAGCCGTGCCACCCTTGCGCGCGCATGGACGATATTCGCCATGGGCTGCGGCGGGAACTGAAGGGTCAGCGAGGGTGGTTGTGCCGGGTGGTGGAACAAGGAACGATCCGGCGCGGCGATGGGATCGAATTGTTGGCGGCGCTGGAGCGGGTTGCTCGTGCCGACGACGGAAATAAGGAAGAAAATTTAGGGCGATAGTTCACGTTCACTCGAGGAAACCAGGGATGGCTCAGACTAAGAATCCGGTCGTAGGGATATTGATGGGTTCGGATACCGATCTGCCGGTGATGGTGGAGGTTTCACGGACGCTGGAAAAATTCGGGATTGCGTATGAAATGGAGGTTTGCTCGGCGCACCGATCGCCGGCGCGGACGCACGAATACGCGTCGAAGGCCGCGGGGCGGGGGCTGAAGGTGCTGATCGTCGGCGCGGGCGGGGCGGCGCATTTGGCTGGGGTGGTGGCGTCGGTGACTTCGTTGCCGGTGATTGGGGTGCCGCTGGCGACTACTGCTCTCAATGGGATGGATTCGTTGTTGGCGATTGTGCAGATGCCGGCGGGGATTCCGGTGGCTACTATGGCGATCGATAAGGCCGGGGCTAGCAATGCGGCGATTTTCGCGGCGCAGATATTAGGGACGTCGGATCCGAATATGGCGGCGCGGCTGGCGGCGCATAAGGAAGAGTTAGCGCGGTCGGTGCAGGAGAAGAATTCGAGGTTGCAGCAGAAGATCGCGGACCTGCGTTAGCACCCGCCAAATGCGAAGAGGCTGGCGCGCGCGGCGCAGGACAACGACGAAAACAACGGCAATAAATTTCTCCTATTGCGGTTCGAATCTCCGGATTACGAATTCAAAAGAGCACTGAAGATTCTGATCGTAGTCGATGCGCGGGCGGGGCGGTGGCGTTGGCAGCCGCCAAATTTGAGAAGGCGGGCAGGCGGCGCCGAGCGGCAGCCCCGCCGGGTTTGGTCCATCACTCCGATCGTGGGATGCAGTACGCGTGCGGAGACTACGCCCAGATATTGGAACAACAGCAGATCATTCCCAGCATGAGTCGGCCCGCGAACCCGTATGACAACGCCAGCTGCGAAAGCCTTATGAAAACCCTCAAGCAGGAGGAGATCTATGCACACCACTACCGGGATCTAGAGCACCTGCGGGAGAACGTCGAAGAGTTCATCGAGCAGTACTGCAATCGGCGCCGATTACATTCGGCGTTGGACTATCGGTCACCGGGAGGAGTTCGAACGGGAAGCAAGTGCCACGGCGAATTCCCTTGGACCCACCATGAGCTTTTTCAGGTATAAGGAAATCCCTGATATGAGAAGCGCAAATCGTTGAACCGCACGTGTGGCAAGTGTCGCATCTCAGATTGTCTCAGCCGCGGGGTTCACCCCAGAGGGGTTCACCCCAAAGAGTCGCTGTGCCCCAACTACTGTGCCACAGCGGCAAAGGTGTCTAGAATGATCGTTGGAAGGCTTGGTGGAATCGGAATCTTCTCGCGAGGTGACCTTTGGTGCGATTCGCATATGTGTGCAGGGGTGGACCTGGAGTTTGTTGGAGGGCTTGCGGGGCGACGGCATGCTTTTTCGCGCTGATTGGTGTGGCTGCTGCTGGAGCGCAGACTTCGGGACATGTCACTTCGTTGGTGGGCACGGTGTCGAAGGCTGATGGGACTTTGGCGGATGGCGGGCGGGTGACGATTGAGACCGCCGATGGCCGAGTGCCAGAGGCTACCGCGGTGGATGCTTCCGGGCACTTCCACTTTACGCGGTTGAAGGCGGGGACATATAACGTGCGGGCGTATTACCGGGGCGAGTGGTCGGAGTGGCAGCGGAACGTGATCGTGCGGTATGGCAAGGTTACGGAAATTGCGTTGCGCGTGGCTCCGGTGGCCGTGGAGAAACCTAAGAACTGATGCGCATAATTCGTGAGGTGGGTGGGCGATCGCGGTTGGTCATGATGGTTTCGGCGGTGTGGGTGATGTGCTCGGGGTTGGCCGGCGCGCCGACGGCTTTTGCAAGTGACCTAACGCCGGAGGCGGCGCGGGCATTCGACCATTACATACGCGCTACGGAAGCGAATGCCATTCCGGCTGGGAAACCTTTCCTGGAGGTTGATCGGCTGGCGGACGGAGCGCGGGGCGAGGCGTTGGCGGAGCTGCGTGATGGGAAAGTGTGGATCGAGAAACTTGAGACGCTGGATGGCGGGGGGAAAATTGCGGCTCCGGGCGCGCTGATCCATCACTGGACCGCTACGGTGTTTATTCCTGGGGTGACGTTGGCACAGACCTTGGCGCTCGAGCAGGATTACAACGCGCACGCTAAATATTTCCAGCCGGACGTGATGGCTTCGAAAATCCTGCACCGGAATGGGGAGGATTTCGAGATATATCTGCGGTTCCATAAGCAGAAAGTGGTTAGCGCGGTGCTGGATACTACGCACAGCGTTCACTACCAGTTGCTTGGCGCTACACGGGCGGCTAGCGAATCGCATACTACGCGGATTCAGGAAGTTCAGGATGCTGGGACGGCTCGGGAACGGCTGGAGCCGGAGGGACAGGACGACGGATTTTTGTGGCGGATGAATACTTATTGGAAGTTTGAGGAGAAGGACGGAGGGACTTACGTCGAGAGCGAGAGTATATCTTTGACACGGGATATACCTGCGGGGTTGGGATGGATTGTGGGGCCGTTTATTGATGGGATTCCGCGGGAGTCGTTGACGTTGACGTTGGGGACTACTCGGGCCGTGCTGCTGCGGGAGTTGGGTCGGTGACACTTGATGATTGGTCACGCAGGATTGTGAAGGTGTGATTTCCGTGCGCACATTGTAGTCGGATTGAACGCCTGCCTTCCCAAACTCCGCCAAGTGCTAAGGGGCGGGGCAGGCCCGAGAAGAGTCGACGCACCCGGAAAAGATAAGAGCATCGAACTTCGAGTCAAAAACATTCCCAAAAGATAAAGCGTCGAACCGTCGAGTCAAATCAAACGCCAAATTTTAGAAGGAGGTCCAGCCGAGGAAGATGTCTTCCAGGTTGTTGGTGTCGTCGTTGACTAGGTTGCTGGCAAAGGAGAGGAAGGCTACGGAGTGGCCGTCCTGGCTGATTTGGGGGTAGTCAGAGTTGCCGTTGCCTTCGGTGGTGGTGTTGGAGATGCTGCGAAGGACGGTGGTAGGGGTGCAGGTTTCTCCCGTGGTAGTGACTTCGAAATTCAGGCAGGTGTCGCGAACGAAGATGTTTTCGTAGCCGTTGGTGGTGTTGGGGGCAACGTTGGTGGCTAAGGATGCGAAGGCTACGTACTGGCCATCGTCGCTGACGGTGGGGTACTCACTCAGCAGATTGCCGGGGGTGGTGGGAGCAGTGGTCATGTCCGGTGAGGAAATCAGGATCATCGAACGGGTGCAGGTGACGACTGTGGTGGTTACTGGGGTGAGGCAGCTATCGAGCATATAGATCTGCGGGACAGTGGAGGCAACACCCGCCGCGAGGTTGGTGGCCGAGGAAACGAAGACGAAGAAATTTCCATCGGTGGTGACCGCCGATTCCGAACTCGCACCGTTCCCGGGGGTGACGCCGTCCGGCGAAGAAATCAGGCTGGGAGCGACGCTGGAGTTGCAGGTAATGGTGTTGAGATTGGGGGTGGTGGTGGCGGTGGAGGTGCAAAGTTCCCGCAGGAAAATTTGCGAAGCGGTGGGAACCAGGCCGCCCACCAGGTTGCTGGCGGTGGAAGTGAAAGAGACGTATTGGGCATCGGTGGAAAGCGCGGGTTGAGAGCTGTCGGCATTCCCGGCGGTGACGCCGTTGGGAGAGGAAACCAGATAGGTGGCCGGGGTGCAGTCGGTGTTGACGAAACCGAGGCACGTGTCGCGGAGATAGACTTGAGTGATGCCGTTGGTGGCGACGCCACTGATCAAATTGGTGGCTGCGGAAACGAATGCGACGAATCGGCCGTCGGAGCTGATCGCGGGAGAGTAGGCGTTGGCGTTGGCGGGGTTGACGCCGTCCGCGCCGACGGAAACCAGGGTGGTCAAGAAATTGACGTAGACCGGGTTGGTTATCGGAGCGGTGGAGACGGTGGTGTCGCGGATGTAGACCTGCTGGGTGGTGCCGTTCACGGCAGGATAGTTGGGGTCGAGATTGGTGGCGACTGAGGAGAACGCCACGTAGCGGCCAGAACCTTCGAGGGCCGGCTGGAGGCTGGCGCCATTGGACTCTGCGCCGGACGAGGAAACGCTGGCCAAGATGGTCTTGGGAACGCAGGAGCTGCCTTCGCAAGTTTGACGGACGAAAATGTCGGAAGCGCCATTGGTGTCGTTGGCAACGAGATTGGAGGAAATGGAAGCAAACGCCACGAAGCCGCCGGTAGCTGCGATGGATGGCCCGGAGTAACCAATATTTCCGATCCCGTTGTTGGCCTGTTCACCGTTGGGGCCGACATCCACAAGCTGGGGAAGGCCTATGCCCAGGGTGGTGCCGTCGACGGCGAAACTAAGGCTGTTGGAAAGGCCCCCACCAGTACCCACGTTGAAGACTTGAACGCCAAAAACGCCCGCGAGTCCGAGACTGCCTGCGGGCACGGTAGCGGTGACGGAGCTACTGGTGGAAAAATTGGTGGGCAGCGGGGTGCCATTGAAATACGCGACTGAACCTGGGTAAAAACCGGAGCCGGTCAAGGTAATGGTTTCCGAGGTGGTGCCCGCCGCGGCGCTGGCGGGTGCGACGGTTATAAGACTGGGCTGTGGACTGTAAACCGGGAGGAGAACCACGTTGGACACACCGCCATTGGGCTGCGGATTGAAAATGGCGACGGTGAGAGTTCCGGTGGCGTTGAACAAGCTACTCGGAATGCTGGCGAGCAAAATGGTGGAATTCGAATAGTCGGTGGGAAGGCTGGCGCCGTTGACGGTGACCACGGATGCGGGAACAAAGCCGGTACCAGTGATGTGGACGGTGACCGAACCGGAGCCTGCAATGGCGGTCGCGGGCGAGATGGAAGTGATGCTGGGCACCGGGCTTGAAGAGTTGTTGACGGTGAAATTGACGGTGAGAGTGGTGCCGCCGCCTGGTTGTGGTGTGTCGACCGAGATCGGAACAACCTTGCCGGTGGTGATCAGCGAGGCGGGAATCAGCGCGGTTAGGGTATGGACATCGGTGTATAGAGTTTGGAACTCCGCGCTACCGTCCCAGAGAATCTGCGAGGCCGGCACGAACTGTTGCCCAATGACGGTAAGGGTGAAGGTGGGCTGGCCGGCAGTGATGCTGGCAGGCGATAAGCTAAGGATGGCGGGAGCGGGATAATTAATCTGCTCGCCGCAGGATGCCACGGCGAAAATAACGGCCGCGAGGGTGAAAAGGATACGTAGGGATCTGCGAATCAACTCAACAAGCTCCTAGGCGGCTGCCTTGCAGAGGTGGAAAGACTCACCTCCCAAAGTTCGCAAGCGTACGAGATTACTAAAGATGTGGCTGGGGGGCAAACGGATGCCTTTAGGAACATACCTAAAACAGAGGCAGATGTAAATTGGCACTGATGTGGCAATCGAGATTGGGGTGGTTTACTCTGCGTGTGGCGAAGAATTTTTGGGATAAGTTGAGGATTTCAGGGGCCTTGGGTGACATTGCGGTGGGGATGACGATTTGCAGGTGGCTGGTTTGCGTTGGCTGTGCCGGGCTTTGTCTGGCGCCCGCGCGGGGACAAGACGCTGGAGGGCAAGAAGCGGGGCCTAAATCGGGATCTGCGCCGGTGCAGACATCGGGACCCGCGGCGGCGCCTGCGGCACCGGGGACCGGGGACGCAGCGGATTCCTCCGATAGCGATGTGCTGACGCTATTCCCGCACTCGGAGTCGAGCCGGTTTTGGGTATCGGGGCAGGCGAACGTGATTTTGCAGTGGCATCCGGGATTCCCTGCGGCGTATAGCGGCCGGAATAGTTTCGGCGCAGCGGCGCAAAATGCGACTTCCAAGACGGAAACGCTTTACACGGGGCTGGTGCTGACGCCGACTACGGAAGTGTTTTTGGATGTGGAAGAGACGAATGGGCACGGACTAAGCGAGGCGCTGGGACTGGCTGGGTTTGTAAATCTCGACGTGGTGCGAAATCCCAGTTTGGGCGTGGCGCCGTACCTAGCGCGGTTCATGCTGCGGCAGATTATCCCGCTGAGCAGCGACCGCATGGACGCCACGCGCGGGATCTTCGGGCTGGCTACTTCGCTGCCGGCACGGCGCCTGGAACTTCGGATGGGGAAATTCAGCTTGGTGGATTTCTTCGATCTGAATTCCGGGGGCAGCGACAGCCACTTGCAGTTCCTGAACTGGGCGGTGGACAACAATGGGGCGTACGACTATGCGGCGAACACCCGCGGGTACACGGATGGCGCGTTGGTGGAATATGACGATCACGGATGGTCGGTGCGGTTTGCCGAGACGCTGATGCCGAAGGTGGCTAACGGCATTCATCTGGACGCGGACGTGGCGCGGGCGCGGGCGGAGAATTTGGAATTCGAGCTTCGCAAGGGATTTCTGCGGCACCGGGAGGGAACGGTGCGGGTGCTGAGCTACGTCAACCATGCGGACATGGGCAATTATCGGCAGGCCATCGATAATTTTCTGAACGGGCTGAGCAGCGAGCCGGACATCGTGGCAACGCGAAAACAGGGACGCAAGAAATATGGGTTCGGTTTGAATTTCGAGCAGGAGCTTACCTCTTGGCTCGGCGTTTTTGGGCGGGCCGGGTGGAGCGATGGGCGTAACGAATCTTTTGCTTACACGGAGATCGATCGCACGGGGGAAATTGGCGAGTACTTTGATGGCAAGCTGTGGAGGCGCAAGAAAGACCGCGCTGGAACGGTGTTCGAGGCTAGCGGGTTATCGGCGGACCATCGCACCTATCTGGCGGATGGAGGGCTGGGCTTCTTGCTGGGGGACGGGGCACTGACGTATGGCCGGGAAAAGATATTTGAGGCGTACTACACCGGGCATTTGTGGCGCGGGTTTTTTGCATCGTTCGACGTGCAACACATCAATAATCCCGGATATAACCAAGCGCGCGGGCCGGTGGTGGTGCCGGGGGTGCGGCTGCACGTGGAATTTTAGGGTGCGGGCGGGAAGGCCGGGTTTGTAAATCGGATCGCCTTCGGAAAATGGGAGTGAACATGTTTCAGAGCGATGTGCTGAAGAGCCGGACGATTTTCATCACCGGCGGCGGGACGGGGTTGGGGAGGTCGATGGCGCTGCGGTTTGCGGAGCTGGGCGCGAATATTTTTCTGATGGGGCGGCGCGCGGAGCCATTGGCGCAGACGGTGAAAGAGATTGCGGCGCAAGGGGGCGGCGGGCGCGGCGCGTATTTTCCCGGGGATATTCGCGATTTTGCGGCGGTGGAAAATGCGATTGTGGCGGCGCTGGGTGAGTTCGGCAGCGTGGATACTTTGGTGAATAATGCCGCGGGGAATTTCATCGCGCGCACGGAAAAGCTTTCGCCGAACGCGTTTCAGGCGGTGGTGGGCATCGTGTTGCAGGGGACGTTTCATTGCACGCTGGCGCTGGGCCGGCGATGGATCGAGGCGAAGCAGCCCGGAAACGTGCTGAACATCGTGACGACGTACGCGGCGGCCAATTGCGGATCGGGGTTTGTGGTGCCGTCGGCTTGCGCTAAGGCGGGAGTGCTGGCGATGACGCGGTCGCTGGCGGTGGAGTGGGCGCGGCACCGAATCCGGTTGAACGCGATCGCGCCGGGGCCGTTTCCTACCGAGGGAGCGTTCTCGCGGCTGCTGCCTTCGCCGAAGCTGGAGCAGCAGGCTCGCGAACAACATCCGATGAAGCGATTTGGGAGGCACGAGGAACTGGCGAATCTGGCGGTGTTTTTGCTGAGCGGGGCGGCGGAGTACATCAATGGGGAGTGCGTGGTGATTGACGGAGGATTGTGGTTGCGCGGGGCGGGTGAGTTTAATGATTTCGTCGATCTGCCTGCCGGGGCGTGGGCAGTGATGGAGCAGGCGCGGAAGAAATAGAGGTAAGAGGTTAGAGATAAGAAGTAAGAGAAGGAAGAAGCGACAGAGGGCGCTTATTTGTAGTCGACTACTAGCTCGCCGTTTTGGACGCGCACATCACGGATGTTTGGCGGGAGCTTTAGTTTGTCGCGGTTTTCTGGGGAGGACAGCATTTTCTGGACGGCGGCTTCCAGGGCTGCCTGCGGCATCGGGAGTGAACCTAGAGTGCCTTGCGTTGGCTGGAATTGAAGCATGCCATCGTTGACGCCTAGCTTGCCTTCCAGGTCGAGTGACAGATCTTCTCCGTGAACGTTGAATACCACGTAGGCTTCCACGCGATCGTCGTGCATGGTCACTTTCACGTCTTTCACTGAGGATTGGACTTCTTCCATCGTCGGATCGGGAGCTGCTGGTGCGGGTGTGGGCGAGGTGGGCTGCGGCTCCGGATTCGGAGCGGCAACCGGATTCAGAGCGGGCGGTTGCGGAGCCAGCACTAGATCCTGGTGCAGGAGTGAATTGACCTCGGACGAGTTCAGGTGCAGGGGCTCGGGTTGGCCGGACGCTGCGGCGGACTCCGAGGCTTCGATTTTGGATTCGGCTTGCTGCGCGACCTGGGGATCGGCGGTTACCTGCGGGGGATGGGAATTATGCAAGACCAGCAAGATGGCGATAATAAGGAGTGCCAGGCTGGCGTAGGTCGCGATTCGATAGAGACGGCGGAAAATACTCGGACCTACATTCGGGTCCGGTGGCGGGAGGGCGAGGCGATTTTCGGCTCCGGTGGCGCTCGGACGACCGAAAAATGGCATCCCGCACTTTTGGCAGATCCCGCTGCTGTTTTGGTGGTTTCCGCAATTCTGGCAGACAAGTAAAGGCATAGGCGCGCCGATAGGTAGGCTAGGGAGAACTGTATCTCTTTGTGTAGATGCGCGATAGAGGTGCAGAGATCGCCGTGTCCGGGACGACAATGGAGGTGGCTAGAGATTGCTATTATGGATCGATGACTGATCGTGGTATCGTTTTTGATCGATAATGATATGGCAATCTAAATTTTTGTCGATATGAATAAGGGAGGAAATATGGCAGCGATGGTTGTGGTGTCGCCTAAGTTCCAGATCGTAATTCCGAAGGAGCTGCGGGTTAAGCTGGAAATACGGCCGGGGCAGAAGATGCTGATATACGAGATGGATGGGTCGCTATATGTGGACGTTCCGAAGTCGATACGAGAGCTGCGGGGAATAGCGCCGGGCCTGCGGTGGACGGAGGATGATCGTGACCGAAGCGACCGATTCTAGGGCGGCGATCGTTGATTCGTCGGGTTGGATTGAATATTTCGGGGACGGAAAGAAGGCGGAACAATTTGCTCCGTACCTGGAGCGCGAAGATCTGCTGATCGTCGCTCCGATCATATTTTATGAGGTGTACAAAAAGCTGACGAACGAGGCATCGAAGATGGTGGTGCTGCGATTTGTGTCGCACGCGCTGCGGGCGCGCAATCCCGTTTTTGATTCGGATCTGGCCGTGGGGGCGGCGCAGGTGAGTCTGGATCACAAGTTGGCGATGGGCGACGCGATTATCTACACCGCCGCGCTAAGGCTCAAAGCAGATCTGGTTACCGCGGACCATCACTTCGAAAATCTTCCTGGCGTGATCCTGATCTAACCAACAGCAAACAGAACTCTGGCAGGAACAAAGAAAAGCATGGCGGGAGCGGGGCGTCGCTTGACGCTGCTGTGAGCGGCCAGTAAGCTAGGTTTTTCCAGCCACGATTGCGAGTATCGAAAAGAGCCTATGGATAACATTCAAATCACACTGCCCGATGGGGCAACGCGCGAGGTGCCACGCGGGACTACCGCGGCGGAAATAGCGCGGCAGATTTCACCACGCCTGGCGAAAGAAGCGCTGGTGGCACGCGCGGACGGGGATCTGGTGGATCTTAGCCGGCCCCTGGAGCAGGACACGAAAATTGCGATTCTTACCGCTAAGGATGCCGACGCGGTGCAGGTGTTTCGGCATACCGCGGCGCATTTGCTGGGAGCGGCGGTGCTGGAACTGTATCCCCAGGTAAAACTGGGGGTGGGGCCGCCGATCGATACGGGATTTTTCTACGAATTCCTGCGCGCCGAGCCCTTCACCCAAGCGGACCTGGAGGCGATCGAGGCGCGGATGCATGAAATTGCGGCGCGCGATCTGCCGAACGAGCGGAAGTTTATTCCCAAGGCCGAAGCGCTTGAGCTGTACCGGAATCTGGAACAAACCTTCAAGACCGAATTGGTGGACGAAAAGGCCACCGATCCGATGGTGTCGTTTTATCAGACTGGAAAATTTCTGGATTTTTGCCTGGGTCCGCACATTCCGTCGACCGGACGGATCACCGCGTTCAAGCTGATGAACGTGGCGGGGGCTTACTGGAAGGGCCAGGAAGGCAATCCGCAGATGCAGCGGATTTATGGCGCGTGCTTTCCGACGCAAGCGGAGCTGGACGAATACCTGCATAAGCTGGAAGAGGCCAAGCGCCGCGATCACCGCAAGCTGGGCGCGGAGCTGGACCTTTTCAGCATTCAGGACGAGGCTGGGCCGGGGCTGATTTTCTGGCATCCCAAGGGCGGGATGATCCGGAAACAAATGGAGGATTGGCTGCGCGACGAACTGCTGCGGCGGGGGTACGACCTGGTCTACACGCCGCACGTGATGCGGCTGGACCTGTGGAAGACCAGCGGACACGCAAATTTCTATCGCGAGAACATGTTCAACGCGATGGAAGTTGAAAAAGCGGATTACCAGTTGAAGCCGATGAATTGCCCGGGGCACATATTGATCTACAAGTCGCGGCTGCGGAGCTATCGCGAGCTTCCGGTGCGGCTGGCGGAGCTGGGAACGGTTTACCGGTACGAGCGATCGGGGGTGCTGCACGGACTGTTGCGGGTGCGCGGATTCACCCAAGACGACGCGCATATTTTTTGCATGCCGGACCAGATCGAGAAGGAAGTGGAAGCGTGCATGGAATTCGCGTGGGAAGCGTTGCGCGTTTTCGGATTCGATCGCTACGAGGTGGAACTCTCGGCGCGTGACGCCACGCGGCCGGACGATTACGCCGGGACAGTCGAGGAATGGGATCGCGCGGAGGCGGCGTTGATCGACACGCTGACGCGGATGAAAGTGCCATTCAAATACATGCCGGGGGAAGCGGTTTTCTACGGGCCGAAAATCGATGTGAAGTTGGTGGATGCGATCGGGCGGCCGTGGCAACTGACTACCGTGCAATTCGATTTCAATTTGCCACGGCGTTTCGAGCTGGAGTACGTGGGCGAGGACGGCGCGCGCCACCAGCCATTGATGGTGCATCGGGCGCTGTGGGGTTCGGTGGAGCGGTTTTTTGGGGTGCTGATCGAACATTTCGCCGGAGCTTTTCCGGCGTGGCTGGCGCCGGTGCAAGCCGAAGTGCTGCCGGTGAGCGGAAAGTTTTCGGAATACGCGCAGAAGGTGACGGCGGATTTGAAGGCGGAGGGGTTTCGCGCACATCTGGACGACCGCAACGAAAAGTTGCAGGCAAAAATTCGGGACGCACAGATTGCCAAGGTTCCGTACATGCTGATCATTGGCGGCAAGGAGGCGGAGGCGGGAACGGTGTCGGTGCGGCACCGGTCGAAGGGCGATTTGGGCCCGCGTCCGTTCGCGGAATTCGTGGCGGCGCTGCGCGAAGAGGTGAGCTCCCGCGCCATCCGCTAGCCCCCCGCCGCATGTCACTCTGCGGAAGCTTGACAGCCGGGAGCCGTGCTATACTTTTCGGCCCGTCCCTCCGGGGGTTATTGGTTCGGATGAGGGTCCCGCGAAAGCGGGTTTTGGAGGTGGGTTTATCGCAGAACGTGGCGGTGGTTTGAGGGTGAATGAGCGCATTCGGGCGCGCGAAGTGCGTGTGATTGACGACGCGGGAAATCAGCTGGGCGTGATGTCGCTGTTCGATGCGATGAAAACGGCCCGTGATTCGGGGCTGGACGTGGTGGAAATATCGCCGACCGCGGTCCCGCCGGTGTGCAAGCTGGTGGACTACGGAAAATTTCTATACGAGCAGAATAAGAAGGCGCACGAAGCTCGCAAGCATCAAAAGACCACGCACATTAAGGAAGTGAAGTTCCGGCCATCGACGGCGGAGCACGATTATCAGGTTCGCAAGAACCAGATCATCCGGTTCCTGGGCGAGGGCTTTAAAGTGAAGGCGATGATCTTTCATCGCGGCCGGGAAATGGCACATCAGGACGTGGGCCGGACGAAGATGAACCGCTTGCTGAAAGAGATTACCGATCATGCGCTAGTAGAATTCGGGCCGCGCATGGAAGCGAATATTTTGTTGGCGTTGCTGGCCCCGAAAAAAACGGCGGCACCGGCGGCGAAGGGCGCGGGCGAGCCGAACTGATAGCGGGGCGGAATTCCGAAGGATTGAGGAAACGTTGAAGAAAAATAAAAAGTTGAAACTGAAGACGCACCGCGGGGCCGCGAAGAGGTTCAAGGTGACGTCGACCGGCAAAGTGATGCGGGCGCACTCGGGCAAGCGGCACTTGCTGGGCACCAAGCGGCCGAAGCGCATGCGGCATCTGCGCAAGTCGACGATGGTGAATGCATCGGACATGAAGCGGGTCCGGCGGATGTTGCCTTACTCTTAGATTTTTGTTTTGTACCGCGCCAGGCAGCGCGCAACCCCGCCACGGCGGGCCTGCCGGCCGGACGGGCCAGTTTTAGTTTAGAGGCCCGCGATCGGGCTCACAGCGTCTTCGGGAATTTTCCCGTGAAGACGCGCCGAGCTCTTAACACGCCGTGGAGAACGCCGGTTCGGCGGACGCACACTTCTGCGCGAGTGCGTCGATGCTCCCCGCGATTCTCCTGGCATTTTGCCGCGGTAATGCCGCGCATCAGGAGAATCAGCCATGCCTAGAGTTAAGCGGGGAACCAAACGGCGCGCGAAGCGCAAGAAACTCCTCAAACACGCCAAGGGATTTTTCCTAACTAAGAGCAAGCTGTACCGGTCCGCGCGCGAAGCGGTGAATCGGTCGCTGCGGTATTCTTTCCGCGACCGGCGGACGCGCAAGCGCGATTTCCGCACGCTGTGGATACAGCGGGTGGGGGCGGCGGCGCGAAATAATGGGTTGTCGTACAGCCAGTTTGTACACGGGCTGAAGCTTGGGGGGATTGAGTTGGACCGCAAGATTCTGGCGGATATGGCGGTTAAGGATGCGGCGGGGTTTGCTTCGTTGGTGGTGTCGGCGAAGGGGTATTTGGCTGCGGTACCGAAGCCGGTGCACGCTGTTAGGCCGGTGAAGAAGGGCTGATCGGATTCTGGGAACTTGCAGTATCGGACGTTTGGGGTGTTGTTGGATTTTGGGATGGATAAAACCCGTACCCTTTGACTGCGAAGGGTACGGCACTCATTCATTTCCCGGCTAAAGTCCCAGCCAACCTCGGCTTCGGGTTGCTATCAAAGAGAAGGGCGGATGGCACAGGAAGAAGCACAGAAAAAAGACTACGAGAAGACTTTGGCGGAGCTTGGTGCTCGCTCGCCCGCGGATGTTGCTCGGCATTTTCGCGAGTGCAAGGCGGATTTTGCTTCGCACGACTTGCCGCAGATTACCGGCGAGGAAGATTGGAAGGCGGTTCGGGATCGATGGCTGGGGCGCAAGTCTGGCGTTCTGACGCTGATCACGAATAATTGGCTGAAACCGGCGGCGCCGGAACTTAAGCGCGCGGCCGGCCTGCACCTCAACGAACTGAAAACTGAAGTGGAGAGGGCGCTGGAAGATCGGCGCGCGTCGATCGAAGAGGCGGCGGAAGTGGCGGCGCTGGAAGGCGACCGCATCGATCTCTCTTTGCCGGGCGTCGAACGGCCGCTGGGCACTCGCCATTTGATCCGGCAAACCTACGCGGAGCTTCAGCGGATCTTTCTTTCCATCGGATACAGCGTGGTGGAAGGCCCGGAAATCGAGACGCCTTATTACAATTTCGAGGCACTCAACATTCCGGAGCACCATCCGGCGCGCGACAACATGGACACCTTCTACATCGAGGGCTCGGGCCATCTTTTGCGCACGCACACTTCCCCGATGCAGATCCGGACCATGGAGAAACAGCAACCGCCGGTGCGCATCATCGTGCCGGGAAAGGTGTACCGGCGCGACAATCCGGACGCCACGCATGGGTTCATGTTCCATCAACTGGAAGGGCTGGCGGTGGATGCGGACATCACGTTTTGCGATTTCAAAGGCACGGTGGATTATTTCGTGCGGGAATTTTTCGGACCGGGGGTAAAGACGCGGTTGCGGCCGAGCTATTTTCCGTTTACCGAACCCTCGGCGGAAGTGGACGCGACTTGCTACGTTTGCCGCGGCAGCGGCTGCCGGGTGTGCAAATTCTCGGGATGGATTGAGCTGTTCGGCGCGGGAATGGTGAACCCGGCGGTGTACGGCTTTGTGGACTACGACGCCAAGCGGGTTTCGGGGTTTGCGTTCGGAATCGGGGTCGATCGATTCGCGATGTTGAAATATGGGACGGATTTGCAGGTGCTTTTCCAGAATGACGTGCGCTTCCTGCGCCAGTTTCCGTAGGAGCACCGGTTGGCAGAACCTCAGTCGAGCACCGAGCCGAAATCGCGCTTCACGTCGCGGGTTGGGAACTACGTACGCTATCGGCCGGGCTATCCCGCTGCGTTACTGAAGCTGCTTGGCGGAGCGTGGGGATTGTCGCCGGAGACGGTAATTGCGGACGTTGGGTCCGGGACGGGGCTACTGTCGCGGCTGTTTCTGGAAAATGGCAACCGGGTCTTTGGGATTGAACCGAATGCCGCGATGCGCGGGGCGGGCGAGGAATTCCTCGCGGGATTTCGGGGATTTCAATTTCACAGTTTGGCGGGATCGGCGGAGGCTACCACGCTGCCCGACGCGGGCGTCGATGCGGTGGTGGCGGGCCAGGCGTTCCATTGGTTTGAACCGGTGGCGGCGCGCGCCGAGTTTCGACGCATTTTGCGGTCCGACGGTTGGGTGGCGCTGATCTGGAACGAGCGGCTTACGGAAGCGTCTGCGTTTTCGCGGGAATACGAGCAGTTGTTGCAGAAATTCGGAACGGACTACGGTCGGGTGCGCGAGACGTATCCGAACCGCGAAAAGATGACGCGGTTTTTCGGGCATGCGGATTTCCGCGAGGATCGATTGGAAAATGGGCAGGTAATGGATTATGAGGGGTTGCGCGGGCGGTTGCTGAGTTCGTCGTATGTCCCGGACAAAGGGCACCCTCAACACGAAGCGATGCTCGAAGAGCTCACACGGATTTTTGATGAACACCGAACGGAGGGCCGCGTGAAATTCGAATACGAAACGCGGGTGTACTCCGGGCGGCTGGGCTGATGGCGGGTAACCGATGAAGGTTCTTTACAATGTGCTGAAGGAATTTGTCGAGGTGACCGCGGCTCCGGCCGAAGTGTGTTCGCGGCTTTCACTTTCCGGCACATCGGTGGACGCGATCGACGAAACATCGGCAGGGCCGGTGCTGGATGCGGAAGTGACCATCAACCGGCCCGATTGCCTGGGGCACTACGGCATCGCGCGAGAAGTGGCGGCGTTGTACCGGTTGCCGCTGAAGCCGGTTCGTCCGAAATTTAGCGAGGCACGCGACACGGCCGCGAGCGTGGCCCGGGTGGACATCGAATCTCCGGAACTGTGCGGCCGGTACACGGCGCGGGTGGTGCGCGGGGTGAAGGTGCAGCCTTCGCCGGATTGGCTGCGGCAACGGCTGGAGGCGCTGGGACAAACTTCGATCAACAACGTAGTGGACGTAACCAACTACGTGATGTTGGAGCTGGGGAAGGCGATCCACGCCTTCGATCTGGACCGCCTGGCCGGACGACACATCATCGTGCGGCGGGCGAAACCCGGGGAGAAGATGCGCACGCTGGATGGAACGGAGCGGACGCTGAGCAAAGAGATGTGCGTGATCGCGGACGAAGCGCATACGGTGGGGATTGCCGGAGTAATGGGCGGAGAGGAAAGTGAAATTCGGTTTGCCACGAAAAACGTGCTGATCGAATCGGCATGGTTCGATCCGATTTCTATCCGGCGAACGTCCAAAGCGCTGGGATTGCGCACCGAAGCTTCGCAGCGGTTCGAGCGGGGCGCGGATCTGGAGATGACGGAACTGGCGTCGCAGCGCGTCGTGGAATTGATCCAGCAGCTTGCTGGGGGCGAGGTGCTGGCGGGGGTGGTGGACATTTTCCCCGGAAAAGAGGCGCCGCGCGCGATCGATTTTTCCCGGCACGAACTTCTGCGCATCATGGGCGCGGACGTGCCGGACCAAGAGATCGAAGAAATATTGGGAGCGCTTGGTTTTCAGCCGGCGCGGAGCGATGCGAATCGCGGCCGGGCCGGATCGCTGACGGCGGTGTGGAGATGCCAGCAACCCTCATGGCGGCAGGACGTGACCCGCGAGATCGACTTGATCGAGGAAGTCTCGCGCATCCATGGCCTGGAAAAATTTCCGGCGCGATTGAGCGGGACGCAGCTCCCGGCGGCGCGGTTGCCGCATGCGGCGGCTGAGGACCAACTGCGCGAGCGGTTGATCGCGCTCGGTTACCACGAGATTGTGACCATTCCGCTGGTGGATCCGAAGCAAGACGTGTTATTTCGAAGCGGCGGAACGACTCCGGCGATGGTGGCCAATCCGTTGGCCGAAGATGCGTCGGTGATGCAGACTTCCGGGATTCTGAACGTGGTTCACACGCTGGAGTGGAACCTGAATCGCGGCCAACGCAATCTGCGGTTATTCGAGATCGGAAAGAAATACGAGCTGCGCGATGGATCGCCGCACGAAACGCGAATCCTGACGCTGGGCGCCACCGGCCTGGCTCGGGAGAAGAACATTCATGAAAACGCGCGCGAGTTTGAGTTTGCCGACCTGAAAGGGGAGCTCGATACGCTGGGCGAGCTTGCGGGCGGATGGGAATGGATGCATGGCGGGCCGGCTTGGCTGGCGGCGGGACGGGCGGCTCAGATTTCGGTGCGGGATGCGGGAGGAGGATCGGTCGGCGCGGCGGGACTGCTGGGAGCGCGGGTGGTCGAAAGTTTCAAACTGCGGCAAGCGGTGTACGTCGCGGAGCTGCAGTTGGAGCCGGTGCTGGAAGCGATCGAGAAGACGCGCGCGGGTTTGCACTACGAGCCGGTGCCGCGGTTCCCTGCGGTGGTGCGGGACTTTTCGCTGGTGCTGTCCGATGCGACCACGTTCGATCAGGTGGTGCGAACTATCCGGGGGCTACAGATTGCTGAGGTGCGGACGATTGAGGCTAAGGATCTGTATCGGGGGAAGAATTTGCCTGCGGGGAAGCATTCGTTGATGGTGCAGGTTACCCTGCAGAGTGCGCAGGCTACTTTTACGGATGAGCAACTGACCCTTTTTTCGGCGCGGATTGTGGCTGCGCTGGAGAGTGAGCTGGGGGCGGCGCTTCGGGCTACTTGAGGCAACCTAAGTCAAAATACTCACCAAGGGCTGCGGGGATCGAAGGTGCATACGCCCACCCTTCCCCAAAATCGGGAAGAGTGGGGCACCCGGAAAAGATAAGGGCGTCGAACCGTACGGCTAAAAACTACGACGGGACCCCGGGTCCGGAATAGATAGGGGCGTAGTCAAAGGCACACCCTTCGAGGTCACAGAACCGAAGTCAAAACCGTGACGGGGGCAGGCCGGCGGCGAGTCGCGGCTGGGGGCTGACTGCGGCAAACTCCCGCTTGCGCTGTTGGGGTGGGCGGCTGACAATGGAGTTGGCTACGAGGGGGCTGCCGTGAAAATCGAAATCTTCGATCAAAGTTACAACGTGAACGCGGAATCGGACGAAGCGTATATGAGAGAGCTGGCGGAGTACGTCGACGGCAAAATGCGGGCGGTGGCGGAAGCTACGCATCTGGTGGATTCGGTAAAGATTGCGGTGCTTGCGGCGCTGAATATGGCGGATGAAATTTTCGCGATGCGTCAGGCGGGCGAGGAATGGAAGGGTCCGGTACGGGAGCGCGTGAAAAGGTGCGCGCAGCTCGTGGACCGGGTGCTGGATAATCCGGCGGCTTGAGCGCTGGGCGTGACCGGGGTGCGACGGTGCTACAACCGGAACCGCCAACAATGGCCGTGGTACGAACTGGGCCGCCAGGAGCGGCGGCGGGATCGTGGCGGGCCCACGTTAGCCCAATGGGCACAACCATTTCTGGGTTAGAGCCATCTTGCAGTAGTATTGAAGACAGTTTTGGATCCGCCCAAGCGGGCGGACGAATCGGTTGCCTCAGACAAAACTAATTCGCTGGATTATTGTATCGGCAGCGCTGCTGGCGTTGCTGGTACTCACGGTATCGGTCAGCGGGATCGTTCATCACCACAGCGGTTGTACGGAATCGACTTGCTCGATCTGCCATCTTAGCCATCAGACGGTGGATCAGGAATTGTCGGGCTTTCCGGAGACGGGTTTCGAGCTCGTCGCAATGCAAGCGGCAGCTGCGGAATCCGAGTATAGCCCCGGTCCAATCGCGCACTATATTCCGGCACGCGCACCACCCTCCGCTTAGTATTTGCCCATCTCTGCGCCCGTGGTGGGCGCCCCAATAAATCCCAATTTCTGTACGAGAGAGCCGAATTTCATGCAACAACTATCGCGATTTGCAGCGGTGACAGTGGCGGTGCTGTTGGGCGGTGCGGCGTTCGCACAGGGGCCGGTGAAAATCACGCTGGACCAAGCGGTGCAGATGGCGCACGACCACAACCACGCGTTGAAGGCGGCGCGAACGACCATCCTGCAAAATCAGGCGCAGGAGATCACCGCGAACCTGCGGCCCAATCCAACGCTTTCCGGGGACTCGCAGTTTCTACCGGTTTTCCAGACCGGACAATTTACGACCAATTACGTGAATGAAATTTCGCAATTCGATGTGGGCATCGGCTACCTGTTCGAGCGGGGCGGAAAGAGGCAACGGCGCCTCGAGGCTGCTCAGGATGCGACCGCAGTTACACGGTCCACGGTGGATGACAATGAGCGGACGCTGGCCTTTTCAGTGGCCACGCAGTTCGTGAATGTGCAGCTGGCGGAATCGACGCTCGAGCTGGCGCTGCAAGACGTGAAGAGTTTTCAGGATTCGGTGAATATCAGCGAGATTCGGTACAAAGCGGGGGACATCAGCGAAGCGGATTACCTGAAGATCAAGCTGCAATTGCTGCAGTTCCAATCGGACGTGGCGACGGCGCGGATGTCGAGAGCGACGGCACTGGTAAGTCTGCGGGAATTCCTGGGGTACGAGTCAGTGCCTGCGGATTTCGACGTGGCCGGGGACCTTGAATACACGCCGCTGAATCTCAAAGAAGAGGACTTGGCGGCGATGGGGTTGAAGCAGCGCGCGGACCTGCGCGCGGCGCAGCAAGGAATCACCGCGGCGGAGAGCCAGATCAAGTTGGCGCAGGCCAACGGTAAGAAAGATATAACCGCTAGCGTGGATTACAGCCACGTGTCTGGGTACAGCTCGCTATCGATATTCGGAAGCATCGACCTGCCGATATTCGACCGCAACCAGGGCGAAATCGCGCGGACGCGTTACGCACTGACGCAGGCGCAAGAGCTGGAATTAGGAGCAGCCGAAACGGTAGTGGGCGATGTTTACACCGCCTACGAGACGCTGCACGCGAACGACGAAGTGATGGCCCTATATCGCGGCGGTTATCTCGACGACTCACAGAAGTCCCGCGACATTAGCGAATACGCGTACAAGCGGGGCGCGGCCAGCCTGCTGGACTTCCTGGACGCGGAACGAAGCTATCGAGCTATCCAATTGGCATATCGCCAAGCGCTGGCGGCCTACGCGCTGGCCCTCGAACAAATGCGCGAGGCCGTGGGAACAAGGAATCTTCCATGAAAGACTGTTTGCGTTTGTTACTCAGCGCGGGCCTCGCCGCCGGTGTTTGCGTGGCTGGTTGCGGAGGATCGGGAGAACAGGCCAGCAAGATGACCTCGTTCTCGACGGCGGAAAGCCCGGAG
>Ga0302326_10003506_pt1 | contig 36898 bp, 24 predicted proteins | sample Palsa_T0_3_FD_202264 | JGI IMG/M metagenome (GOLD analysis project Ga0302326, IMG submission 202264) | Peat permafrost microbial communities from Stordalen Mire near Abisko, Sweden - Palsa_T0_3 | ecosystem: Environmental > Terrestrial > Soil > Palsa > Peat permafrost | place: Sweden: Abisko... | reverse complement strand
GCCGCGACAAACGCGCGGAAATCGGCGATCGGTTCGGCCGACGGTGACTCGCGCAGTCGTTGCAGGCTGGAGATAACCGAAACCACTGCTTCCGAACAGACATCCTCGATGTCCGCGTGGGCTGGAGCGGCCCCCCACGAGAGTTTGGAGCGAACGATTCGCCGAATCAGGGGCTCAGCCTGGCGCTGAAGGATTTCAAGTAAAATGTCTTCGGCCAGGGCTGAACTGGCCGCATTTAAATAGGCGTCGAGCAATATTGGCTTGTTTTCCGCACCGCCCACCACCGTATCCACCCAACCATCATAGGACAGGCCTTTCACGGCGTTACGAAAAGACTTCCACTCAATCCACAGCGCGGTGTGTGCTCATCGGCGTACATGTAGGCCACCGTGAGCGGGCTTCACCAAGAGTAAAATGCCGGCCACGTACACCCACTCCTACGAGACACACTATGTGCCGCTGCATATCGGAGTTGCCGGAGCGCTCGTTGGCGGCAAATAGTCATTCAGACCGCATGGTCCGTAGAACTTTCACCTGGATTCTCCCCGATAGAGATTTCGGACAGAGGCCGGAAACGGCATTTCGGAGGCCTCCGATAATGGTGGTTATCAGGTCGCCCTGCTGCCAGTCGCCTCGGGCGCGAAAGCGCCAAAGTCGCAGTGATCTTGATGACCAACCGATTCTACAAGCAGTTCATTGCACGCGTGCCTGTCTTCTGGCCGTTCGCGAGAGGCGCGATGGCAAACGACACGAAGTTGCAAAATGGACAACAGACGCTGGCGCCGCAAGAGGTTCGCTTCAGCGGACGTAACGCACGTGTCGAATTGTCCCGCAGAAACTGCTGCCGAATAATATGCGGGCGCGCAAAACCACAAAACGACCGTAAAGCCGCGCGGGCCAATTGAAGTCTCTCCTTGAAAGCGGGTGCGCGACATAAAAAGTATAAAAAGTAAGCAAGCCATGTTGCCGCTGCTGCGAAATTCGAAGCGTGGCCGCATTGTGAACGTATCCAGCAGCCTGGGATCGATGACTCTGGCCAGCCAGCGCGGCTCGGCGATGGCCCAATTTGTGGTTCTGGGCTATAACACTTCAATTCGCCAACGAACTGCAGGACACTCCCATCAAGGTAAACGCCGTCTGTCCCGGCTACTGCGCCACCGACATCAACGGCAATAGCGGCCCCCGCACCGCCGCGCAGGGAGCGGTTGCCGCCATCCAATACGCCACCATCGGCGACGACGGGCCCACCGGCGGATATTTCAACGACGAAGGCCGCGTGCCCTGGTAAGCCCTGCCGGCCATCGCCGGTTACACTGGGGAAAAGACGATGCAATATACGCTACTAGGCAAGACCGGAATTACTGTGTCCCGTATTTGTTTAGGATGCATGAGCTACGGCGGCGGCGAATTGCCGGATTGGTCCATTGGCACGCGCGGCTGGCACCTGAACAAGGAAGACGCGCGGGAGCATTTCAAGATCGCCATCGACGCCGGAATTAATTTCTTCGACACCGCGGATGTCTATTCCGCGGGCTTGAGCGAGGAGATCACGGGCGGGTATCTCAGAGAGATGGCTTCGCGCGATGAAATCATAGTCGCCACCAAGGTATGCGGGCCGATGGGCAAAAGCCCGAACCAGAAGGGGCTCAGCCGCAAGCACATTCTGGAAGGCTGCGACCATTCGCTGCGGCGTCTCGGCATGGATTTTATCGATCTTTATCAAATCCATCGCTGGGATTTCAGTACGCCGATCGAAGAGACGCTGGACGCGCTGGATTCCCTGGTGCGGGCAGGCAAGGTGCGTTATCTAGGCGCCAGCAGCATGGCGGCGTGGCAATTTTCAAAGGCGCTGTACCTGGCGAAGGAGTACGGCTGGCACCGTTTCATCGCGATGCAGAATCACTACAACCTGGTGTATCGCGAAGAAGAACGCGAAATGATTCCGCTGTGTATGGATCGCGGCGTGGGCGTGATTCCGTGGAGCCCGCTGGCGCGCGGCTTCCTGACCGGCACGCGGCATCGCGACGGCGGTTCCACCACCCGCTCCCAAGTGGACACCATGGCGAAAGACATGTACTACAGCGAAGACGATTTCCAGGTCGCCGATACGGTTGCGGCAGTGGCCAAGCAGCGCGGAGTTTCCGCGGCTCAAGTGGCATGCGCGTGGGTGCTGCAGGCCCCGGGCGTGACCGCGCCGATCATCGGAGCCACCAAGGCCCAGCATCTCAAAGATCTGATCGCGTCGGTGGATTTGAAGTTGAGCAGCGATGAAGTGGCAGCGCTGGAGAAGCCCTATCGGCCGCACAAAGTGCTGGGTCACACGCAGCCGGCCGCAAAATCGATGCACGCTTAGGCCCCGGCCTAAGCGGGCGCTCCAACCTTCGACCCGAGCATCCGCTCCAGGCGGTCCAAGACTCGCATCGCGGAAATCGTATCCCGGACGGCGGCGTTCGGCTCGCGCTTTTCCTGGATTGCGGCGAAAAATTCGCGGTCCTGCAGCTCGATGCCGTTCATCGAAACGTCCACCTTGCTAAGATCGATCTTATTCTGCTCGCCATCCACCAGATCGTCGTAGTAAGCGACATATGTTCCCGTATCGCCGATGTAGCGGAAGAACGTTCCCTGCGGTCCTTTGTTATTGAACGACAAGGACAAAGTGCAGATTGCGCCGGAAGGGACTTTTAGCCCGATGCACATATCCATCGCGATTTTCAATTCCGGATGATGCGGCCCTTCCAGAGCAAAACATTCGGAAATGTTTTCGCCGGTCTGATAGGCAAACAGGTCCACGGTGTGGCAGGCGTGGTGCCACAGCAGATGATCCGTCCAACTGCGCGGCTGGCCGGCGGCGTTCATATTGGTGCGGCGGAAAAAATAGGTCTGCACATTCATCTGCTGGACCTTGAACTCGCCGGATTGGACGCGCTTGTGTACCCACTGATGGCTGGGATTGAAGCGGCGGGTATGCCCGGCCATGGCGATCAGCCCAGTCTCCTTCTGCACTTTCAGAATGCGCTCGGAATCGGCCAGCGAATCCGCCATGGGAATTTCGACCTGCACGTGCTTGCCCGCGCGCATTACCTGCACGGCTTGATCGGCGTGCATTTGCGTGGGTGTTGCCAGAATCACGGCTTCCAAGCCGGGCTGGTTCAGGCTCTCCGCCAAATCGCCGGTCCAATGGGGAATGCCGAATTTCCTGGCCACTTCTTCGGTGGACGCTGGATTTCCGCCCGCCAGCGTTACCAGCTCGATGCCGGGAATATTCCGGATCGCTTCGATGTGTTTCACGCCGAAAGCGCCTTGCCCGGCCACACCAACCTTCATGAGTACGGCCTCCTTAGGAACTTTCATTGAACCACAGGTTTGTTATTCTGCATCCATGCATATGGGCAGGACATCCGCGGCGCTCCTGGCTTGCGGGAGCGCGCTCTTCGCGCAAAGCAACAGTTACGTCTTGAAGTCGGCAAGGCTGTTCGATTCGACCACCGGAACGATGGTCACGCCGGGAATGTTAGTGGTTTCCAATGGCATTATTCAATCCGTGGGCAATGGGAGCGCGCCGGCCGGCGCAACCGTCCTCGACCTGGGCGACGCCACGCTGCTCCCCGGCTTCATCGACGCGCACACGCATCTGTCGGACGAGTTCAATCCGGACTACAACGGGGACGCGCTGCTCTCCCTGCAGCGGCCCATTTCCGAGAAGGCCATTCGCGCCACCGCCAATGCGCGTAAGACCGTGATGGCCGGCTTCACTACGGTGCGCGACGTGGGATCGTCCGATTTCATCGATGTCGGGCTGCGCAATTCCATCAACGCCGGATATGTTCCGGGCCCGCGCATGCTGGTTTCGGTTCACGCGCTCGGATCCACCGGCGGCCACTGCGACGACGGCGCGGGCTTTCGTTTTGGCGTGTTCGGGCGTGAAACCGGCCCCGAAGAGGGCGTTATCAATTCGCCCGATCAGGCGCGCTTCGCGGTGCGCTTCAACGTCAAGTATGGGGCGGACGTTATCAAGACTTGCGCCAGCGGCGGCGTGCTCTCGCCCACCGACGATGTGGACGTTCCGCAGTTAACGCAGCCGGAATTGGACGCGCTGGTGGACGAAGCGCACACGCTGCATCGCAAAACCGCCGCGCACTCGCACGGCGCCGAATCCAGCAAACGGGCGATTCGCGCGGGGATCGATTCCATCGAACACGGAACGTTTCTCGACGACGAAGCCATGCGGATGATGCATGATCGCGGAACGTTTCTGGTCCCGACGCTGGCCACCCGAGTGGGACTGGCCGAATCGAAGTTTCCGCCGCTGGTGCAGGCCAAAGCCACTCGCGCGGTGCAGCAGCAGGATGCCATGGTGAAACGAGCGCTGGCGCTGGGCGTAAAGATTGCGCTCGGCACGGACGCTGCCGTTTATCCGCATGGCGACAATGCCCTGGAGTTCGCTTTGATGGTGGCCGATGGCATGACGCCCGCGCAATCGTTGATGGCCGGCACGACTTCGGCCGCGGAGTTGCTCGGCTTGACGGACAAGATTGGCGCACTGAAGCCAGGGATGCTGGCCGATGTGGTGGCGGTGCAGGGAAATCCGATCGAGAACATCAAAGCGACGCAGAGCGTGATCTTCGTGATGAAGGACGGAGCGATTCTTCGAAACGACCGCGCGGTTGCGCGGTGAACCTACACGTGCCGATCCCGGCCGCCCTGGCAATTGTTGCGGCTTTGGGGATTGGATTGGCGTACTTTTTGGCCAACCGCGCGGTTTACTATCCTTCCAAATATCCGGACGGCCCTTGGGATACGCAGCAGTTCGTGGGAGCGTCCGATGCCTGGATCGAAACCTCGGATGGCGTAAGAATTCATGGCTGGTGGGCGCAACGCGAGGGCGCGCCGCTCGCGACGCTGTTTCTGCACGGCAACGCGGGCAACATTACTTATCGCGCGCCGCGCATTCAGGAGATCGTCGCCGCCGGATCTTCGGTGTTGATGCTGGACTATCGCGGTTATGGCAAAAGCAGCGGCCGGCCCAGCGAGCAAGGGCTGTATCGCGACAGCGAGGCGGCCTTCATCTATCTGCTTGGCAAGGTTATCGGGCGGAGCGGATTATCTTACACGGCGAGTCGTTGGGAACCGCCGTGGCCATCGATCTGGCCTCGCGGCGTCCTTGCGCGGCGCTGATTCTGGAAGCTCCGTTCACTTCGGCGAGCGACGTGGCGGGCACCGTGGTTCCGTTCGTGGGACCGCTGCTGGTTCGCAGCTTCAACTCGCTTCCCAAGATCCGTTGGATTCGCGCGCCCAAGTTTTTCATGCAGGGCGATCGTGATGAGGTGATTCCGCCGCGGCTTGGACAGGAGCTTTTTGCGGCCGCACAGGAACCGAAGATGTTTTGGATCGTTCCAGGAGCCGGCCACAACGACATTCTGGAGAGAGCGGGGTCCGAATACCGGCGCCGATTGAGCGCATTTTATGCAAGCCTGCTGAGGGCCAAGCGCTAGCGGGATGTGTCGAAACCGGCTTCCGAATGGTCGCGCGTGGAATCAAGCGCTTGCGCGACCGCCTTACCGCCTTGCCCAGCCAAGGGCGGTCCACCGCTCCCTTTACGGGTCGCGGCTCTGGAGCGCGAGCAATCCGCGGAGCGTGAGCAAGCGGTCTTTTTCGGACTTAGACACAGGCCGCTAAAGTCCTCCAAGCACGCGCCCCGTTGCCAGTGCTACAGTTATTAGCCAAGAGCGGGACGGGAAAGGAACATACCTTCCATGAAAGCCTTGGTTGCGGCATTCATTCCTCTGTTTGGCATTTGTATCGGCGTGGCTGCGGCCGCCGACGATTTCGCGGCGCGGGCCTGGCAAATGGAGAGCAAGGGCGACGCGGCCGAAGCTCGCGAATACCTGCAGCGCGCGGCGCAGACTGGCGGAATCGACGCCGAGCTGGCCTATGCGCAATTTCTCGACCGGCACCGCGACCCAGCGGCGCGGGAAGCGTACGAAAAGGTTTGGGGCGCGGCGCGGGGCGAGCAGCGCGAGTTGGCCGCACGCCGTATGGTGGTCCTGGATTTGATCGCGGGCGACCGGGATGCGGCGCAACGCGACCTCGAGCAATATCGCGGCGCCGGGGGGCGCGACTTCAATCTTCCGCCGGCTGCGATTGCCCCGCAGAAGCTGTCCACGATTGCGATCCCGGGCCCTCTGCGCTCCTTCTCCCGCATGGCGGCTCTGGCTCCCGAAATCAGCCCCGAGGACGTGTTGCCCGCCCTGGCGCGCAACGTGGTGACCAATGGTTATCAAGCCGCCGGCAGTAACGACGTGCTGGAACAAACCGAGTATCTGAAGCTGGTGGTGCGCTATGTGGCGCAAGCCAGGGAGCTTGAAAAACTGGCCGACTCGAGCGGCGCGATCAAGATCGAGACGTGCGATTCCACCCAGACCGGGGAGCTACTTCGCGTGCTGGGGTATCGCATGCGGGGCGGCTGCGGCAGCGAAGTAGTTCTGGAAACGCTGAATGCCACGCGCGCCTTTCTGACCATCGATTCCGGTTTCCCGCTGGCCGAACTGGAACAGGACCTCCGCACCAACCGGCCGTTTGCATACGATTTCAAGCCGACGCAAATTCCGATTCTCTACACGCAGGACTACTGGCAATCCAGCAAGGAGCGCCAAGGCTCCGAATTCATCGATTCTTTTCTCGGCGATCCCGCTCTTTGCCGTTTATATCTGGCGCTGTCCAAGCTGGACCCCACGGCGTCGGAGGAACTGCGCAAGGGCACGACAGTGCAAAGAATCCGGGCCTATGCGCACGTTCTGGATTTTTATGGCGGTATGTTCCAGGTGCGGAACGGCAAAGCGGTGGTGCCAGGCGGCGCGCGCTCGGAAAAGGCCTGGGCCGATCTGGCGGGCGCCCCACCGGACAAGCCGGGTTCGTTTTTTGAACACGCGATCATGCGGGACGACGGCTGGCTGGCCAGCTACTTCGACGCGCTCTCCCGCATCTCCAACAATCCCGCGAATGGCCCGGTTCAAAACTATCTGACCGATCCGGAGCGGCTGAAGCGCTTTTATTCGGCCATCCGCGGCAAGGTTACCAGTCCCGGCCCGGCCCGGCCGGTGTTCCGCTCCAACACCGACATGATGCTGCTGACCGCGCGGCTGCGTCTGGATCCGAATGGCAAGCCCCACATCCCCGGAGGCCTGGAGGTGTGGCGGACTTTGTTCGTGGAGCATCCTTCCGGGAGCGGCAAGTACGATGCCAAGCTGAGCAAGGACGCAGCCAGTTGGAGGGACCCCGACGACGTCATTGAGGCGCTATTCGGACTGTGCCGCAAGTCGGCGGAGAACGAGCCCTTGAAGATTTTCATGGCGCTGAGCGATGTGGACCGGCGCCGCCCAACGCCCCTGGACGCCAGAACCGCCGATCGGCTGGCCCGGGAGTTCCGCACCTACGGCGCACAATATCCGATTTTCGCCGAAGTGTCCGACGTTTCCAACGGCGGGATCAATCAGTTCCTGGATACCGCGACTGCCGTCGATCAAATCCACGATCCGGGGCTGCGTTCGGACGCCGCGGGCATGCTCCAATCCCTGGTTGGGCTGTGGCAAATTTTCTGCCGGCAAGGTTCCATCGCGCCGGCGGACCGGGATCGCTCGCTTTCGGCGATTCTCGGCCGGTTCGCCAAGGTGAAGAATGAAGGCGACGTATTCGACGGAGGCCGCGAGGGCGTACAGACCCTTCTGGCGGCCACCAATTCGCCCGCCGGGACATCCGGACAGGATCGCATGCTGGACCTGCTGGCCGGAACGTCGCAGCCGGACACTTCCGACACTCACAATCAACTGGTGGAGGATATGATCCGGATCTTCGAAGCACAGCGGCTGATCTCGCTCTCTTCGATTTTCGAACTGGTGGATCAATTGGAAAGCCTGGCCAAGGGCCAAAAAGCCGACAACGCGCTGATCGCCAAGACCGCGGCGCGCGTCTCCGAGATTCAACTTCCGCGCAATTCGTTGAGCGGCACGGAGAGAAACGCGCTCAGTTTCGGCTTCTGGCCGGAGAAGCATATTGAAGCGGAACGAAAGCTGACGCTGCGCGCCTTTATCGAGCGGGCGGGCGCCGATCCGAAGAAGCTGGATGAGATCCGTGCGCTGATGGCGCCGTTCCTGCGCGATACTTTGATGGGCTTGAACTACGTACACTACGCGCCGCCGGGCGCGCAGGTCCTGTATACCAATCCGCTGTTTGTGCGGAGCCACGATTTTGTGGGAGTGCAGGGCAACAACGGCGCGTGGAAAGAGACCGAAGTGCTGGGTAGCGGCTGGCCTTCGAGCGCCGGCGGAAAGCTGGTGGGATCGCTGGTCAGCCTGCCCTACGCCCTGGCCGAGGCGGAACAAAATTTCCTGATTCCGTCGCGCGAACAGGCGCTGATTTGGGGGGACCTGGTGCCGCAGTTGCTTGTAACAGCTACCATCCCGCGCTGGTGGAATGTCACGCCGGGACAATTGCATTGGGTAGCGTTGCATATGGATTACGCCGAAACCATGCTGGCCGAGGCCGCGGTTGACGCCGAGCGCAGGCAGATTGTTCTGGATGCGCTCAGCCAATATGCCATGCCAGCCCGCGTGGCCCACGTGCGGGAGCTGCTGGAGCAAGGCGGCGCCAAAGCAGCGCTCGAGAGCGTGATGCCTTCCGAGTTGTTCTCGATCGCCAAAGACGTTTTGTCGGCGGATAAATCCGATACGCCGCTGGCGGCGGAAATTCGGCGGGAAGCCGGTGAATCGCCGGCGCAGTTAAACTATGAAACGGTCTCGCGCACCTTCGGCACGCCCAAGCCGACGCTGGCGAATTCCTACTCACCCGAACTGCTCGGACTGCGAACCTTTCCGACCTTGATGGGTTATTCCAGCCGGATCCTGGCCGAGAGCTGGGAATCGAATTTGCTGTACTACGCCGCACTGGCGGACCAATTGTATCTATCGCCGGCGGAGTTGAATGTGCTGGTCCCGGAATGGACGCGCCAGACGGTGGAACGAATTTTCGCTACCAACCTGGAGGATTGGCCCGCGCTGCTGCGTTCGCTCCGGCTGGTAGGCGATGAAGCGCGCGAGAAATCGCGTAAGCGCGCGACAGCTTCGAGCGGATTGTAGTTGCAAATATTTCGGAGGGCAGTCTTGAGGTTCAATCATCGAGTACTCCTAGGCGCTTCCCTGGCCGGTGGCGCGCTAGCTATGCTGGCCGGCTCATGGGCGGTCTTTACCCAACCACTGCGGGCCCAGGAACAGCGGCCCACTTTTCGCGTCAAGGTGGACATGGTGGTCCTGAGTTTTACGGTCACCGACAGCAAGGGTCACTATATTAATGGACTGAAGCCCAGCGATTTCCGGTTGACCGAAGACGCTATTGCGCAAAAGATCAACACTTTCGGGGAAGGCAATAAGCCGCCGGTACAGGTGCTGGACAACGGATCGACACGCCCGCTGGCGGCTCAAGCGGAGGTTGGATCGCAGTTGGATGGCGCGCCTTCCGAGGTCCGCCCGGACTCTTTCGTGGGAACCAACGTGTTCGTGCTCTTCGATACCAGCAATTACATGTATCGCGGGTTTGTTTACGCATCGGACGCGATCGCGGATTTCGTCCGGGGCCTGGATAAAACGGATTCCGTGGCGGTTTACACCTTCAGCCGCAATCTTTCGCGTCCCGCGCCGCTGACGCACGACCGGAACGACGCCATTTTTGGTCTTCGCAAGGCCGTGGCCGGCGACGATGCCGCGCTCTACAATGGCTTGCTGCTCACGCTGCGCGACGCCGCCAAGGTGCCCGGCCGCAAAGTGATCATCGTGTTTTCGAACGGCCCGGACAACGCCAGCCTGATCGCGCCCGACGATGTCCGGGCGGTTGCCGAGGACGATGGGATACCGATTTACGTCATTTCCACAAACGATGTGAGCAAAGATCCGATGTCGAGCAATGTGTTCCGGCGCATCTCTACCCGCACCGGCGGAAAAGCCTATTTCGCGAAGACCTGGCAAAAGCAGGTGGAAGCGTTCGAATCCATTCGCGAGGATCTGGGCAACAGCTACACCATCACGTATTATCCTCAGCCTAACCCCAACGAGGGCTTTCGCAAGATCAACGTCGAAATCGTAACCGATGTGGGCAAGAAGTACCGCGTTCGCGCCCGGCCGGGCTATCGTCCGCAAGGCGGATTTTGAGCCCGCCGCGGTATTGTAATTTTTTGTGTATTGATTTGCCGCGCCGCGAAATATCGCAAATAACTGCATAACTCATCGAGTGACATATTCCGAGTAACTGAAACCCCTCACTAACTGGCCCCGTCTAGACAGCATATATGTCGACCGCCAAATGGTGTTTTATGGGGACAACCCTGCTGGTGCTGGGCGCGTCTTTAGCCAGCGCCCAAACTTCTTTTGACTTGAACGTAGGATTCGGAAGCGCTTGGGACAGCTCCAATAGCGGCGGGATCGACAACGCGTCCTCACTCAACGCATTTGGCGCCTGCACGCCAAACTCGGGCGACGCCAATTGCGAGTCTCTTCCGGGCTTGAATGGCTTCTTTCTAGGTTTTGGCGGGGACCTGATGCTGTACAAGCATTTCGGCGTGGGCTTCGAAGCCAGTCTGCAGCCTTCGCGGGAAACTTACGGCCCGCTAGCCTCGCGTCAGGCGTTCTACGACGTCAACGGCATCTATGCGCCGATCGCGACCAAGCGGGCAGCGCTGCAATTGGAGGCCGGCGTGGGAGGCGCCCGCACCGGCTTTGCCTACACTGAGAGCGGCTGCGTGGGAACGGCGGTGTGCACCACTTCCACGGAGCCGGTGGGAACCGCGAATCATCTCAACGTACACGTGGGAGTGGGCGTCCAGATTTTCCTGACCGAGCACATCTTTATAAAGCCGGAATTCGATTTTCACTACGTGCCCGGTCTCACCAATCAGTTCGGCAGCGACGCTGTGCCGGAAGGAATGGTGTGGGTGGGTTACAGCTTCGGCGAACGCTAGCGTCACATGGAGTGAAACTCGATTTGAACGCTGACACGGACGGCCACGGCCTTGCCGTTCTTCTGCGCGGGCGCAAAGCGCCACTCCTTTACCGCTTCCACAGCGCTCTGATCCAGATCTCTATCCATGCCCTTTACCACGTGGGGGTCCTTGGGAAGACCCCTGGAACTGACCACCAGGCCGATAATTACCGAACCCACGGCCCGCACGCCATGATCGGTTGCATAATGCGGGTTCACCTGTTTGACGACGCGCGGCGGAGTGACGCCGGGGCCGAGATCATAGACCGTCTCGTCGTCGTTGGCCTGCGCGCGCAATAGCGACGCCGCACAAAAGCACACCAGCAGAAGCAGCAGAACGCGCAACACGGAGTACGGCGCGAAGCGGTCCCTGGCCCGTTGGGCGGCGCGCGCCGCACCCTTCGCGTTTTGGAGCTGTGGCGCCATCGGGAAATATTGGTGGACAGACGCGCCGCGGCGAGCCAGGGTTTCATCTCTCTGTTTGGAACTTTTGAGTGCGCTTCGGGTGAATCCAGAGTGAAGGAGTTGGAATAAATGGAAATTAGATTAACCTTTATAGCCTTGCTGTGTCTCAGCGCGGTGGCGCTGGCTCAACGGCCGGGTTGGAATTTTGACGGCGGGTTTCGCGGCCGATTTCAGGGCAAAGTAGTGACCAATGAGCCGTATTCCGGCGTCGGCACGACTACCTCAAAGAAAACGCTGAGCGACGGCAACACCATCGACGAATCGAGCTGCGTAAAGGTGTTTCGCGACAGCTCCGGCCGCGCGCGGCGCGAAGAAACCCGCAATTCGGCAACCTGCAGCGCCACTCCGAACAGTATTTTCATCAGCGATCCGGTGGCGGGCGTGGAATACGCGATCGACACTCGGAAGAATACTTACCGGCAGTTCACCATCAAGATACCGGGCGCCGGAACCACGCCGCCGGCTACCACGCGCCCTGCCAATCCAAATCAGGTTGAGACTTCGCTAGGAACGGAGGCGATCCCAGGCACGTCGTTGAGCGCGCAAGGCACGAAAACGGTGACGACCATTCCAGCCGGGCAATTCGGGAACGCGCAACCCATTACGATCACGTCGATTCGATGGTATTCGCCAGACCTGCAGATCGTAATTCAAAGCTCACTCACCGATCCGCGCAACGGCGCTACCAGTTATCAACTGAGCAACGTCTCGACGGCCGAGCCGGCCGAGTCCCTTTTTCAGCTTCCTGCCGGGTTAACATTACAGCAGGGCGCCAATATGAGAGGGCGGCGCGCACAGTAAGCACAACAGACATGTCGAAGCTGGTCCGGATTGGCGTATTCGTGGGGATGATTCTGCCAGAGCTGCTGCTGGCGCAATATTACCCTCGCCCGCGCCGGGGCGTCATGCCAGGCACGCCCAATCCGGGTGCGTACAAAAATGTGGCCGGCTCCTTCCGCGGCAAACTGAAGGATCTCAACAGCAAAGAGATCACCATTGAAACGGATGACGATCAGGTTGTTTCCATTCATCGAACGCGCAAGACGAAGTTCCTGAAGGGCACTCAGACCATCAAGCCGTCGGACATCGATCTCGAAACCGTGGTTACCGTGGACGCGAGCGAAGACGTGGATCTCAGTCTAACGGCGGTCAGCGTGACGGTCGACCCGCCGAAGAAAAGCGCTGAAGACAAGAATTGATTGAGGGACGTTGTCGCGGGGACACGCGCCCGGCATAGTCCTCGACAAAAACGAACTGGCTCGCGCAGCGCTTTTGGTGACGAACTTGGGTTATGGCAGCAGGCGGGTTCATCAGCGATATTCAAACAAAAAGGCCCGCCCCGAAGGGCGAGCCTCGGTAATTCACGAATGCCACTGCGCCGGAGGCGCAATAGCCGCGCGGTTAGCGCCTAGTAATCCATCTCGGGTCCGCCGTGCCCACCGGGGGCCGGGGCCTGCTTCTTCTCCGGAATCTCGGCAATCATGGCTTCCGTGGTCAGCATGAGCGCCGCGATGGAAGAAGCGTTCTGCAGGGCCGAACGCGTCACCTTGGTCGGATCGATGACGCCCGCCTTCACCAGGTCTTCGTACTGCGCGGTGGCAGCGTTGAAGCCGTAGTTGGGGTCGTTGGCGTTGTGGATCTTCTCGATCACAATCGCGCCTTCGTAACCGGCGTTGCCTACAATCTGCCGGACCGGCTCTTCGCAGGCACGATGCACGATGTTCACGCCGATCTGCTCGTCGCCAGCCACCTTCAGGCCTTCCAGCGCCTTGGCTGCGCGCAACAGCGCCACGCCGCCGCCCGGAACGATGCCTTCTTCGACAGCCGCACGAGTAGCGTGCAGCGCGTCCTCCACACGAGCCTTCTTCTCTTTCATCTCGGTCTCGGTGGCTGCACCAACCTTGATCACCGCAACGCCGCCGGCCAGCTTGGCCAGACGCTCTTGCAGTTTCTCACGGTCGTAATCGCTGGTGGTCTCTTCGATCTGAGCGCGCAACTGCTTGATGCGGCCTTCAATCGATTTTTGATTTCCGGCGCCGTCGATGATGGTGGTGTTGTCCTTGTCCACCGTGACCCGCTTGGCGCGGCCCAGGTCTTCCAGTCGCACACCTTCCAGCTTGATGCCGGTCTCTTCCATCAGGGCTTTGCCGCCCGTCAGGACGCCGATGTCTTCGAGCATCGCTTTGCGGCGATCGCCGAATCCGGGGGCCTTCACCGCGCAAGCGTTCAGCGTGCCGCGCAGCTTGTTGACAACCAGCGTCGCCAGCGCTTCGCCTTCCACTTCCTCGGCGATTACCAGCAGCGGCTTGCCGGAGCGGGCAATCTGCTCGAGCAGCGGCAGCAGATCCTTCATGTTGCTGATCTTCTTTTCATGGATCAGGATGTAGGGATCTTCCAGCACGCACTCCATGCGATCGGGATCGCTGATGAAATAGGGCGAGAGATAACCGCGGTCGAACTGCATGCCATCCACGGTCTGCAGCTCGGTGGTCATCGTGCGGCTCTCTTCCACCGTGATGACGCCGTCCTTGCCGACTTTCTTCATCGCATTGGCGATGGTGTTGCCGATTTCGGCATCGCCATTCGCGGAGATGGTCCCAACCTGCGCGATGGTCTCGTTGTCCTTCACGTCCTTGGAAAACTTCTTTACTTCATTGACCACCAGCTCGACAGCCTTCTCGATGCCGCGCTTCAGGGCCATCGGATTGGCTCCGGCCGCAACTGCCTTCACGCCTTCGCGGAAGATGCACTGCGCCAGAATCGTGGCGGTAGTGGTGCCGTCGCCGGCGGTGTCGGAGGTCTTCGAAGCAACCTCACGCACCATCTGCGCGCCCATGTTCTCGAGCGGATCCTTCAACTCCACTTCCTTGGCGACCGTGACGCCGTCCTTGGTAATGGTTGGGCCGCCGAACTTTTTCTCCAGTACGACGTTGCGGCCGCGGGGGCCAAGCGTCACCTTCACCGCATCAGCCAACTGGTTGACGCCGCGCAGGATGGCCTGACGGGAATTTTCGCTATAAACAATCTGTTTTGCTGCCATTGATAATGTCTCCTTTCAAAAACTTTTTGCGCCTACGCTACCTTGGTAGCTTTCTTGGCGGAGCCTTCCAGAACTCCGAGGACCTCGTCCTCGCGCATGATCAGGAATTCTTCTCCATCAATGCGGATTTCGCTGCCTGAGTACTTACCGAACAGGATGCGGTCGCCCTTTTCCACGTCCAGCGCAACCACTTTGCCGTCCTCCAGGCGCTTGCCCTTTCCAACGGCGACAACTTCTCCTTCTTGCGGCTTCTCTTTGGCGGAATCGGGAATAAACAGACCACCAATCTTGTTTTCTTTCTCGTCTTCCAGGCGTTTCACGACTATACGGTCGTAGAGCGGACGAATGTTCATAACTGTTGAGCCTCCTCTAACATGGGGATTGAAGTTTAGGACGGGAAGCGATCGTCTTCCCGTCTCCTGGCCATCTTAGCAGACTCAAGCGGCGAGTGACAATATTTCTTTGTAAACTATTGAATAGAAAAGTAATAAATTTGGGCGTGAAAGTCGATGGACAGCGCTTAGGGCTTCTCGATATGCTGGAGAAGTATTCATGCGACGTGCGGCTCCACTGATTTTGTTGGGTTTCGTCGCAATCCTTTCCGGCGTGGGTTGGACGTATTACGTGCGGCTCAAACAGCAGGCGGCCAATACGCCCGTCAAACCCAGAAGGCTGGCGCCCGGAACCTCAGCAACTTTCCACGGCTGGACCTACAGCCACACCTCCAGCCAAAAAACTGTGATCACGATTCACTCCGACGATTTCCAGGAACTGGATGGCAAAGACGAACTGACCGGCGTAACGCTCGATATCTTCAACAAGGAGGGCGACAAGTACGATCACGTGAAATGCGCCAAGGCGGAGTTCGACGTGGGCAGGGGGATTCTATACTCCGAAGGGGAAGTTGAGATCACTCTCAACGTGCCCGACAATGAGGAGCCTAACGGCCGGCTGATGGCCATCAAATCTTCGGGCGTTAGCGTGGAGAGCAAGACTGGCAAATCGACTACGGACCGGCTGGCAACGTTTCAATTCGACCGGGGCGATGGCCAGGCGCTGGGCGCGGACTACGATCCCAATACGCGCGAGCTCAATCTGCATAACGACGTATCCATGACATGGCGGGGCGCCGATCCTGGAACGATTCCCATGAAGATCGAGACCGCCCAACTCAACTACAAGGAACGCGACGGGAAGGTGTATCTCACGCCCTGGTCCAAGCTGACCCGCGATACGCTCATGTTGAATGCCGGCCCGGCCACGGTGACGCTGAATAAGGGCAATCTGAAGCTGGTAGAGACCACCCAGGCCAAGGGCACGGACAAGCGGCCCGGACGCAATCTGGATTACGCCGCCAATCAGCTTACCGTGGAGTTTAACGACTACAACCAGATACAGAAGATGACCGGCGTGGACCAGGCGCGCGTGGTGTCCAATGGCGAAACATCGCAGACCACGATTACGTCGGACCGCGTGGTGATGGACTTCGAGACTACAGATTCGGACAGCCTTTTGCGGACCGCGCTCGCTCAGGGCCACAGCAGCATGGAGTCAAAGCCGGCGATCAAGCCGGGCGTCGATCCCTCCGACACGCGTGTGCTGAAGAGCGACACCATTCATACCAAGATGAGGCCGGGCGGCCAGGAGATTGAAGCGGTGGAGACAGACGGGCCCGGGGCCATCGAATTCATTCCCAATCGAGCGGAACAGCCGCACCGCTGGATGAATGGCGATCGCATCTGGATGACCTACGGACCGAAGAATACGATTCAGAGCTTCCGGTCAATCGCGGCGACCACTCGGACCGAAAAGCCCAAGCTGAAGGACTCCAAGGAAGCGCCCGCGCCGGCGCTCACCTGGAGCAAGAACATGGTGGCCACTTTTCTGCCCAATTCTTCGCAACTGGACCATCTCGATCAGTCTGGAGACTTTCGCTACGAGGAAGGCGAGCGTCATGCGAAGGCCGATCGCGCTTTGCTGGATCAGCCCAACAACATCATCAATTTGATGGGCGGCGCGCGCATGTGGGACGCCACCGGCTCAGCCGATGCCGATAAGATCGTGATGAATCAAATGACGGGCGACTTCACCGCGGAAGGGCATGTCACCTCCACGCGCCTGCCCGACAAAAAGAAGGACGACTCCGGCGGCGGAATGCTGGACCAGGACGAGCCGCTACACGCGCGGGCCAGGAAAATGATTTCCAAAGACAACAATCTGGATATCCGCTACGAAGGCGATGCCATCCTGTGGCAGGGCGCGGATCGGCTGGAAGCGGAGACGGTGGAAATCGATCGGGATAACAACTTACTGAAAGCGCATGGCCGCGTTCTGAGCCAGTTGCTCGACAAAGTAAAAGACGAGGACCAGTCGAAAGGCGGCAAGGGCGGGGCGAAAGACGCCCAGCCGGTTAGCGAAACCAAGGCGGACCCTCCGCTCAAAGCGGCTGCCAAATCCGAAACAAAAGCTTCTTTGCGCGTGTTTACTATCGTGAGGGCGCCGGACCTGGATTACAACGACGACACTCGCCTGGCGCATTATAGCGGCGGCGCGACGCTGGAGCGGCCAAACATGACGGTAAAAGGCCGGGATATTAACGCGTTCCTGCGCAACGACAGCAACGATTCGTCGCTCGATCACGCGGTTGCCGACGGGCACGTGGAGGTGCATGAAACTTCGTTCGACCGGACGCGCGACGCCTGGTCCGAACATGCCGAATACTACGTGGACGAAGACAAAGTTATTCTAGAAGGGGGGCAGCCGCGATTTGTCGATAGCACGCGCGGAACCACCCGAGGTCAGAAGTTGACTTGGTATTCTTCCGACGACAGGCTGCTGGTGAACGGCGAGGCGCAACAGCCCGTGAAGAGCGTCCTGCATAAGAAGAACATCAACACGGCCCAGTAAGTCCCCCATGCGCACCCTGCAGACCCAAGAGATCTCCAAAAGCTATCGCGGCCGGAAGGTTGTGGATAACGTGTCGTTATGGGTGAAGCAGGGCGAAGTAGTGGGCCTTTTGGGGCCGAACGGTGCGGGGAAAACCACTTCGTTCTACATTATCGTGGGCCTCATCAGCCCGGATTCCGGCGGCGTGCAGGTGAGTAACGGCGATGGCGCCGAAGACATCACCAACATGCCGATGTACCAGCGCGCCCGCCGCGGCATCAGTTATCTCCCGCAGGAAGCCTCGGTTTTCCGCAAGCTGACCGTGGAAGACAACCTGATGGCGATTTTGCAAACGCTGCGCATGAGCGGGCGGGAGCGCCGCGAGCGAATGAACCGGCTCATTGAACAGCTCGGCCTGGAAACGGTCAGGCACAACAAAGGCTACGCGCTTTCGGGCGGCGAGCGGCGGCGCGTGGAGATTGCCCGCTCGCTGGTGATTGAGCCCAGCTTCCTGTTGCTGGACGAACCGTTTTCCGGGATCGATCCGATTCAGGTGCTGGAGTTGCAACGCATCATCTTCGATCTGAAGAACTCCGGGATCGGCATTCTGGTGACCGACCATAACGTTCGCGAGACCTTGGCGGTGACGGATCGCGCCTACATTATCAACAACGGCAAGATCTTCCGCGCCGGAACACCCGACGCGCTGGGCCGCGACCCCGAAGTGCGCCGCGTGTATCTGGGCGAAAACTTCAATCTCGAGTTTGAAACCGGCCGCTGGAAATACGTGGCGGAAAACTGAGCCACATGCCGCTCCTTACCGAGCCGCGACCGTAAGAGAGCGGTCTTCCAAAAAACAATGGATCTCGAAAAGCTTCTTCTGCGCAAAGTTGGCGAGGCGGTGGGCCGCTTCAAAATGATTCGCGATGGCGATCGGGTGGCGGTTGCGCTATCGGGCGGCAAGGATTCGCTGACGCTGCTGGAAGCGCTGTTGCTGCTGGCTAAGCGCGCGCCCATCCAGTTCACGGTGTGCGCGTTCACCGTCGAGCAGGGCAAGTTCCTGCGTCCCGTTGAACCGTTGGGCGAATACCTGAAGGCCCGAGGCGTGGACTGGACCTACCACCGCGACAATCCCTCGCTGCGGCTGCTTGAAGAACAGCCCGATCACGGCTGCGACCTGTGCAGCCGCTTCCGCCGCCGCGCCGTTTATCAGATCGCGCGCAGCTTGGGCGCCAATGTGATCGCGTTCGGGCATACCGCCGACGACTTTTGCGAATCGTTCCTGCGCAACGCTATGTTCACCGGCCGCGTCAGCGCATTGCCGCCGATTACCTACTCGCGTCAGAAGGACTTCCGGCTGATTCGCCCGCTCGCGTTTGTAACGGAGGACATCACCGCCCGGTATGCGGAGTCGCTAGGCGCGCCCATCACTCCGTGCGGATGTTCGCTGCGGACCGGCACCGTTCGCAAATCGATCCGGAGCCTCTTCAGTGAAATCGAAAAGGACTACCCGCATCTGAAAGAGACGCTGCTCTCGGCCATGGGCAATCTGGAGCCTAGCCGTTTGCTCGACCCCCGCTATCTGGATTTAGACGCGCCGGGCGAGCCCGCGCTGCTTCCGATCCTGGACGACTCGTCCTTCTTTTCGGCCTGAAATCCGAACCGCCGCTTGGTGGCGGGCGCCTTTTTCATACTTAGAATCTCACCGGCCAGGACGCCTATCATAGCGCCGTGATGTTGGTTCACAGTCTCGACCTTTTCCACCCGAACCGCGAGATCCTTGTGGTTCAAGAGCATCTCGCGCAGACGAATGAAGGCGCGGATGATTTGAATGTTCATCTGAACCGCGCGCTTGCTCCGCAAAACTGAGGAGAGCATCGCGATGCCGTGCTCGGTGAAAACGTACGGCGCATACTTACTGTAACGGCCACGCCCCTGCTTGCGGCTGCGAGGCCGGACGTCGTTTAAGATCACAGATTGTGATCTTAAAGATTTGGCTTCCTCGGGGCTCAGTTGAAACATGAGGTCCGAAGGGAAGCGCTCGCTGTTCCGCTTGACAGCCTGGATTGAAGGCCGCCGTGGTTACCCGATATAGTTTCGCAAGATCGGAATCGAGCATAACGGTGTGCCCGCGCAACGCGAAAATGCGGCGTTCGATGGTTCCGGCGGGAACACGAACGAGTCCGGCCGGAAGGGTGTTGGTTCTGACAATTTCAGTTTTCATCTCATTGAGCTCCTCGCGACAGCAGCATTACTTTCGCGGTGTGAAACATGATCACGGCGTCCAGCGCCGGCGACAGGTTCTTGATGTAATACAAATCGTATTCCAGCTTGACGACGGTGTCCTCCACGGTGTCGCCGTATTTGTGTTTGATCTGGGCCCAGCCGGTGATGCCGGGCTTGATGCAATGCCGCTGGCGGTAATACGGAATGCGCTTTTCCAACTCGGCGACAAATTCGGGACGCTCGGGCCGGGGCCCTACGATGGACATGTCGCCCTGGAGGACATTGAACAACTGCGGCAGCTCGTCCAGCCGCAGCTTGCGGAGCCAGCGGCCCACCGGCGTCACCCGCGGGTCGTTCGGGGCGGCCCAGACGGCGCCGCTGTGGGCTTCGGCGTCGAGCACCATCGAACGAAATTTGTAGAGTGTGAATATGCGATTGTTCTTTCCGACGCGCTGCTGCCGGAAGAGGACCGGACCGGGCGAAGTCAGCTTCACCAGCGCAGCCACCAGCAGCATCACTGGCGCCGCAACCACGGCAGCTCCTGCGGCGATCGCCCTGGAATAAGCGGCTTGTAGACGCAGGCCGGTTCGATTGGGTCCCAGCGCACTGGAACTGAAGATTAACTGTGAAGGACGAAGCTCGTGCGTCGAGATCCGCTCGAACGCCATCTCGTAGGTGGTGAGGACATCCTCGATGCGGACACCGGAAAGCCGCAACTCCAGGAGTTGCGCTACCGGCAAATTGGATCGGCGCTCCCGAAGGCCTACCACGATGCGCTTGGGACGGTATCGGTCCACCACTTCGCGCAGATCCGAAATCGCTCCCAGCCGCTTTCCCGTGGGCGGAGTTGAATCGTCGAGAAATCCCAAAGGCGTCAATCCCTTCTCGGGATGCGCGTCCAGATGGCTCGCGATTTCCCGCAGCACGGGAGAATCGCCCAGGAAAATCAGGGTGTCCGACGGCATCCTCCGCAGCAGCACGCGGAAAACGATGCGCCAGGCGAGTAACGCGGCGATAGTGAGCGCGCTGCCGGCAATCATAGGCCCCGCCGGAACCACCAGTTGCCGCAGCTTCAAGTACCCGAGGATAGCTTCGGTCAAAAACGCGGTTCCCGCTACCACGCCCACTTGTTGCAGCAGTTCTCTGGGACGCTCGCCCAGGTTGCTGTACAAATCGTGGAAGTAGATGCTCAGCATCAGACACAACACGACGATGAGGATTCGCAGCCATCCCAGGTCGTCGGCCAGGAACACCGCGGCGTCGGCTCGCAGCCATGCGAACGTCGCGGCCAGGTAACAGACATAGAGGAGAATGAATTCCGAAGCCAGCAGTGCGGCGACGCCGGCCGGAACATATACCCGAAACAAGCGAAGCATCGCTTCTAGTTCACAGCGCCGATGCGGCCCAACCCGGTGGCGCTGGTTCGAAGCGGTCGCCTAAAAGGCCGAGCACGGGAATCCCCGCCGCGCGAATTCCAACGGCCATTGCGGGGGCCTGTCTTTGGCCCACTAAATAGTGACCCAGTGTAAAACAATCGGATCGTCCCAGAAGACCATCCGAACTGCCGATTCGCAGACGGCCGATATGCGGAACAGTCTCGAGGATGAAGCCGCGATTCGGCCCAGGGCAAAGATTCGGCAATCTCAGTCACGGCGCGCTGCAATTGGCGGGGCCGCAGGCCGCCGTTTCCTTCCGCCGGCGCCCCGATGCGCCCTGGCGACGCCCGCCCATTTCCAACTTCCCCGATCTCCGGAACGCGATCGCACCCGATGTATCCCACTCGGCGCCCCAGGCCGAGTGCGGCAATGTGAGCCGGCTTTTCGATATTCAATTTGCTCCTTCCCCCCGGGGAACGGGGCCGGCCGGGGTTACAGTAAGGAGAGCCTTCCTTCATGCAATCCACAACGGCCACAACCGCCGCAACGGCGCTGGAAGAGAAAATCAGGAATCGGACCGCGCGCGTCGGCATCGTCGGGCTCGGTTACGTCGGTCTGCCGCTGGCCATGGAATTCGCCAAGGCGGGATTTTCGGTCACTGGAATTGACATCCAGCCTTCCAAAGTCTCGCAGTTGAATCGCGGCGAGTCATACGTCCAGGACGTTCCCTCGGACACTTTAAAGAAGTGGGTATCCGGCGGAAAATTTCGCGCTACTTCCGACTTTTCAGTTATTTCGGGTCTCGATACCATCAACATCGCTGTTCCCACGCCTCTCCGGAAGACCAAGGACCCGGACATGAGTTACATCGTGTCGGCCTGCCAGGCCACGGCGAAGTATCTCAGCCCCGGCAAGCTCGTGATTCTAGAGTCCACTACCTATCCGGGGACCACCGACGAGCTGGTTCTGCCGATGCTCGAAGCCCCCGGCTGGAAGGTGGGCGAGGACTTTTTCCTGTGTTTTTCGCCTGAGCGCGTGGACCCAGGGAACGCGCAATACCAGACCGCCAATATTCCGAAAGTGGTGGGGGGCATCACTCCCGCGTGTACCCAGCTTGGCGCTTTGTTCTACGCGCAAGCTCTCGATAAGGTGGTGCCGGTCAGCTCTACCAGCGTGGCGGAGATGGTGAAGCTGCTGGAAAATACCTTTCGCATGATCAATATTGGGCTGGTCAACGAAATGGCCCTGATGTGCGACCGCATGGGCATCAACGTTTGGGAAGTCATCGACGCCGCGGCCACCAAGCCGTTCGGTTTCATGCCGTTTTATCCCGGACCCGGCCTGGGCGGTCACTGCATTCCGATCGATCCGTTTTACCTCTCCTGGAAGACCAAGCAAACCGGCATCGAGGCGCGCTTCATCGAGCTGGCCGGATATATCAACGGGCAGATGCCGCACTTCGTAGTGGACAAGATCCAGAACGCGCTCAACGATCGGTCCAAGCCGCTCAAAGGTTCGCACGTGCATATTCTTGGCGCCGCTTACAAACGCAATATCGACGATGTGCGGGAGTCACCGGCGTTGGACATTATTTTGCTGCTGGAGCGCCGCGGCTCCCTGGTCAGTTACAGCGATCCCTTCGTTGCGAGACTCCGCCTGGACGGCCATGAGCTCATCGCGCAAGATCCCATCGCGATGGCCGGTGAAGCCGACTGCGTGGTAGTGGTGACCGATCACGCTGGCGTGGATTACGCGGCCATTGTGGAGCGTGCCAACCTCATTGTAGACACCCGGAACGCGCTGAAGAATCATCCCTCGCCGAAGATCGTGCGCCTGTAAGGTTCTAGGCCAGGAGCCCGTAAGCGGCGATGCACAGGGTGGCATGATGATGAAATCCGCGACTGAATGTCGGCGGGATACAAACGAGCGGCCATCGGTTCGATGCACTTGCGTTCTCCGGGCAGCGGCAACCCCTTGCAGTAGCGCTTCAAAAGGCGCTTGCCGGTCTTCATGCCAAGCGGCTGTCGCCAGGCCCTCCATATACCAGCCAAGCCCAGCCTTAGTTATCACGTTCGGAATTACAGTCACGTATCAAGCTTTGCGCACGCACTCCTGCGAACAGTGGCGATCAGGTCAGTACGAGGGCGTTCACAGGCGTGTGAACGCGGCACACGAGAGCGCGTGCGCCACAAGTGCACCAGTTAGAGTCGATCCTACCCACACATTCTCGTTTTAAGAGTGTCGAGCGTACTATCTGGCAAAGCGTTTGAAACGCCAGTAGATTCCGGCAGCGCTGTCTACACGCTCCAAAGCGAAGCGCGCCTCCGGCGGGTCTCCTTGCAACAGACGAAAAAGATCCCCCAATACGGAGCTCGAATCGCCGAAGTAAGAGTGGGAGAAATCGAGCATGTTCGTTTTCGCAGAAGACGCGTCGATGGACTGGATTCCGGAAATGAACAGAACCTTCTGGCCGGCGCGCGGCTTTCCTGCCAGCTTGCTCGAAAGGCGCAGAGCTTCATCGTGAGTGGAGGAGTACAGCGTAACCCTTTCCGCTCGGATGCGAATCGCGGCCGACATCTGGCGCAGCAGTTCTGCGTCCACGTCTGGAGCCAACAGTGCAATTTCCTTAAAGTGAGGATCTGTTATAGGACGCGCCGCCATCGTTTCCAGGGCCCGGCCCAGCACACGGTTGCCCATGCTGTGTGCAATCAGATGAATGGTGGCGGCGCCGCTTTTTTCCGAAAGATCCACCAAAAACGCGCGCAGCGCAGCCGCACTGGTGTCCGCAGTGGTCACATCACGGTAGTAAGCCAGCGAAGAGCCTTGTGAGGGCCAACTGAAGGCAATTGCGGCGCCAGCGTATCCAAGATCGTAAGAAAGCTGCGCCGTGCGCCGGAGCGCGTCCTCAAAGGATACGTTAAAGCCGTGGACAAATACGAATGCTTCCTTGCGGGGTGTCCCGCTTACACGATCGCGAATATCCGCGAAGAACTTGTTAGCGTCGCCCTCAGGCACAACTTTGGAAAGCGCCACGTGCTTCGCTGGATCGGCAGTGAATTCCAGCCGATAAATGGCGGGACCCTCCAGTTCGCCCAACTGGTGATCCCGCGGAATCGTGACTAGAGCGCTTCCCTGCGCGTACGATTCTCCTTGCTGCGAATCCGCCAAATAATAGGGAGCGGACCCGCCGTTGCCTGCGGCCGGCACTCGGTTGGTCGCGTAATAAACCTTTACAGTGGCGAATTCCGCATTTCCGATCGCTACCCCCGCCTTTGCGCCACGCAGAACAATGATGGAGAAAGCTCCATCAACTGGCGAAATGTTGCGCACCAATACATAGAACGACTGGTCGGCGGGCGCTTTCCATTCAAAGTACGCTTGGTCGGTATCCGGGTCGTCCTTGGCCACCAGCGACTTGTCCGCATTGTAGACGTACGCCTCTATTCCGAAGATGCCCGCCGCGGAACCCGTTCGCTTCCCGGAGACACGCACTAGATCACCCTGCTTCATTTCGAAAACACGGGATTGTCCGGCGGAAAAGGCTGCTATAGGAGTCGAATTCTCGATTGTCTCCTGGATGTCTTGTGTGACTTGGATATCTTGCCCAACGGTGATGCTCGCGCCGCATAAGATCAGAGCGAGAAACCAACTGCTCCTGTGCATGATTGTTAGAGTTTAGTGTAACGTAGAGTCTGTGAAAATGAATGCGCTCATAGATCCGTTTCTTGGGCGTATTGCGGTGCTGTCTCTGCTGCTATCCGGCGGCCTTTCTGGTCAAGCGCCGGATGTACTGGAGCAACCGCTCGCATTGGTCGCTGCCGGAAATCTTGTCCGGGTTCCCCAAGATAGCCGCGGGTTGACAGACCAAATTGAGCGCGGCGTGGAGCTATTCGCCGGCGAAACGATTCGCAATAACTCCAAAACAGATGTCCTGATCGCTTTTTGTCCTTCCACTGGACCAGCGTCGCTGTTCAAGCTTCAGGCAGGCTCCCAAGCCGCGATTACCACGAGTGGATTGTCCAGCCAACCGCCTGCGGCGGTTCAGCGGCCAATACCGATCTGCCGGCTCCCGAGACTCCACAGAGTCCCACAGCCCGGAACCGATTATGATCCGGCCGAACAGCAAGCAGTGGATGCCAATCCGCCGTCCGCCGATCAGAAACGCGAGATGGATCAAGCCGCCACAATGGATGGAGTTCCACTGCTGGATCTCTTGGCGCGGACCACAAAGGCGTCGCTATTGGAATCCTTCGGCTTGCCCAACGCCGCGCTTCGGCAACTGCGCGATATCCGAAAATCTTATCCGGAAGCCACCTGGACGCGTGACGTTATTTCGCGTCTCTTGTTAGCCCGGCTGGATCAACCGGCGTCGCGCGATCTGGCGGCCCGTACGATCCGCGATCCGAAGGAAGTGGAACTGCCGGGCGAAGACCCCGACTTTAACACCGGCGAAAAATACGCGCTGATTGTGGGCCTATCGGACTATCCGGCCGGGAAACGCGTCACGAACTTGCGGTTCGCCGACAAGGACGCAGAAATATTCGACAAGTTTCTCCAATCGAAACGCGGCGGAAGCTTTCCGCCCGGTCATATCCAGTTGCTTACCAATGAGCAGGCGACGCGAGATGGCATCGACCAGGCCCTGATTCAATTCGTTCAGGGCAAGGGAGGTTCCAAGAACACTCTCATCGTCTTTATTGCCGCCCATGGACATTACGTCTGTACCGACAAAAACCCGGACTTAAGTATCGATGCGCCTTGCGAGGACGGCAAGCAGGAGCCCGTAATCATTGTGCGCGACGGAGATACTGAGGCGCCCACGGTCACGGGATATCCCATGACCAGGCTGCGCGATCTGGTGACGCGGCGCGCCTCGGAGTTCGGGCGCGTTCTGGTTTACGTGGACGTGTGTCACGGCGGCAACATCAACTGGCGCGCAGGGGATTCGGCCCTGATGCCCTCCGAAGTTCTGGCGGGACTCGAATCTGGCAATGGCCGCCTTGGGATTATGACTGCCAGTTCCGTGGAGCTGAAGGGGAAAAAGCAATTCGAATATTCCTACGAATCGGCCAAACTTGGTCACGGAGTTTTCACCTATTACCTCCTCCAGGGATTGAACGGAGGAGTGCATGCCATCGATGGCAAGGTTCTTTTTGAAAGGGTGTTCGCCCAGGTCAGCCTTGGGGTCCAGGACTTTACCGGTAAGCTGGCCCAGGTTCCAGAACAATATGCCTCGGACCATCACTTAGTAGCCGTGGACAACGATGCGAAGCCCGAAATTGAACTCGCGCCTCAAGCTGACTCGATCGAGGAGGAATTGGGACGCCGTTCCGCGGACGCGGGCGCGGACGATCGGCAACTAGATCCGCTGCCTGACGATCCGGACAAGGCGGAGCAAGCTCTCGAAGCCATTCGTGCCCAATATGGAGAGCAGTCGCCGATTTACCTTTCGCGCCGCACGGATTATCGCGTAGAGCTTGAAAATCACGGCCAGGAAATTGTCGTCAAATACCTCGAAGGCGATCAAAATCCGCAGGTGCCTGCCGATTTTCATCGCTGTGCCGACGATTTCGCGCGCGCGCTTGCAATCGCGCCGGATGCGGCTTACGACGAGGGCCGCCAGTTATTCTGCAAAGGGCGAGAACTGATGTTTGGCGGCGACTATGCGGGCGCCACCATGAACCTCTTCCGCGCCATACGCATCGATCCTGGCCGTCCTTACGCCTACAACGCACTGGGAATCGCCGATCTTGAACAGGCCCAGTTCGATGAAGCCATCGTCGCCTTCCGCGAAGCCATTCGCCGCGCGCCCTACTGGGCGTATCCACGCCACAACCTCGCGCTCGCGCTCGCCGAGCGTGGCCGGTATGTCGACGCGATAGCCCAGTATCGCAATGCGGAGACCGTAGCGCCGATTTATTCCTATTTGCCCTACAACCTGGGGCTGCTTTTTCAACAATTAAATCGCGTGGATGACGCGCGCCGGTCCTATCTTGAAGCGGAGCGGGTTGCTGAGAAGCGCTGCGAGGTCCGTTTCGGCCCGAAATTTGCGCAGCCTTGTCCGGAACGCGCCCTTCCGCGCACGGCTCTCGGAACTGTAGCGGATCTGCAACACAAGCGAACGCGGGCCGACCATTACTTTCGACTGGCGCGAGCAGACGACCCCAATGACCTTTTGGCCCAGCACAATCACGCCACTCTGCTGGCCGGATGGAAGGGACACGAAGCTGAGGCAGAGCAGATTTGGAAAGCGATTCTCACGCGGAACGCGTCCCACACACCTGCGCTGATTGGCTACACCACTCTATTGAAGCATCAGCGTCGATACGAAGAGGCGATCCCGCTTTATCGCAGGCTGGTTTTGAATATGAAGCAATACCTTCCCGCGCAAATCGACCTGGCAAGCGCGCTGGCTCAGACGGGTAAGCTCGCGGAAGCATCCGCCTTGCTCGATCCACTCATTCAAAACCGGCCTCGGAACGCCGGCGCGTGGGCGGCTCGAGCGGAACTCTTGCGGCAGGCCGGAGATGGGGAAGGCGCTCGCGCGGCTTGGGGCAATGCGCTGCGATTTGCCGCCGGTTTCCCCGAAGAGAAAGACATTCGGCGGCAGCGTCAAGAGCTGGCGCGTTCAAAATGAAATTCGCAGCATCATTTGAATCCTTCGCGCGGACTCGCTGAGAGGGCCGGCGGCGAAGAGTTGGCTGGCGCCTTCCACGCGGCCATATTGTGCGACGGCAAAATCGTCGTCGCCCACTGAGGAGCGGTTCGGGCTGAGGTTGTTGAGGTTCGCGTGATTAAAAGTGTTGTACGCATCCGCCCGGATTGTCAGCCGCGTGGACTCGCCCAGGAAAGGCAGGGGCCAACTCCTGCTAATTGAGAGATCCACGTTGAATAAACCGGGGCCTGTCAGCGCATTTCGGCCGAGATTTCCGAGCTGATTCAGAGGATCGGAAAAACTATTCGGATTTACCAGGCGCTGGCCGTCGGCGTAAGGCCCGGTGTTGAGGCTAAGGGGAACCGAAGCTACCAGGTCGGCGCGATTGTAGTTGAGCACTCCGGGAACTCCGGGCACGGTAATCGTGTTGAGCGAACCGGAAGCGTAGATGGTATAAGGCAAACCGGAACGTACTGCGCCCAGTTGAGAAATGCCCCAATCTCTCGTCAACAGGGAAAGCCATCGCTGCGCCGACAGGGCTGGTAACCTCCACGCCGAATAAAACACAAACGACTGCCGCTGATCGAAATCCGAGTTCCCCCGATCGCCGGAACTATTGAACTGTTCAGTGAATCCGGAAGGCCGCGGTGGCTCCAGTCCTGGCCCGAGATTGGTCACTTCCAGATTCGCCGACAGGCCGCCTAAGAGCGGATCGCTCTGGTTGTCGATGGAGTGGCTGAGCGTGTAGGAGGCATGCATCTCGCCCCAGCGAGATCGATAATCCACGGACACAATTCCCGCGTTGTACTCCGAAGTTCCTTGATTTGCACGATAATCCACGTCATCGTCCAATACTTCGCTGTACCTGCAGCTTCCGCATTCGAAATAAGGATGAGTGCTACCCCTTCGATTGACTAAGTCCGTAGTCAGCAGCTTGCGTCCCAGTGAGCCGGCATAAGCTGCGCGCAAAAGCAGGTTGGCCGAGATTCGTTGCTCCAGTTCCATGAAGAAGCTCTGCACATACGGCGTGCGAATGCCGGGTTGATACAGCGTCAACGGGAGGACGGTCAGTCTTGGTGTTACCACAACGCCGCTCAGCAATGCCGACAGCGGGCTATGCAGGTAGTCGATAGGACCGCTGAGCACGGCGGTCGCCGGAACTGAATCGTTGAATCGCAGATTCTGCCATAGATTGTCGAAGGGCCGGTCATAGAAGATTCCATAGCTTCCGCGCAGGACAGTTTGGCCTCCGCTCCGCAGATTCCAGGCGAAACCGGCGCGCGGCGCCCAATCGTTTCCGTCGCGATTATAGAGCTGCTCGGTGCCGGCTCCGGGTGACGGGAGCGTGGCTCCGGTGAGCTTTTGCGGCAGGCTGGCGCCGGAATTTAGCTGAATCAGCCAGTCCTTTTCCGCGCCGGTATTGAGCGGGGCTCCCAACGAGTCGTACCGGACGCCGAGATGCACCAGTAGCCTCTCGTTGACGCGAATGCTGTCCTCCACAAAAATGAATTCCTGGTCGTACCTGTAATTTCGCTCCGTTTGCGCCATGGCGTATTGTCCCGAAATGGCCACGCTTCTCTCCGCTGGAAACGTTACGAGGCGCGGCTCATCCAGGGCAAATTGACCCAGCGAGGAGAATTCAAAGCTCTCCGCTGAACCCGGCGGCGTGAACGTAGAATTAGTAGCGCGCGGAAGGATGCCGCCTCCCATTTTCAAGAACTGTCTTCGGCCGCTCAAGAGCAAGTTGCCGGAAACTTCTCCGCTTGTACCGTGATTGTTAAAGAAGTATCGCGCGGGAGAGCCGGGGAGAGCTAACCCTGGCACACTCAGCTGAGGGATTTCCGGGTGTGCCTGGCCCCAGCCGAGCAGGTCGAAGCTCAGGCCGGCACGCAGCTCGGAGGTAATCGAAGGGGTCCAGGTACGCGTGTGCGTTACCACTCCCGATGTCTCGTTCTGGTTTAGTGCCGAATTGAAAGCCGTGTAGGGAGACCAAACGAAATCGGGGTCCCACATACGCTGTACGATCAGCCGGCCCGCGATTCGATCCCGGCCTTGCGTCCAATCCACCCGATCCAGGGCGGTCACCCGATTCGTCACGCTGGGAGGCCGCTCGATCACTTGGCCCAGGCTATTGGAAGCCGGCGGAGCATAGTGGCGGAGTAACGTGGCCGCCTCCGAGTTGGCCGGAAGCGAATCGATGAAGGCCGTGGTAGGAACTTGGAACGTCACGTCGTCACCCCAGCTTTCTTGCCTCCAATAGTCCAGCAGGCCGAACTCGAACAGCCGATTGCGGAGCAACGGTCCGCCCATACGAAAACCCTGCTCAAAGTCGCGCAGCGGCAGACGTTGCTCGTGTGCCTGCTTCCGGCCGGGGTCGTTCGCGTCGAGAGCTTCGTTCATGAGGTATGCATAGCCCAGCCCATGCCACGCATTTCCACCGGCGCGTGTCACCGCATTCGCCAAATAACCGGAAGTGCGTCCGTACTCCGCCGAGAAGTTGTTGGTCGAAATCCTGTATTCGTCGACGGCCTCCGGGGGTAATTCCGAATAGGGTCCCGATATCAGGTAGTTGTTGTTATCCAAGCCATCCAGTAAAAAACTGCCGGACGACGGCCGTTGCCCATTCACCGACACGCCGACCCCTCGAAGCGTCGCCAGGTCGCTGGTAACCCCGGGCTGAAGAGCGATCAGTTGGTAAACGTCGCGTCCGGAAAGAGGCAGACTTTCAATTAGAGCCGGTCCCACGACGTAAGATAACGAAGGCGCGACATCCCCATGGACCGCATCCGCGGAATCGACGAACTCCGACCGGCTGGTGTCCACGTCGGGTCCATAAAACTCCAGAACTGTCTGGTTGTCGCGTGAATAGCTCCTGCGCGCGAACTGCCGTTGCCAAAGGTCGCTAAGCAATCTTAGCGAGACATTCTGTTCGACGTATCCTCCGACTGGGACTTCGAGATTCTCAAGCCGGGCCGGCCGGTAAGGTTCCAGCTCGGCGGTCAGTGTGTAACGGCCTGGCGGCACCAGGGGAATGAGAAAAAATCCCGATTTGTCCGGCGATGCGTCAAACCGCGCGCCGGATTCTTCCTGAATCGCCGACACTTTGGCTTGGAGCGGCTGTCGATCGACGTCGTCGGTGACTCTTCCGAAGATCAGTCCTTGAGTGGTCTGTGCCGAAGCGATCGGCGCAAGGAGGGCGATGAGGAATGATCCTCGGCTGAGTCTGAAACGGGCTGCCATTTCTGTGCACTACAGTGTAACGCCGAATGCGTTTCAGGAAGAAGTACTAGCGAGTTTGGCGTTCCCGGGCCGTTAATTCAGCGAATCCGAACGAATGATATACTATTTCGGAATTGGATCGAGTATGAAATGTTTTGTAGCTGCTTTTCTAGGCATAGCCGGTCTGGCGGTCGGGCAAACTCTCACAGTCACACCGCCCAGTCCCGTTTCGCTAACCATTTTCTTGGACACACAGAACCCATCGCCCGCGTTTTCGCAGCCGATCCTGATTGCAACCACTCCATCTCCACTAACCGGCTTCATTAGCCCGATCATTCTCGGCCCGGCGGGGACCGGCCAATGGCTCCAGTTCGCTGTTGTGCCATCTCAGAGCTCCGACTGCTCCTCAACGAACAACTACGTAGGATTCCCCGGCATGAGCGTCACCACGCCAGCGTACATCTGCGTCGAAGCCGTGCAAACCAGCCCCTCACTCCTGAAAGGCGATTATTTCGGCTCGCTACAGATTACGTTCGGGTCTGCCCAGACGAATTTGGGCGTTGCTCTCAGTGTGTTTCCAAGTGGCTATCTTCAACTGACGGACCCATTTGGGACGTCGTTTGACGGCGGCTCGGGGCAGACGATTTCGTTTCCTCTCGTTGCTGGACAACCGCAACCGACAGTCTTCGTTAACGTCTGGGCAGACAACAACGGAGTCGTCTGTAATCCAGGTGATCCGGGCTGTAATAACGCAATCGCCACGCTCGACCTCTTCACCAGAATGGACGACGGATCGCCGGCGCCTTGGATCATGTATACCTTGACAGATCCTGCCACCGGCACCCCAACTCTCACATCCCCAGCCGAGTTGAATATCAGTATCAATCCAGCCCAGATTCCATTGGGCCAGTCACTTGTCTCGGGGAAAATTTTCCTCTCGAGCGAGGGCATGTACCAAGGCACCGACTATGTTCAGGTCACCACCACCGCGCCTACGCTCTCGGTAAGTGCCGTCTCCGTGAAACCGCAGTCACTCTCATTTAGCTACCGCCAGGGCGGGACCTTACCGCTACCACAGTCGATCCAGATTGATAGCAACCCGGAAGGCTTCCAATTCTCGGCCCAATCGAACGCCAATTGGGTGGGGATTAGTCCGTCATCGGGAACAACTCCCGCCACCGTTCAGGTGGGCATCGATCCGACTAACCTGCCGCTTGGCAACTCGATGGCTCAGGTAACGATAACCGTGGGATCGGCAGCCGCGATTCTTGCGCTTTCTGTAAACGTGACTGGCGCTTCTACGGGAAACTATTTTGTGCCAATGAGCCCTTGCCGCGCTGTCGACACGAGAAATGCCAATGGACCTCTGGGAGGACCATCGATAGGGGGCGGCACGTCTCGAACCTTTGCCATATCCGGCAGCGCCTGTGAAATTCCTTCCACGGCCACGGCCTATTCGCTAAATTTTGCCGTGGTTCCTCACGGCTCTCTGGGGTACGCAACCGTGTGGCCTGCCGGAGAGTCGCAACCGCTGGTATCGATACTCAACTCTCCCGACGGAAGAATTAAAGCCAACGCGGCTATTGTGCCGGCGGGTTCGAATGGCGCCATTAGCGTTTATGCTACCGACACCACAGATGTGTTTATGGACATAAACGGCTATTTCGTTCCGGAAGGAACTACTGGGGCGCTGGCATTCTATCCTTTGACGCCATGCCGCATCGCGGATACTCGAACGGCCGCTGGCACATTCGGCGGGCCGAGCCTTACGGCTGGGGGCAACCGTTCGTTTCCCATTCTGTCCAGCCCGTGCAGCGTGCCCTCCAAAGCGCAGGCTTACTCCCTCAACTTTACTGCCGCGCCCAGCGGGAGTCTGGCCTATCTAACTGTCTGGCCTTCCGGCCGAGCCCAACCGAATGCATCCGCTCTGAACGATTTTGTGGGCAGCACCATCGCTAATGCCGTGATCGTTCCTGGAGGATCGGGCGACGCAGTCAGCGTGTTCGCCACTGACAATACAGATTTGATAATTGACATCAACGGCTATTTCGCCCCTCCGGGCTCCGGCGGGCTGGCCTTGTACACTATGCAGCCTTGCAGGATCATAGACACGCGGCAACCCCCGGGCTCGCCTCCGTTCCAGTCGATGATCGCGGTAAACGTTAGCGGCAGCCCCTGCAGCGTGCCCTCTTCCGCGCAAGCCTATGTGCTCAACGCGACAGTGGTTCCGCCTGGTTTTCTCGGCTTCCTCACGTTGTGGCCGCACGGTGAGACGCAGCCTCTGGCTTCCACTTTGAATGCAACGGATGGAGAACTAACGTCCAATATGGCGATCGTGCCAACTACCGATGGATCGATCGACGCATTCGCTTCAGAACTTACACAACTGGTGTTGGATATTTTCGGCTACTTTGCTCCTTGAGCGGCACTTACACCCACGCTTGGCGGAATCTGGCCGAAGAGCTCTGAGGCACGGCTTGAGGCCGGCCACGCACCAGAGAAGAGTTGCTCTTGCCTACGGCGACACCACAGAAACGCAACAATCGATAATGGAACAAGAGACCGACAGCATCAAAGCGAACTACGGTAGTTACGTCCTCGATCTCACTGCGGCATGTAAGTATGGGCAACGGCTCCTCGCAAAGACCCGCGCGAGGGACGCCATCCGTTACGCCAGCAGCAACAGCGATACCAAATGGGACCGCCGAGCCGCTCCAATCGGCGGAAGTATCGATTTTGGCGATTCCCCCGTCTTGTTTCCCAAGATTTGCGTAACCTCAGCGGGTCTTACGGGTTCGAGCCCCGAGGCTCACCACCCCCCGGTCTCATAATGCTTGGCGTGAAATCCGACAGATCTTGCCACCCAACGTCCGCAAGTAGAAAGAGGCTGCCCAGCCGAGTGCGGGCCAACCCGGTCACGCCTGCCAACTGGCGAATATGTCATAATCGCGTACACGGAGTACCGGGGAATGGCCGCTTTTGCCACCTCTTTGCGCACCTTCAAGCTTTTCGTCAGCTATTCCACCCGGGACGACGGTTTCGCGCAGAATCTGATCAAATATCTGGAAAGTGAGGGGAAGATCTCTTGCTTTTTTGCGCCGCGAAATATTCCCGCGAGGGAGGAATGGCAATCCAGGCTCTCCTTGGAGATCCGCCAATGCCATCTGGTGCTGTTCATCTGCACACCGGATTCGGTGGAATCCGAACACGTCCGATTCGAAATTCGCGAGGCAGCGGTATACGGCAGGCCGGTATGGCTGGTTAAGGAACCGGCCACCCGGCTGGATCCGTGGTTTGAGCGGTTCCAATTCAGCAAACGGAACGCTTTCACGTTCAATCCTGGCCAGGAAAGCGTGTGTTTCAACCAACTGCGCGACGCTATGAACGAAGAATGGGAGCAGCTCAATCGAGGGACCATCGACGCCGCCGATTCGCCTTACCCAGGATTCCAGCCATTTGGAAAGCGCTGGGAAAACTACTATTTTGGGCGCGGCGAAGATGCCTGGTGGCTGGCGGAAGCCTTGACGCAGACGCACGATTCCCTGGATGCCGCCAAAGACGACCGGCTGCTTTTTATGTATGGGCCATCCGGAGTGGGGAAGACTTCGCTGCTCACTGTGGGCCTGAGAAAAATGCTGTCGGAGGAGAATTGGCTGGGCGCCCCGATACTCGTCCCCGACCACATGAAGGGCGACAGCACCGGATATTACCTGATGCGCGCGGCCCTGGAACAATTGCGCGGTGGGGACGGTTCGCAAGCGACTCCCGTGGTTTCCCAAGAAGACATCGTGGAGGAAATTTTCGCCGCGGCCAGGGATCGCGGGTATGCCAGATACGTCTTTATCTTCGACCAGACCGAAGAGCTGTTCGGCCGGGAAGAGGAGACCAAGCAGAGCCAGAGCATTGAGTTCCTGAGATATACGAATAATCTTCTGAAACGATGCTGGCTTGACAGTGTGGACGTCCGAATTATCGTTTCGTTTCGCGAGGAATATTGGGGCCGAGCCGAACTTTACACCGAGCAACTCCTGATCAAACCCTGGTGGCGGGCCATTCGGAAGCTATCCATCGAGCAAGCCGTGGAATGTATTGTTCAGCCGGCCAAGGCGCGCAGAGTAGATTTCGATCCCGGTCTGGCAGGGGCCTTGGCGGGGGCGCTGGCCGGTCGCGAGGGGCGAGATTACACGGTGGAACCGAGGAAGATCTCGCAGGTCTGCAAGCGACTGTGGGAGAAGGCCGGCCGAATGCCCGGCGGTCCTCATTCGTCCATCAATTCCGGCTGCCTCGCCGAATGGAAGGGCGCCACGAGAGAGCGCGTGGACGGGTTTGTGAGGGAGGTCCTGGAAAGGGATCTTGACGAGGCCATAGCCGAAATCGCGGAGCAGCAGAATCTATTGGAAGGCGCCGCCAATACCAGTCAGGAGGCCAAGGAAGAATTCATCAGGCTGTCTTTGCTGGAATTTGTCTCCAATCGCAAGAGGACCCGCGTGCCCGAAAACTTTCAAAATCGTCTGCGCTGCGTCGGAAGATTGCCCGGCAATGTGGTGGATGAATTTGTGGGGCGCGGCCTGGTTCGCCGCTGCGGCGATGCTCCGGAATTCGAACTGGTTCACGATTTTCTGGCCGAGGCGATCGACACCAAGTATCACGGCCAGGTCGCCTTCGAACTTTCCTTCAACCAACTCGCCTCCACGCTGCGCAACGCCCAGGGACAAGAAGTTTTCAATCGCGAGACTACATTATTAGCCGATCTGGAGCCGGCCCTGGAGAATAAACTGTTTTTTCGCGAGGATGAAGCCGAATTTCTGCTGCGCTGCGCCCTCGGCGATCTGCGCAAAAACGTACAAGGCAAGATCATCTCGCCATTAGGATGGGCCCAGACGTTGGGAGCCGCATCTCCCCGCAAACTGGAGGAAGTGCTGCACCAGGCGCTCTTGCAGGACCGCGATATCTCGGTCCGGCTCGACGTTCTCGCTCTGCTGCACAACACCGAGATTCTCGCGCGGATTGAGCGCTTGCCGGAACTGTACGCGCAGGTAGTCCAACTTGCGCTGGAGGACGAAATTGCGGTTCGCAGGGCGGCTTGTTCCGCCTTGATCGCCGCGGACGAAGAAGTGAGCCTGCAGCGTTTGTTCGACAGTCTCAAAGATCAACGGACGCGGGGTGCAGCCAGATTGGCGATCGGCCTGGTGCGGGATGCCGTGGACACCTTGCGGGGGACGGGCGCAGCCTACTGGCCGCGCTGGAAAAAGCTGACGCTGTTCAGCCGGGCCGGTATTCTGGCCGAGCTGGGTGCGCTGAGATTGAGGGAATCATTCGGCAAAATCGCCTACATTTCGATGGTTTCGGCCGTGTTTACGGCGATCGGCGCCGCTATGCCTTTCGTAGTGGTGGGAGCATTTGGCGCATCCCTGACGATGGGGGAAGCAAACGCCGCGGCTGGAATTCTGCAAGGCTCTGCCGGCGGCTTTGTGTGGGGCATGGCGGTTTCCTTGCTTCTGCTGATATACACGGTGATCTGGCGAGGTGGGCGCATCCGGCGGAGCATCCCGGACAGCCTGGCAGTTTTCGCGGCTACGATGCTGGGAGGTCTGGTGGGAGGCATTTGCAATTCGGCCATGATTGCCTCCACGTTCAGCCCCGATATCCGCGTCGCCAGCGGATGGAGTAAGCATGCCAGCGATCCCTGCGTACACGACGCCGTTGGCAACGGGCACGCGCTGGCCGCCCTGACAAACCTGCTCGAGGCCGTGGAGACCGGGTACGCGTGGGTTCTGCCGATTCTGGGAATCGGTTTAGGAGTCGGAGTGGCTTGGTCTTTGATAAGAATCCTCAGCGATCAAACGGAGAAATGGGCTGGCGCCCAGAAGGCTATTGAGACTCCGGCTGGAGCGTGGCAGTCCATCAAAACGATTATGGGGAGGGTGTTTCCGCCTGCCTGGCGGAACGTGATCGCCGTGACGATTGGGGCCTTCGCGGTACTCGCGGTATTAGACGCCTTTAAGGCCG
>Ga0302326_10003504_pt1 | contig 36913 bp, 35 predicted proteins | sample Palsa_T0_3_FD_202264 | JGI IMG/M metagenome (GOLD analysis project Ga0302326, IMG submission 202264) | Peat permafrost microbial communities from Stordalen Mire near Abisko, Sweden - Palsa_T0_3 | ecosystem: Environmental > Terrestrial > Soil > Palsa > Peat permafrost | place: Sweden: Abisko... | reverse complement strand
GGGGGGGGGCGGCCCCTCGGCCCCCCGCGCCCTCAATACGGGGCCCCCCCGGGGGGGGCCGTTGGCCCCCCGCCACACAAACCTGACAAAAGGACAACCAGCCATGTCCAAACTTTCCATTCGTGATCTTCCGCTCAACGGGAACCGTATTTTCATGCGCGTTGACTTCAACGTGCCGCTGGAAGACGGCCGCGTCATGGACGATACCCGCATTCGCGAAACCCTCCCGACCATCGAGTACGCGCTGCGCCATGGGGCGCGCCTGATTCTGGCCTCGCACCTGGGCCGGCCCAAGGGCAAGCCCAATCCGAAAATGAGCCTGAAGCCGGTGGCCGAGCGGCTGCGCATGCTGCTCGACAAGGAACTGGCGCGCGGCGAAAACGTCGGATTCTGTCCCGAATGCGTGGGGCCCGAAGCCGAGGAAGTCGCCACTCAGTTGGAAATGGGCCAGACCCTCCTGCTCGAGAACCTGCGCTTCCACGCCGAAGAGGAAGCCAACGACGAAAAGTTTTCCAAACAACTGGCGACCTTGGCGGAGTACTACGTTAACGACGCGTTCGGCGCTGCGCATCGGGCGCACGCCTCGACCGTGGGGATGACGAAGTTCGTGAAGCAATCCGCCGCTGGATTGCTGATGGAAAAGGAACTGAAATACCTGGGCAAGACGCTGCAGCATCCCGAGGAACCTTTCGTTGCGATCCTGGGCGGGGCCAAAGTCAGCGACAAGATCGGCGTGATTCGGAATCTGATGGATAAAGTCCAGGCGCTGATCATCGGCGGCGGCATGGCCTATACCTTCCTCAAGGCCCAGGGACACGAAATCGGCAAGTCGCTGTTCGAAGCCGACAAGGTTGATCTCGCCAAACAATTGTTAGCCGAGGCGAAGAAGCGGAATCTGAAATTCCTGTTGCCCATCGACCACGTGGTCGCCATGAGGCCGGAGGCCAATGCCGTGATCCAGCAGATGGGCGAAGGCCAGCCCATCCCGGCCGACAAAATGGCGCTCGACATCGGGCCGAAAACGATTGAACTATTCTCCGAGGAGATCTCGACGGCGCGGACAATTTTGTGGAACGGCCCCATGGGCGTGTTCGAGGTTCCGGGCTTCTCCCGCGGTACCTTCAAGATCGCGCATGCGATTGCCGACAATGGCGGAGCCATTTCGATTGTGGGCGGCGGCGATTCGGTCGCGGCCGTGCATGCCGCCGAGGTTGCCGACAAGATTACCCACATCTCCACAGGAGGCGGCGCTTCGCTGGAATTCCTCGAAGGCAAGAAACTGCCGGGAGTCGAAGCGCTCACCGATAAGAAGTGACGAGAACGGAACGCTCCCTACTCCACATTTGAAAAGGTTGACGCATGCGAAAAAAAGTAATCGCCGGAAACTGGAAGATGTACAAGACGCCTGACGAGACGCGAGACTATCTTCGCGACTTTTTGCCTCTCGTTTCCGGACACACGCGCGACGAGATCGTCGTCTGCCCGCCCTACACGGACGTGGCCGTGGCCATCGAAGCCGCCCGCGGCAGCAACGTCGCCATCGGCGTGCAGAATGTTCACTGGAAGGCGGACGGAGCCTATACCGGGGAGATTTCCGCTCCCATGCTGTTGAGCCTGGGAGTCACCCACGTCATCATCGGGCACTCCGAGCGGCGGCAGTATTTCGGCGAGACCGACGACACGGTTAACCTGCGCCTTAAAACTGCCTTGGAGTCAGGACTCACGCCGATCTGCTGCGTGGGCGAAGTGCTGGAAGAACGCGAGGCCGGACTCACCGACGACGTCCTGCGCCGCCAGTGCGTGCGGGCGTTCCATGCGATTTCTGCCAAGAAAGCCGCGAAGATGATTGTCGCCTACGAGCCGGTTTGGGCGATCGGCACCGGCAAGACCGCCACGCCGGAACTGGCCGCCGAAGCGCATGCGGTGATCCGCCGCGAAGCGACCGAAGTGTTTGGCGAAGAGTTTGCCGGGCAGTTGCGCATTCTCTACGGCGGGTCGGTGAAACCGGAAAATGCCTCCACGCTCATGGCGCAGGAAGAAATTGACGGCGCGCTGGTGGGCGGAGCCTCGCTCGATCCCAAGTCGTTCGCGGCGATCGTGAAGTACTGAAAGCAACGCCATCAAATCATTTTGTCATTCCTCACCGGGCTGAAAGCCCGGTGAGGATCCTGCTCTTCCCCGCGCAATCACTGGATTCCTAGCGCGATAAAACGGCACTTCGGAATGGCAGATTCCTGGCTGCCCTGCCTGCCCGCCCGCCTCCGACATTGACAATTCGCCCACGCTACAGGCAAACTACCGATTCGCCGGGAAACGCCCTTCGGCGGGCGCCTGCTGCGCTTTTGCGGCATTGTCGCCGTGCAGGCCTTATAATCACTGTTCACTTCGTCCATGGCCATGACCGAGCAACGAGTCTCGTACACGCTCGACTCCTCGTTGGAGACGATCGACAATGCGGAGGAAAAAGCCTCACGCATCGCCACCGAACTTGGCTTTGCCGACGAAGAGATCATGCAGATTTCCATGGCCGTGCGCGAGGCCGCAGTCAACGCCGTGTTGCACGGCAATGCCTATGCACCGGACAAGAAAGTAATTCTCGCTTTTGAGCGCACGGGCGGCGACCTGATCATTACCATTCAAGACCAGGGCCGGGGGATGGATCTGAGCAAGATTCCCAACCCGCTGGCGCCGGAAAATCTGCTTAAAACGTCGGGGCGCGGAATTTTCTTAATGCGCTCGTTTATGGATGTGGTCGAAATTCGCCCCACCGAAACGGGCACCGAACTTAAATTAATCAAGCACGTCCACGGGCCAACCGCGGGCGCCAAGGAGGCTTCCCAGTGAGCATGAAGGTTAGCAGTCGGCAAGTGGATGGAGTCACAATCGTGGATGCCAGCGGCCGCATCACCCTCGGCGAGGGCAGCGTCATCCTTCGCGACACGGTGCGCGACCTGCTGGGCAAGGGCAACAAGAAGATTGTCCTGAACCTTCAGGACGTCAACTACATTGACAGCTCAGGCATCGGCGAACTGGTCAGCGCCTTCACCACCACCAAGAATCAGGGCGGTGAACTCAAACTCCTGAACCTTACCAAGAAGGTCAACGATCTGCTCCAGATCACCAAGCTCTACACCGTCTTCGACGTGAAAGACGACGAAGCTTCCGCCGTGAAGTCGTTCAAGTAAGAGTCTCTCCTTTCAACTCCGGGTGCCCCATTTCTCGCGTTCTTCGCGAGAAGTGGGGAGTTCGCCTTCTGAGGCCCGATCCGGTGCTTGCCCTTGGCTGCCCTTCTTGACTGCGCACGTACAATGGATTGAGAAAAGGAGATTCCATGAACAGGATTTCTGTTCTCCTTCTTCTGGTTGCGGTTGCCGTCACGCTTTCCTGCGGAAGCGCGAGCGGAAGCGGCCGGCAGCTTCAATCCATCACCCTCACCCAGACCGCGATCGACAACGGCCAGGAGGATCAGTTCGTGGCGACGGGCACTTTTTCGGCGCCGCCGATCACCGTAACTCCGCTTCCCGTGGACTGGACCAACGGCCTCATGGCGCCCCCGCCGCCCACCTTCACCCACTCGCTGTCCACTCAGCCTTACGTGATCAACTGCGCTGTAGTGGGACCGGAAGCTCTTCCAGTTGTGGCCTTTGCGCCCCCGGATCTGAACGCTCCGACGAGCGGGACAACCAAGATAGTGGTCACCGCGGCGGCTATGCCCGCTTGCCTAACAGGCGGGCAGTCCGCGCAGTGACTTGGGAGGGCGTGAGCAAGAATGCGGTGCTTGGTCCGTCCCATTCTGGGAAGGTGCTGCACATTTTTTTCTTTCCGTCACAGACTGCGTGCGGCAGTATTCCTAGAATCGAAGTATGGAACGCCGCCGCGCAACGAAAACCCTGCTCAAGGTGTTGCTGCTGGCGGCTGCGCCATTGTTCGCCTCCGATTGCATCCCGATCTACGAGGCCAACCATCATGTCGGCGAAACCAAATGCATAATCGGAAAAGTGCTCAGGGTGAAAGTGGGCCACGGAGGGATTCACTACCTCGACTTCTGCGAAGATCAGGCGGCCTGCCCGTTCACCGTGGTCGTGTTCGCGCGCGACTTGAAAGATGTCGGCGACGTCCGCCGCCTGGCCGGCCGCATGATTGAAATTAAAGGCCCGGTCAAACTCTACGACGGCCGCCCAGAAATCATCCTCAACCGCATCAGCCAGATCACCGGCGGCGCTGCCATGATTCCCGCGCTGCCCAAGAATTACGACGTCGAAAATCGCGGCCACTACACCGCCGGACACCTCCGCCCCACCAAAAAGCCCTCCAAGACCACAGCGACGCCCAACTCCACCGCAACCTACGGCTACGACGTGGAAGGCGAAGACCCACAGTAGTTTTCCTTGCTCACGGCAGGTTGCGTGGATAATCGACGGGTAGATAAGATTCACCCATGTCGAATCCCGGCTTCAAACGCGTAGCGCCGGCCGTCGGACTGTTCTTCATTGCTCCGCTGGTGGCGGAGTTTCTGCTCGGAGATCTCCCCATCAAAATGCTGGGCGCGCTGGTGATCCTGGCGCCGATGTATGGTGGCGGGGCGTTGCTCATCCGCGAAGTCGTGTGCCGAACCGGCAGAGGATGGCCCAGCATCTTCGTCCTGGCCTTTGCCTACGCGGTATTCGAAGAGGCGTTCACCACTCAAACTCTCTTCAATCCCAACTATCTGCACCTGAACTTGCGCCTGCTGGACCCGGCCTACATTCCCACGCTCGGCATCGGCATCTGGTGGACCGTCTTTGTCCTCACCCTGCATACCGTGTGGAGCATCTCAGTTTCGATCGCCTTGGTCGAAGCCCTGGTTCCGGATCGCAGCACCGCCCCGTGGCTGGGAGGAATCGGCCTCACCGTAATCGTCGTTCTGTTTGTTCTTGCCGGAGTCGCGTCCACGCGTTTTGAGATCAAGCAGGACCATTTTGTGGCTTCGAAAGGACAGTTCGCATGGGCCGCCATCGTGTGCATCGTTGTAATCGTTGCAGCCTTCCGGCTGCCTGCGGGCTCGACCGCCCGCGTACCGGGATCGGTTCCCAGCCCCTGGCTCGTCGGCGGCGTCGGTCTGATTGCAGGCTCGGTGTTCTTGATCATCCCCAAGGCCTGGGGATGGCTTGCGGTCGGCATCTACCTGTTAATGGACGTTGCGATCATCGCGGCGGTTTCTGTTCTGTGCAAACGTGAGGGATGGAACAGCCGGCATCGGCTCGCGCTCGCAGGCGGAGCCGCGCTTGCTTACGCGTGGCATGCCTTCATTCAGCAACCTGCTGTCGGGAGCAGCGGCCTCAGCTTTAGGATCGGCAACGCCGTGTTCGCCGCAGGTTTGATTGTGCTTCTTGTTATCGCCGCGCGGCGGACGGCGCCGCAACGTAGTTCTGCTGAAATGACTGCACTTGCCTCCTAAACCATCCCCTTGCGCAACTCATCCAGTGGATACTTAGTCCCGCGCCACTCGATCCCGTCGTTCCACAGAGTCAGCACCATCGACCGCAACAGCGTGTAGAGAAACAACGCCGTGCTCACCGGATGCAGCAGAAAATAATATGCCGGCACTGCCGAGCGCCACGACATTCCGACATAAATCGCAAACATTGAGCCCAGAGCCACTCCGTAGGGCACCCGCGCCCACCCGTGCGCCAGAAATATTCCGAGAAAGGGCCCAAAATTCAGGAACGCCAAAGCGAACGCCGAGATTACCGTGCGCCACCACTGAAACGACAATACCGCAAAAAAGTTCTTGGTCAAATTATTGACCACGCCCATCGCGCCCTTGGCCCAGCGGATCGAAATCAAATCTCCGCCAAAAACGTTGCGCTGCGCGAAGCCGGCCTTCTTCACGACTTTTCCCAGCTTCATGTCGTCGAGCACTTCCATGCGCAGCCTCTCATACGTTCCGACCGCATCATACACCTGGCGGCGAACCAGGTTGAACGCGCCCACGCCCATGTGATCGTCGGTGCTGGGGTCGGCTACTTTCCATGGCCGGTGCCCGAACATAAACATCGTCTGGAAAAACGCGATCATCATGTACTCGCCCGGCCGCTTCATGATCATGCGGGGAAACAGCACCACATGATCGGCGGGAACGCTCTCGGCATAAACCAACGCCCGCCGCAGCGAGTCCGGCTTGAACAGCACGTCGGCGTCGGTGAAGAGCAGCCAGTCGCCGGTCGCCTGGTTGGCAGCCGTCCACATGGCGTGAGTTTTTCCCAGCCATCCCGCCGGCAGTTCGGTGTGATGAACAACTCGAAGGATCGGAGATGAAGAGGGATGCCCCATTTCTCGCGTCTTTTGCGAGAAAGCCTGCCCTGAGCCTGTCGAAGGGTGGGGATTTTGATTTTGATTCTCCGCAACCCGTTCCATGATCGCGCCAGTACGATCCGTCGACCGGTCGTTCACCGCGATCACTTCATAGTTGTCGTAGTCGAGGGCAAGCAGAGTAGTCAGCGCCTGCTCAATAGACTCTTCTTCATTGCGCGCAGGAACAATAATGGACACGCGAGGATTCCCCGCCGGCGAAACCGGATTGCGGTCCCACTCCGGAAGAGAAACATCGGCTACGCTGGGCATGCCGACGGCAGCATCCACAATGCGGGAAAACCATGCCAGGGCGAGAATGGTTCCCGCAATCAAATAAAAATAATTCATCCGACGTCAGGCCAAGCGCCTTCCTTCGTGCCCCTTCGCGTCCTTAGTGGTTCAATGCCTTTTGCCCGTCGACCGCCACGGCCGGCGCAAACTTCATCCCATAAAACAGTATCGCAGAGGAAATCCCCATGGCGATCACCGGTAGAATGAACGCCGCCTGCAGCGAACGCTTGTCGGCCACCCAGCCCATCATGGTCGGCGACGGCACGTCGCCCAGGAAATGAATGATAAAAATATTCACCGCCAGGGCCGTGGCGCGAATGTGCGCCCCCGCCGAATTGATGACGGCCGCGTTGAGCGGCGCCGTATTGAGCAGCAGGAAGAACGCGGCTGCTCCAATCGCCGGAATCATCAGTGGTCCCCTTACAAACAACGCCACAATCATGAACGGCACGCCGAGCAACATGCTGGCCGCCGACACCACAAAATAAGAACTCTTCATCCGCGGCAGCAGGTAATCTCCCAGCCACCCGCCCGCCAGCGAGGCCAGAATGCCGTCCACCACAATGATGATGCCAAACGCGAAGTTGGCCGCAGCCAGCGTGTAGCCGCGCTCGCTGTATAGAAATTTCGGCATCCACACCTGAATGCCGCCCAGCGAAAACGTCATGGCCGCCATGCCCAGCGTGGAAGTCAGAAACGCGGGATTGCGAGCCAGTCCCAGAATTGTTCCGCGCTCCGGAGTTTCCCTCTGCGAGTCAAACTGCCCGCGTTCGGGCTCCTTCAGAAAAAGCACTGCGATCGCCAGTAAGAATCCCGGAGCAGCCGCGATGTAAAACGGAAATCGCCAGCCAAAATGCGGCGCCAGATTCCCCCCCAGCAGATATCCCGCCGCCGACCCAACCGGAATCGCCAGATAAAACACTCCCAGTATCCGACCGCGCTTTTTCTCCGCAAACAGGTCCGCCACAAACGTCGGCGCGATGGTGACGAACGTCGCCTCACCCACACCCACCAGGGTGTGCCGGACCAGCAATTCGGTGTAGGTATGGGTCACTGCCGTGAGCAGCGTGAGGCCGCTCCAGAATAGCGCACCCAGCACGATGATGAGTTTGCGTGAATAACGATCTGCCAGCGGCCCCACAAACGGAGCCGCAATCATGTAGAAACCGAGAAAAGCGCTGGTCAGATATCCTATCTGCGCATTGGTCAGGTGAAATTCGTCCTGCACCAGCGGCTGCACCGCGAACAGCACATTGCGATCCACGTAATTGAGCAGATTCAGCGCCGTCAGGACAATCAGCGCGGTGCGAGGCTGGAGGTCGGTCTGGGCCACAGGTTGAGCGAATATAGCATGGCGGGCGACAACTCCGTGTCGCGATACTAATAACGGTTGACGTTATTAACGATAAGCGTTATGATGAGCCATGTGATCAGAAGTTTTGCCAACAAGGCGACGGCGGAGATCTGGAGAACCGGCAAAACCCGGGGATCGCCGCCAGCGAGCGTAACCAAAAGAAAACTGGCCATGCTCGACGCTGCGGCGGACCTGGACGACTTGAAATGTCCTCCGGGAAACAGACTGGAAAAGCTGCATGAAAACCGTGAAGGCCAATATAGCATCCGGATCAATGACCAATATCGAATCTGCTTTGAATGGCGCGCCCACGATGCGTTCGAGGTTGACATGACGGACTATCACTAGGAATCGGCAAGACAGCTGAGGAACTGGCGAGAAGGTACAACAACTATGGGTATCATCAGAAAAACCCCGCCCCACTGGAGAGTTCATCCCGGCGAGATCCTGCGGGAAGAGTTCCTCAAGCCGCTCGGCATGTCCGCTTACGAGTTGGCCAAGCGCCTTCACGTTCCCGCGCCTCGGGTCAACGACATCGTGCTGGAACGCCGTGGCGTCAGCGCCGACACCGCAGTCCGGCTGTCGCGCTTCTTTGGAACGACCGAGCAATTCTGGCTGAACCTGCAGGGCGCCTATGAAGTCAGCCGCGTGATGGCCGAGCAAGCCGACGAGATTGAACGTATCGAGCCTCGCGCCGCCTCCGCATCCCGCTGACCGTGCAGCGCCTTCACCTGCGTCCCTTCGGTCTTGGCCACTTCGCCACAATCGTTGTCGAAATCCCGCCGCGCGGACGAAACGCGCCTCTCACTTCCGCCCACACCGGTTTCGCCCATTTCACCACGTCTTCCAGAACCTGGTTGACGATGTTCTCCTGAAAGATTCCAAGATTGCGGTAGCATTGCAAATACTCCTTCAGCGATTTCAACTCCAGGCAGCTCTTGTCCGGCATGTACCGGATGGCCAGCACCCCAAAATCCGGCAGCCCGGTTTTCGGACACACCGAGGTAAACTCAGGGTCGTCCACCACGATCTCGTATCCGGGAAACTGATTCGGCCAGGTCTCAATCTCAGGAAACTTCGTGTCCAGTCCCGCGGCGGCGTGCTCGGGCGTATAGCGAGGCGATTTAGCCATGCTGCTATTGTAGCGTTTGCCCGATCCACTCGAAATCCCCTGCACCCGAAGGCCCTCGGCCGACATCCAACCCAGTGTCGTGCCTGGAGGGGTTCCACAGTATGTGTCATGGCCTCCGGAATGGTAAATTACTACTTACAGTTATTCCCGCCGCACCCTGAAAGACAAACTGGTTGGCATTGACGAATAATTCGCACACGCCGTCTGGCCGGCGGTGGATTTGGCCCGCGCTCGTGCTTCTGGCAGTAATAGCACTCTCGTATTCCTATTTTCACCAGACCCCGCTGAAGGTGCGCGCGGCCATGGTGCAGCGCGGCCCCATCCGCAGCGTGGTTTCCACCAACGGCAAGATTGAACCCATCCTGAACTTCGAGGCTCACGCTCCGGTCTCAACCACGGTGAAACGGCTGCTGGTCAAGGAAGGCGACCACGTACGCAAGGGCCAGATGTTGCTGCAACTCGACGACTACGATATTCGCTCGCAGGCCGCGCGCGCGAGCGCTCAGGTCAAGACGGCACAGGCCGATCAATCGGTACTCAAGGCCGAGGGCACGCAGGAAGAAGTGCTGACCTTGCACGCGCAACTGGTGAAGGCCCGCGACGCACGCGAGACAGCTCAGCGCAACCTCGATGCCCTGCGCCGCCTGCAAAAGGACGGCGCTGCGTCCCCGGGGGAAGTCCACCAGGCAGAGGACGCCCTCAGAAGCGCCCAGGCCGATCTAACCTTGATCGAGCAAAAACAGAACGATCGCTACTCTTCCCCGGAAGCGGCGCGAATCGAAGCCAAGTCCGCTGAAGCGCAAGCCGCCTATGACGCCGCGGAAGGCACTCTGCTGAAATCCAGCGTGCGCGCGCCTTTCGACGGGGTCGTCTATTCCCTTCCGGTCAAGCGGGGAGCTTTCGTCCAGGCCGGTGATTTGCTGCTGCAGGAAGCCGACCTCTCGCACGTGCTGGTCCGCGCATTCGTGGACGAACCGGATGTGGGGCGTCTTCAGCTTGGGCAAAAAGTTGAGATTACATGGGACGCCGTCCCCGGCCGCACCTGGACCGGTGTGCTTAACTCCGTTCCTTCCACCGTCAAGCTGCGCGTCTCCAGAAACGTTGGCGAGACCACCTGTGTCGTTGATAATAAAGACTTGCGCCTGCTGCCCAACGTCAACGTTGGCGTCACCATTGTGATTGCCGAGCACAGCAATGTACTCACGCTGCAGCGCGACGCCTTGCGCATCGACGAGGCCAAGCCTTATGTCTTCCGCATCGTCGAAAACCACCTGAAACGCCAGGCCATTGAGTTTTCGCTGCAGAATCTTACCCGCGTCGAGATCACCTCCGGTCTTTCCGAAGGCGACGTCGTAGCCTTGCCAGTAGAGGACAAGCCCCTCGTTGACGGCGTGCCCGTCAAGGTGGTTCCCTAGAATCTGGCAAGGGCGCGGCTTCAGACGAGAACTCCGCCGATGAATGTGCGTTCCCTATCGTCGCTCTTGTTCTTTCCCCTGCTCCTGCTCGCGGCGCATGCGGCCACGTCCGCCAGCACATCAGGAAGAGACTTGCTCGCCGCCGGCCGCGCGGACGAAGCCGTTCAGGCTCTTGAACAGCAGACCCACCGCACACCCGACGCCGAATCCTACAATCTGCTTTGCCGCGCCTATTACATGATTGACGAGTGGGACCGCGGGATCACTGCCTGCGAGCGCGCACGAGGCCTCGACCCGCAAAACAGCCTCTACCACTTGTGGCTGGGCCGCATCTATGGGGAGAAAGCCGACCGTGCCGGATTTCTCTCCGCGGCCGGGCTCGCAAAAAAAGCACGGATGGAGTTCGAGCGCACCGTCGAACTCGATCCCAGGAACTCGGAAGCTCGCGCCGACCTGGCCGAATTTTATTTCTCCGCTCCCAGCATTATGGGGGGCGGCAAAGACAAGGCCCGCGCTCAGGCCCAGGCGCTGGCCGCCTTCAATCCCGCCGTGGCTCATTATGTGACGGGCGAAATTGCAGAGCGGGACAAAGACCGCTCAACCGCCGAGCGAGAGTACCGCGCCGCCATTGAAGCGAGTAAGGGAGCCGCCTCTGCCTGGCTGCATCTGGCCCAGTTCATGGCCCACGCCAACCGTCTCGAGGAAATGGAACAGGCGCTCCGCTCGCTGGAACCCAGTCCGCTGGACCGTCCGGAATCGCTCATGGATGGCGCCAGTCTTCTGCTGCGCTCTGGCCGCGATCACGCCATGGCCCTACGCCTGTTGCGCCGCTATCTCTCGAATGGTCCCGTGGAGGAGGGCCCCGCCTTCAAAGCCCACGACATGCTGGGGCAGTTGCTCGAAAAGCAAGGCGACCGCCGCGCCGCCGCCGAAGAATATCGTGCCGCCCTTGCGCTGAGTCATACCTTCGCCCGCGCTCAGGAAGACTTGAAGCGGGTCGAACCCTGATCTCGAACTATGATCTCGAACTATGACACTTCCGCGCCAAGGCGGCCGGCTCTGATTTTCAATGACTCAATTACCAAATTTCCCAATTACTAAATTGTTTACGAAATCATGCTCATACAACCAAGCTCATGCCATGATTTCCAGATCACTCCGAAAGAGGACGCCATGAAAACCTCGTGCCGTGGTGCGCACAGCGCAACCTGGATTCTGGCCGCGCTGCTGCTGCTGCCCAGCTCGCTGCTGGCCGAACCCGTTTCTCTTAAACACGTCGTCGAACTCGCGCTGACCCACGCGACTGGCGGCGCCATCGCGGCTGCCGACGAACAACGCGCCGCCGCCGGTTTCCGGGAACTCCGCAACAGCTACGTCCCCCAGGTCTCGACCGGCGCAGGTCTCGGCTATTCCTATGGCTTCCCGCTCTCGCTGGAGGGATCCGCGCCGGCTCTGTTCAACCTCAATACTCAGTCCGCGCTCTTCAATCCCGCCCTGCACGATTTCGTGCGCGCCGCCAAAGCCGACTCCGCTGTCGCTTCCTTGAAGACCAAGGACCAGCGCAACCAGATCATCCAGGACGCTGCCCTGAGTTACGCCGAACTCGCCAAGTGGGAGCAACGCCTGCCCCGGCTGCAGGACACGGAAGCCGCCGCCAACAAGCTGCAATCCGCCATCGCCGCGCGCGTCAAAGAAGGTATTGACAGCGAACTGGACGGCAAAAAGGCGCAACTGTCCGCCGCGCGCGTTCGCCTGCGCATCGCCGAGGCCCGGGGCGCAGCCGACGTGCTGCGCGAACACCTCTCGAAACTCACCGGCCTGCCCGCCGCGAACATTCAGACCGACCCTGATTCCATCCCCGCGCCCCCGGCCGCACCGCCAACCGAAGACGCCGCGAAGGACGCTGCCGCTTCCAACCCCACGGTGGAAGCCGCCGTCGAATATGCCCGCGCCCAGTACCTCCGCGCCCAGGGCGAACACAAAACACTTTGGCCCAGCATCGACTTCGCGGCCCAATACGCCTTGCTCTCACGATTCAACAACTATCAGAACTACTACATCCCCTCCAAACCCTGCACCACTTCCCTCGGCGAATTTCTGTGCGTGACCAGCACCTACCAGCAGAACAACGCAACCGTCGGCGTGAGCATCCGGTTCCCTCTATTCAACGCCGCGCAGCGCTCCCGCGCCCAGGCCGCCGATGCCGACGCGGTCAAAGCCACGAAGCAGGCGGAAGCCGCCCGCAATCAGGTGTCGGAGGAGACACTGCGACTGCAGCGCTCCGTCGCCCAGATGCAGGCCGCACGCGACGTAGCCCAACTGGAATACGAAATCGCCGACAAGAACCTGACCGCGATCCAGCCTCGTTTGGACGCTGGCACCGCCACGCTCCACGATCTCGACGATGCCTGCACCCAGGCCAGCGAACACTTCATCGCTCTCCAGGACGTGACCCTCGAACTCCAGCGCAGCCAGCTCGGCGTCCTGCGCTCCACCGGAGAGCTTGAAAAATGGGCCCTAGGCACGCCCTAGAAGCAGCCTGGTTTTTGGGTGGCGCAGCGCTTTCAGTGCTGCGACAAGACCTTTCTTTCGACTGGGGCTTCAGCGCCTACAGCTTCCCGCGCAGCGTCTTCACCATGCGCCGAATCGCCTTCTCGTTCCTCCGGTACCAGCGCCACTGCCCCTTCTTGGTCGCCTCCACCAGTCCGGCCTTGGTCAGAATCGCCATGTGGTGAGAAATCGTCGGCTGCGAAAGCTGCACCCGTTTTTCAATGTCCCCCGCGCACAGACACGGCCTCGAAGCACCTGTCTTTTGCCCCGCTGCCTTCGCCTCGGCCTCGCCTTCTTTCAGCGCCAGCAAAATCCGCCGCCGCGTCGGATCAGCAATGGCGTGCAGCGCAAGGTCGAGAGATGTTTCGTCGGAAGACATGGGAGAATTAGGAATACCGCGGGAATCGACCCCTGTCAATGTAATCGAGGAGTGTCCACGTAGAGACTGGATTTGTCATTCCGACCCCCGAGCGAACACGAGGGGCGGAGGAATCTACCTTCGGAAGATGCTACTTCTTCACAATCGGGCTATACCCATCGGCCATCAGCCGGGCGCGCATGGCTTCCGCGTCTTTGATGTCGCTGAACGGCCCTACCTGCACGCGGAACAGTTTGTCGGTCGGAACCTGCGGCGCGACCAGCGCCGGATACTGTTTCTTCTTGAGCGCATCCACCAAAGCATCGGCGTCATCCTGTTTGCTGACCGCTGCTACCTGCACAAAATAACTTGCGCTGGGCAGCGCCAGTGCCGGATCTGCAGCGTTGGCTGAAGTCGCTGCTGCGCCGGTTGAAGCCGCGCCAGTTGAAGCTGCACCTGAGCCCGCGGGATTTGCAGTCGCAGTTGCGGGCGCCGCCACGGTTTCCGTCTTGGCGTCGGCCGCCGGCGTCAGCTCGGGGCTGGCATCCTTCTGTTCCACCGACTTGTAGAACGTCATCGGTGGAGGTGTCGCCGCAGGCGTGGACCCGCTGCTCGCCTTCGCGCCCGGCGTCCCTTGCGGCGCGAGCGCCGCGCTCGTCGCGGTAATCGCCGGCTCTGATTTCTTTCCGAGCGAATACCCAAGCGCGAAGAACAGCGCGCAGATTCCGACCAGTCCGAAAAACAGGACCAGCAGTTTGCCGGTGCCCAGCGTAATTTCAGTATCTTCTGACGAAGCCATAGTTTTGACGAGGCGATAGCTTTGACGAATCGACAGTTCTACGCGGCCTTTGACCCGGACGCGTCTTCACCCTTTCCCAAAATCTTCTGCAGTCCCGAGAAAAAGTCCACCGGAACCGGGAAGATCACGGTCGTATTTTTCTCCACGCCAATCTCGGTCAGAGTCTGCAAATAGCGCAACTGCACGCTGACCGGCTCGGTGGCCAGCAGATGGGCCGCATCCACCAGCCTCTGCGCGGCCGAAAACTCGCCCTCGGCGTGAATAATCTTCGACCGCTTTTCGCGCTCAGCCTCGGCCTGCTTGGCCATGGCGCGCAGCATCGACTCCGGCATGTCCACCTGCTTGACTTCGACGTTGGTGACCTTCACGCCCCACGGAGAAGTGTGCGTGTCGAGAATGCTCTGCAGGCGCAGATTGATTTTCTCCCGATGCGAAAGCAGTTCGTCCAGTTCCTGTTCGCCCAGCACCGACCGCAGCGTAGTCTGCGCAAATTGCGAAGTCTGATAGACGTAGTTCGAAACCTCCACCACGGCCTTGTTCGGATCAATGACTCTTAAAAAGATGACCGCGTTCACCTTTAGTGTGACGTTGTCGCGGGTAATAATGTCCTGCGGAGGAACTTCCAGCGCCTCCTGCCGCAACGACACCCGCACGATGCGGTCCAGTGGCACGAACACCAAAGCGATTCCGGGACCCTTTGCGTTGGGCAGCAACCGGCCCAGGCGAAAAATCACGCCGCGCTCGTACTCGGCCAGAATCTTGATGGAACTGAGAAGATAAATGACGATGATAACGACAGCGACGGTACCAAACCCACCAATAATTTCCACGCGAACCCTCCACGGATCGGAGCGCGAAAACACTCCTACCGCGGATTGTATAGCAGCCAGAAGAACCCAGCGCGCAAATCGCCACCCGCCCAGGTTGATTGGCTTGATGCGCCGGTGCCTTGATGCGCCGAGGGCGTCTACACCAGATCGATCACCACAGCCCTGTCATCCTGAGGCCCGCGTCGTTTGCGGGCCTCAGGATCTATGCAACTGGCGGCCGGCCCAACCCCTGCCGGCCGGCTGCACAGATCCATCAGCGCAAAGAACACGCGTCAGGATGACGCGTTGTTGGATTATTGCTACTGCGCTTGGGGAGATGCCCGCGCCACCTGAATCCGGCTCGCATCCACCGGGATCGGCCGCTGAATCTCCATCTCAATCGAAGTCCCCACCTCGAGCTTCACATCCGGACCATGCTTCAGCAGCGCCCACGCCACTCCGCCCGCAATTCCGAGCAGGCCACCATAGCGCGCGCCATTCAACCCTCCCGCCGCCGCCCCGGCAATGCCTCCCACCGTGCCGCCAACCGCCGCGCCCTTCGCGGCATCCTCCACCCGCGTGCCCGTATCCTTGTCCGCCTGAATCGTCCCCTCCTGATCCTTCACGCCGCTATTGTCCGCTCCCGGCGTGTTCTCCACCGATGCGGGCAGCATGACCGTATACCCGGTCGGATAAATCATCGACGTAAAGTGGATCAGCAATTCCGCGCGTTTCGACGAGCGCCCGGCATGCTCCGTGTGCATGATCTTGCCCTGAATATACGTTCCCGCCGGCACCAGGATCCGGTCGTTGATCACAAACGGAAACGCCGTCTCGGCATACACCGCGTCGCCCTCGCGCGCATTCTTGGTCGAAATCGCCTGCTTCAGCACCAACGGAATCTTCGTCCCCGCCGGAATCACCACTGCATTCGGATCAGGAGCCTCAACCAGAGTCGCTCCCGCCGGAGCAGAGCTCAACTCCTTGGCCGGAGCCGCGTCATTCGCCGGCACGGGAGCCGCGGTCTGAGATGAAGGAGCCGCTGCTGCCGGAGCAGCGGTCTGAGCAGGAGCCGCCGTATCCGCCGGCTTCACCGTATCGGCAGCTTGCGCAAAAGCCATCCCCGAAACCAGCAGCATCGTCAAAAGTCCGCGCATTGAGTACCTCCCGCAGCCAAGCATGAGCCCTAATTAACCAAGAGATTACCACGGCTCAGCCGTTAGGATGAGACGTTTCGTGGCAAGAGGTATCCGACCCCAACTCTTATATCCCCTTCCCGCAACTTGTCCGGCAACAGCGGGGTATTTGTTGGCTCTGGGGCGGAAGGGCACCGCTGATGAGCCGCAAGAATCGCGCGCCCCAACACCGTCGTCTAGGATGGCAGCGCCGGGCGCCTTACTTGAGCACATGAAAGCTGACGCTACTGTTCAACACACCCAAGGGAGTGGTCACGGTGACTGTACCGGACGTCGCGCCCGTCGGAACCACGGCTTTGATCTCAGTACTCTTCACAATCGCGAAGCTGGCTGCGGTGCCGTTGAAACTCACGGCGGTGGTTCCGGTTAAATCGCTTCCCAGAATCTTGATGCTCGCGCCAACCTTCCCCGACGCCGGCGCCAACCGAACGAACGCTCCCAGCCCCACCGAGAGGCTGAAGACTGTGCCATAGCCTTTGCTCCCGCCGTTGGACGCTGTCCCATACAGCAGACCGTTGGTTCCTTCCACCACACCGCCGCTCAAGCTATACCCGTCTGTGGCGTCGAAACTGTATTCAACCGTCTCTACGCCGGCTGGCGTAATCTGATAGACGGTCCCGCAGCCAGCACCAGAGCCATTACAATCGGCATCGCTGCTCCCGCCGGACATGGTTGTGCCGTAAAAGTTGCCGTCGCTGCCCGACGTGAGCCCGGAATAGGGCAAACTGCCGTCAGTCGGATATCCGGCGAAGGCGTGTAACGTATTCAGGGTTCCGCCCGCGGGCGAAATGGAAAAAACGGTGCCATAATCGCCATCTCCGCCTCCGTACGTAGTCGTTCCGTAGAGATTTCCGTCCGGGCCTTGGATTAGTGCGCTCTGTGGCGAATAACCGTCTGGGCAACTCAGCGGACCGCTCATGCAAAAAGCATGCAGTGTCGTCAGCTTTCCGGCTAGGGTGAGTTTAAAAACCGTTCCTACGGTGTAGGACCCACCGTCAAGCGTGGTTCCATAAAGATTCCCGTTCGTCGCTTGAATCACACCGCCATAAGGATTGTCCCCGTCGGCGCAACTTGCCAGCGAGCAGAAGTTGTAAATGGTGCTCAATGCACCTGTCGGACTGATCTTGAACGCGGTGCCACACCCATGGTCAGAGTTGCCGCAGCTGCCGCTTCCGCCATAGTAGGTTGTGCCGTAAAAATTCCCATCAGTCGCCAGCGTCAGCCCTCCATCCGGTCCCAAACCGTCCGCGCAATTTGTCTGCAGACAGAAGTTGTAGAGCGTCGTTAGCTTGCCGTTCGGCGTGATCTCAAAAATCGTACCGCCGTTATACGGACCGCCGATCTGTGTTTCGCCGTAAAGGTTTCCGTTCGGACCTAGCGCCAATGTCCCGGCCGGCGCCTCGCCGTCTGGGCAAATCCCATCGAAGTTTTCGCAGAAGCTGTAAAACGTCGTCAGCGCTCCTGCTGGAGACACTCTGAAAATTTCTCCAAAGCCATATTTCCCGCCACTGCTAGTGGTTCCGTAGAGATTACCGTCCGTGCTTTGCAGCAGCGACATGAGTTGCGGAATGCGTCCGTTGGCTCCAGTGAAATTCTTGTACCATTCCAACGTTTGCGCCGGCGCGCTCAAAGCCGATGCCATGAAAAGTGCGCTCGACAACATGATCGCGATAGAGGACGAAAGGCGTGTACGCAGCATGTAATTCCTCCGGTCTAGTGGTGCGGGGAATATACAACACCTGGAAAATCGCGCCAAGGTGCAAGTTTCTGCATGCAGAACATTTTTCAAAAATAGGGCTTCGGTAACGGCGCTTCAGTTCTCGATCGTGCCCTAAGCAGGCCGCAAGGCTATTTGTAAATCAAATACTTCTCCCGCACCTTCTGAAACGCCGCCAGCCCCTCCTGCCAGTCTTGCGCGATCCGCCGCGGATCCTGCCCTGCCATCAGCGCGTCGTAAACACTCTGATTCACCAGCAACTCGCTCATGCGCTCAATCTTGTAATCCCCCGCATACAGCTTCCGCAGCGCCGCCGCCAGCTCAATCCCCAACTCCGGCGCATCAAACCCATTCCTGTCGGTGAGAATCACGTTCACTCCCGAGCACATCTGCCCGCTATACACGCTCGCCGTCGGCGTGAACGTCACTGGAACGAACCGCACCCCCGCAATCCCGCGCGCGTTCAAATAAGCCGCCAGTTCTTTACTTTTCACCCACGGCGCGCCCACCAGTTCAAACGGAGTATCTGTCCCACGCCCCACCGAAACATTCGTGCCCTCAATCAGCGCCACCCCCGGATACAGCGCCGCCTCCATCACACTGCGCAAATTCGGCGACGGATTCACCCACCCCAGCCCCGTCGAATCGAACCAGTCGCCGCGCTGCCATCCCTCCATCGGCACCACGGTGAGCTTCGCGTTAATGCCGCGCTCGGCGTTAAACATCTTCGCCAGCTCGCCTATCGTCATCCCGTGCCGCACCGGCACCGTCCAATAATTCGTAAAGCTCTCGCGCCCCGCATCCGCCACCGGACCCTGCACGAACGACCCTGTAATCGGATCCGGCCGGTCCAGCACAATCACCTCAACCCCCGCCTTCGCCGCCGCTTCCAGAAAATATCCCAGCGTCGTCTCGTACGTATAAAACCGCGTCCCCGCATCCTGAATGTCGAAGACCACCGCATCCAGATTCTTCATCACATCCGCTGGCGGACGCCGCGCCGCATCCGTCCCGCCGTACACGCTATACACCGGCACTCCCGTCGCCGCGTCCTTGGAATTGTTAATGTCCGTGGTATCGAGCGTCCCCGTCACACCGTGCTCCGGACTGAAGATCGCATCGAGGGACACGCCGGGTGCATGCGCTAATACGTCGATGGTTTCTTTGCCATCAGCGTCGATTCCCGTCTGATTCGTCACCAGCCCAATGCGCTTCTTAGCGCCCGGTTCCTTGTCATCGACGCCCCGGCCGGCCGCCTGCAGCACATCAAACCCATGCTCCTCAAGCACGTCGAGCCCCGTCTTCACAGTCCCATTCCGCGCGCTCATCCGCCGCGACGCACTCAGCGCCTCGTTGTAGCCGGTAATGCTTTTTCCGCGCAGCGCTTCCTTTTCGCCCGCCGTCAGATTCAGCCCCGCCGCCACTTCCGTCGCCACTTTCGAGCGCAGTGCAACCGCCGTCCCCTTCCCCCGCGGATGCACCGCATTGGTCAGCAAAATAATATAGGTCTCGGTCGTCGGATCAATCCACACCGACGTCCCCGTAAACCCCGTGTGTCCAAACGATCCCACCGGCAACAAGTCTCCGCGATTCGACGAGAACGGAGAATCAATATCCCACCCAAACCCGCGCAGCACCGGCGCCGCCGGAGGAGTCTCCGGCGTCGTCATCTTCTCAACTGTCAGCGCCGACAGAATCCCTCCACCGCCATTCAGCAGCGCCTGAGCAAACTTCGCCAGATCGTCCCCGGTCGAGAACAGCCCCGCATGTCCGGCCACGCCGCCCATCCGCCGCGCCCTGGGGTCATGAACCACCCCGCGCAGCATGTGCTCATTCTCGTCATATTCTGTCGGCGCAATCTTCGCCCGCCACGCCGCCGGAGGCAAAAATCGCGTGTGCGTCATTTTGAGCGGAGCAAAAATATGGCGCTCCGCGTAGGCATCGAGTGTCTCGCCCGACACCTTCTCCACCAGCGCGCCCAGAACAATAAAATTGGTGTCGCTATACACGAATCCCGAACCCGGCGTCTGCGCCGGCGTCTCCGCAAAAGAAAGCCGGTATGCCGCCTCCTTCGAATCAAACGCCGGCGTTAACTCAACATCCGGCGCCAGCCCCGAATAGTGCGTCAACAACTGCCGCACCGTGATGTCCTCTTTGCCATTCTGCGCAAACTCGAGCAAATACTTCGCCACCGGATCATTCAGCCGCACCTTGCCCTGCTCCACCAGTTGCATCACCGCCGTCGTGGTCGCAACCACCTTGGTCAGCGACGCCAGATCAAACACCGTATCCAGCGTCATCGGCTCGCGCCGCGGCTCCAGCGCCCGGCTGCCATATGCCTTGCGATAAATCACCCCCCCGTCGTGCCCCACCACCAGCACGGCCCCGGGAATATTCCCATCCGCAATCGCCTTTTGAATCACGGCGTCAATCGAGCCCAGCCGGTTGGACGCCGCCACAGGCACCGCTTCGGCAAGAGCATAAGCACAGTCCAACCCGAGCACAGAGGCGAGCACAAGAAAGAAGAGCGTGCACGCCACCCGAAAGAAGTGCGAATTTGTTTTCATTTTGAGGATGATCTCTTGACTGTACACAACTACCCTGCACCGCTCAAGAAACTCCCGTAACGGAGTCCCGTTTCCAGCACGCTTCCCTTCCACGAAACAGGCCTCCGAGCCGCGTTAATCTGTGTCCCCTGTGTCCTCTGTGGTTAAGATTTTTCCCGGCCCACAAGCTTTACCCATCCCCCCAACTCTGCTATAACCCGCACAGGTTACAATTCCGCAGCGAGTACCGAAGCCCTGAATAACCCGCCAACTCTCGTCCCGGCGCTCGACCATCAGGATGAACTTTTCTCTTCCGCCTTCTCCGTTCTGCAGGATGCGATTTCCGCCCGCGCCTTCCCCGCCGCATCCCTCGCAGTCACGCAGGGCAACCGTCTGGTCGCGCAAAAATCCTTCGGCCACTTCACTTACGAAGCAAATTCTCCGCGGGTAAACATATCCACTCCCTTCGACCTCGCATCCCTGACCAAAGTCATCGCGACCACCACCATGGCCGCAATCCTCTATCAACGTGGCCGCCTCGAACTCGATGCCCCAGTAGTCAGCATAGCCCCTGAATTCCTGGCCGACTCCTCCGGCAAACCCGATCCCCGTCGCCACGGCGTCACCTTCCGCATGCTCCTCGCTCACTCCTCTGGCCTTCCCGCCTACGAGAAACTGTTCCTCAAAGCGCGCTCTGGTGATGCCCTGCTGCGAGCCGCTTTCACCATTCCCCTCACAGCCGATCCCGGCACCCACGCTGAATACAGCGACATCGGATTCTTCGTCCTCGGTGCCGCTCTCGAACGCATCGCCTCGGAATCTCTCGATATTTTCACCCAGCGCGAAATCTTCGGCCCGCTCGCCATGCCCAACACAACCTTCAACCCTCCCCCAGAGACGCGCCCCCATATCCCTCCCACCGCCGACGAACGCGAAAAACAAGAACAATGTGGCGCGGACACTCCTGTCCGCGATATGCCGACCGCACCTGTGCCGCCGAGCATAAGCCCAGGCCCAGCCCGCAGCACCTTCCGCAACCGAATCATCCAGGGCGAAGTTCAAGACGAAAACGCTTTCGTCCTCGGCGGCGTCGCCCCTCATGCCGGCCTGTTTTCTACCGCCGAAGACGTCGCCCGCTTCGCCCACGCCCTGCTCGATGGAGGACATACCATCCTCCGCCCCGAAACCGTCGCTCTCTTCACCTGCCGCGAACCCGCGCCCCCCGGCACTTCCCGCGCCCTCGGCTGGGACACTCCTTCCGGCTCATCGCAGTCCGGAAAATATTTCGGGCCGCATGCCTTCGGCCACCTGGGCTATACCGGCACTTCGCTCTGGGTCGATCCTCACCGCCAGCTCTCAATCACCTTATTCACCAACCGCACCTGGCCCGACTGCGCGAATCTGGCCATCAAGCAGGTGCGCCCCAAATTCCACGACGCCATCGTCGAAGCCATGGCTTAACCCCAACCGGACCGGGCCAGAGTGGAAGAGCGGAAGAGTGAAAGACCGGCGCCTCAGCGCTGCCCGTGAGCATTTAGAATGAACGGGCTTCAGCCGGGTGCCCCATATCTCGCGTGTTCTGTGCGCAAGGGGGGTTCCCTGGAACCCTTATGGCACACGCGGAAAGGCGCACGCTTGATCCGAACTCGTAAACCGAAACCTGATCTTCGCCAGCTACCGACCGAACAAATTCTCCCCGCCGCAGCCGATCTCGATCGCATGTCCTCCCTCGAAATCGTCCGCCTGATCAACCACGAAGACTCGACGATCGCCGCAGCAGTCGCACGCTCCCTGCCACAAATCGCCCGCGCCATCGACGTGGTCGTCGCCGGGCTTCGCCGCGGCGGACGCCTCATCTACGTCGGCGCCGGCACCAGCGGCCGTATCGGCGCCCTCGACTCTTCCGAAATTCCACCAACGTTTAATACCGATCCCCGCACCGTGCAATACATCATGGCTGGCGGAGCCAAAGCTCTCGCCGCTTCCACCGAAGCCAGCGAAGACGACACCGCGCTCGCCGTCAAAGAAATAAAAAAACGTAAGCCCGGCAAACACGACATCGTCCTCGGCATCGCCACCAGCGGCCGCACTCCCTTCACCATCGCCGCCGTCGAGTACGCCCGCCGCCGCGGCACCCGCACCATCGCCCTAACCTGCAACCGCAATTCCCCGCTCGAGCGCGCCGCCCACTTCGCCATCGTCACCGAGGTCGGCCCCGAAGTCCTCGCCGGATCGTCTCGCATGAAAGCCGGCACCGCCCACAAGATGGTTCTGAATATGATTTCCACTGCAGCCATGACGCGCCTCGGCTACGTCTACGGCAATCTCATGGTCAACGTCTGGACGAAAAACGAAAAGCTCGTCCAGCGCGCCATCCGCATCGTCGAACAAGCCACCGGCGCCGATCACGCCGCCGCCAGCGCCGCCCTGAAAGCCGCCGGCAATCGCACCCCGGTCGCCGTCGTAATGCTCGCCGCCGCAGTAAACAAATCCCAAGCCACCGCCGCGTTAAAGAAAACAAAAGGCCATCTCCGCCAAGCCATCGCACTAGCAAAAAGTTAACGACTGCGCCATTTCTCGCGTGCTCTCACCGCAATTCTGTCATCCTGAGCGTAGGTGCCGTCCGCAAAGCGGATGGCACCGCAGTCGAAGGATCCCTGTAATCTTCGCCGACACCGAGCCTCGTCAAGGCGTGCTCACGTGCTTCGTTCGGCTTGACGACGTTGTGATAGCATTTGCCCAAAATTGCCCGCGACGCGCTGCAGGAGACCGAATGATGGGAAGCAAGTTTTCGCTGCTCACTTCTGTGGGCGTCTCACCTGCGACGGGCAGAGAGCTTCACCAAGTTGAGCAGTCCGACTTCAGCGCCGAAGATGCCGCCGTGAGGAAACCGGTCGCCATCCCCCAGCGTGTTCTGACCAACCTGGAAAAGGATGAGACCGTCCAAAACGTCCTGCGGGACCAGAATATACAGCCGGGAGATCTTCCCGCTTCGTGGTTTTCGGCATCAGCAATCCACCTCAGCGGCTCGAAGGCAACAGATCTCATAGTCGTTGGAGAACCTCCCCTCGTCGGAGGGAATGTCACTCTGTTCTGGGTTTTCCGTGCGACCCCCCGAGGGCCATGAGTTAGTCCTGACCGCACCTGCTCATGATCTGTTAGTGAGGAGGACGCGATCGAAAGGCTTTCGCGAAATTGAACTTGCATCGATGACCGCGACCCAAATCTCGACTTCGCTATGTCGGTTCGACGGCAAGCGATATACAGAATACCGATCGAAGTTGGAGCCAATCCGATAGATCCGCGCTAACTCCAACGTCTGTGCCCTTCCGGTTACCTACAAACGCCGCAAATCCTCGCTAGAATACAGATGCACTCAAGACCCATCTTTCTATGGACAAGTTCGTAATCCGCGGCGGCGAACCACTCCTCGGCACCGTCCGCGTCAGCGGCGCAAAAAATGCCGCGCTGCCCTGCATGGCCGCCGCCCTGCTCACCGACCAGCCCGTCATCCTCGAAAATATCCCCCAGGTCCGCGACATTCAGACCACGCGCAACCTCCTCGCGGCCATGGGCGCCGAGGTCGAACTCGGCTACGGACGCGCCCAGCACCGCACCACCATCCACTGCGCCAATCTAGCCGCACCCGAGGCCTCCTACGAATTAGTAAAAACCATGCGCGCCTCTACCCTGGTCCTCGGCCCGCTCGTGGCCCGCTGCGGCCACGCCCGCGTCTCGCTCCCCGGCGGCTGCGCCATCGGATCGCGGCCCATCGACCTTCACATCAAAGGCCTGGAAAAGCTCGGCGCGAAAATCGTCCAGGAACATGGCTACGTCACCGCCAGCGCTGACCGCCTGAAGGGCACGGAAATTGTTTTCGACAAGATCACCGTCACCGGCACCGAAGACCTGCTCATGGCCGCGACTCTCGCCGAGGGCGAAACCATTCTGCAAAACTGCGCCCGCGAGCCCGAAGTCGCCGACCTCGCCGACCTCCTCAATAAAATGGGAGCGAAAATCGAAGGCGCCGGCACACCCACCATCCGCGTAAAAGGCGTCAGTAAACTAAAAGGCGCGAAGCACCGCATCATTCCCGACCGCATCGAAGCCGGCACCTTCATCATCGCCGGCGCCATGACCGGCGGCGATCTCAACATCGCCGGCTGCGATCCCTCCCACCTCGACGCTCTCCTCAGCAAACTTCACGAAGTCGGAGTCAAGACGAAATCCTCCGCCGATTCCGTCCGCGTCATGGGCGACAATCCCTTCACCGCCGCCGACATGTCTACCGAAGAACATCCCGGCTTCCCTACCGACTGCCAGGCGCAATTCATGGCCCTGGTCACGCAGGCCGAAGGCACATCAATTGTCACCGAGAATATTTTCGAGAACCGCTTCATGCACGCCCAGGAATTAGTCCGCATGGGCGCCAACATAAAAATCGAAGGCCGCCGCGCCGTCATCCGCGGTAAAACTCCGCTGAGCGCCGCCGCCGTGCTGGCCAGCGACCTCCGCGCCTCCGCCTCGCTTGTGCTCGCCGCCCTGGTTGCCGACGGCGAGACCATCATCGACCGCGTCTACCACATCGACCGCGGTTACGAAAACATCGAGGAGAAATTAAAAGGCGTAGGCGCTCAAATCAAGCGCATCGGCGAAATGTTCCCCAGGAAAGCCGCCGCCGTGAAGTGATCCAAAGATAAAAAGATAAATGTGCCGCGGGCCCGCCGCCCGCAAGACTGTCCATCAGAGCAAATGGCGATATTACCCCAACCAGCCATTGCGCTCGACAACCGCTGACCCAGTTTAAGATTTCTTGCACAACTGAGCAATTTTGAACAGCCGCCGAGTCGGCGACGATTATAAATTGCCGAAATGGAACGGACGCGAGAGGCGGATTCGGCCTTCCCTCCGTCGTCCGTCCGTTCCTGACGCAGCCTTTGTTGGGTAGAAAACCCAGAAGGGTAGGAAAAGCTATGAGGTGCCGCGGCACTCGCTGGTTGGCTCTCTCGTTCTTACCGGTCCCGCTGTTGGTACTCGGTGCCTTTGCGAAATCGGACAACTCGGTCACCCTTGGTACCGCCGGCAGCTATGCCGTGCTCGCTGGCTCGACCGTCACCAATACCGGCCCCAGCGTCCTTACCGGAAACCTCGGGGTGAGCGCAGGTTGCGCAGTGACCGGCTTTCCTCCGGGGAGTGTCAGCGGAACCATTAACGCATGCAACGCGTCCTCAGGCCAGGCCGAACGTGATCTGACCACCGCCTACAACGCGGCCATGGGCCTTACCCGCACGGCGACCCTGACCGGCAAGAACCTGGGTGGGATGACTCTTACACCGGGCGTATATTTCTTCGCCAGTTCGGCTCAGCTGACTGGGACGCTGACGCTCAACAACCTAGGCAACCCCAATGCGCTGTTCGTTTTTCAGATCGGCAGTACCCTCACAACCGCGAGCAGTTCCTCCGTCATTTTTAGTAACAGCTTGACGGACTCGAATGTCTATTGGCAGGTTGGCAGCTCCGCCACTCTCGGTACATCAACGTCGTTCCAGGGAAATATTCTCGCGCTCACCAGCATCACCCTGGATAGTGGCGCAAGCATCGGTTGCGGCAGCGCGTTGGCGATCAATGGTGCAGTCACCCTGAATAACAACGTCATCGGAGGCGGTTGCAGCGCCAAGGCGACGGTTCCCGAATCCGGCAGTCTTGGCTTGCTGGGGACAGGTTTGCTGATTCTGCTCCCAGGCCTTTTACTTCGCCGGCGGGCGATAACACTGGTTGACTCACACCGGCTGATTTCCTGACAGAGCACGTTGCGACGAAGGACTCTCAAACGCAAACCCAAACCGGGGAAGCCCCCGCGACGCGTTCGTGGGCCCCGCGAATGTGGCGCGGGCGCTCCCGCGCGCGACGTCAATCGAGTGTAAGGGCGATTCGCAACAGCGCGGTGGCCCACCAAATGGCCAGGACATCTGGTTAGAATACAACGATGGATAAAAAGGAAATCAATTCTCCGAAGTTGACTGCCAATTTTCTATTGTGGGTTGCAGGCGTTGGCGGTGTCTTGCTCGTCGCCCTGTTACATTATGTCTGGAAGGTCTTTTGATTCGCTCGGCCCAAGTTGCTGAGACGGTTCGCAAATGGCCATGTCTCCATTGAGGACGACGCAGGGGAACGTCGTGCGAACTCCATGACCTTCGGGATGGAAAAACGGTCAGGCTACTCTGCTTCCTTGACCGTACAGCGAACTGTCGAATGCAGGTGATTACATTTATCGGCCCTGCAAAGACGAACCTTCCTACTCCCGCGTCAACCGCTCAATCAACTCCCGATGCTGCGGATAGCTCGCAGCTAGCCCGCCCCGCTTCGCCAGCTCAAAATCCGCAAAATCAAATCCCGGCGCGACTGTACACCCCACCACCGCAAACGAATTCCAATCCGCCACGTGCGAAGCAAACCAGCACCCCGCCGGCACTACTCCCTGCAAAACCTCTCCCGCCTCCAGGTCGCGCCCCAGCAGAATCGAAAAATATTTCCCCTCCGGCTCAATCCCATGCACGATGAGCGGATCGCCTGCATAGAAGTGCCAAACTTCATCCGACCGCAGCCGGTGAAATGCCGAAAAATTTTTGCCCTGCAGCAGAAAGTAAATCGCGGTCGAAACCGCCCGCGCCCCAGTAAACGCCGCTGGTAAGGCCGCCCGATCAATCATCAGCTCCGCCCGGTAGGTCCGCCGATAATACCCGCCCTCGGGATGCGCTGCGAGTTGCAGCTTCTCGACCCAATACTGAGCATCTCTGTTCGTCAATGTTCCGCTCCTGAAGACGGCTCTGCCACCATGTTATTCGAAGGCAAACAAAAAGGCCGCAGCTTGCGCGGCGACCCTTCTGGTTCAGTGTTCCTGGTTTATCCGTGTAAATCAGTGAGATCCGTGGCAAAAGGTTTAGTGTCTTCCCCCACCACCGCCGCCGTGGCGTCCGCCGCCACCACCGCCGCCAGGACGCCCGCCGCGACCGCGACCCCGCCCACCACCACCGCCGCCAGGACGCCCGCCACGGCCACGGTCTCCGCCACGATCTCCAGACCGGGGAGGACGATCGCTGCCGCCCGCACTCACATGCGGAGGCCCGTCGCGGTTAAAGTTCGGTTCATCCGAAGGCTCATCGGGAAAATCGCCGCCGCCTTCAATGACCAGCGAGCCGGTCAATACTGGCGCTGGAACCGGTTGGCCATCGCCCGCCGGAGCCACGTCGCCAACCGGAGGAGCTTCCCCGCCACCCGGATTCATTTTTGCGCGCTGCTCTTTCAGAATCGCCTTGCGCGACAGCCGGATGCGGTTGCCTTCCACCGCCAGCACCTTCACCAGCACCTGATCGCCTTCTTTCAGTTCGTCGCGAACATCGGCAATGCGATGCTCCGCCACTTCGCTGATGTGCAGCAACCCGTCGGTGCCCGGCAGAATCTCGACGAACGCGCCGAAATCCGCCAGCCGCGTGACCTTGCCAAGGTAAGTCTTTCCCACCTCGGCTGTCGCGCAAATGTCGCCGATAATCTGCAGCGCCTTCGCCGCCGACTCCTGATCGCTCGACGCCACCTTCACCAGCCCGGAATCTTCCACGTCGATCTTCACTCCGGTCTGCTCCACGATGCTGCGGATCATCTTGCCGCCCGGCCCGATCAGATCGCGAATCTTGTCCACTGGAATCTGCACCGTGTAGAAGCGTGGCGCGTAATCCGAAATCTTCTCGCGTCCCGACGTGATCACTTCGTCCATCTTGCCGAGAATGTGCAGCCTTCCCCGCTGCGCCTGCGCCAGCGCCTCGCGCATGATCTGCGAAGTAATGCCGGCAACTTTGATATCCATCTGCAGCGCGGTAATGCCATCTTTCGTGCCGGCCACTTTGAAATCCATGTCGCCGTAATGATCTTCCGCACCCGCAATGTCGGTCAGGATCGCGTATTGATCGCCTTCCTTCACCAGCCCCATCGCCACTCCCGCCACCGGAGCCTTCAGCGGAACGCCAGCATCCATCAGCGCCACCGATGCGCCGCAGATGGTAGCCATCGACGAAGATCCGTTCGATTCCAGAATGTCGGAGACCACGCGCATGGCGTAGGGCCACTTTTCTTCCGTCGGCAGCACCGCCGAAACCGCCCGCTCCGCCAGCGCTCCGTGCCCAATCTCACGCCGCCCAGCCCCACGCATAAACCCTACTTCTCCTACAGAGAAAGGGGGGAAATTGTAATGGAGCATGAAGCGCTTCTTGGCTTCGCCTTCGAACCCTTCCAGGCGCTGCATGTCGTCGCTCGTGCCCAGCGTGGTGGTGACCAGCGCCTGGGTCTCGCCGCGGGTGAAGATGGCGCTGCCGTGAGTGCGGGGCAGGATGCCGGCTTCGATCCAGATGTCGCGGACCTCGTCAAAGGCGCGCGCGTCCGGCCGGCGCTTCTGATTGATGACCTGCTCGCGGAAGATGCGCTCGCGCAGAGTCTCGTAATAGTGCTTGAGTTTCTCCAGAGCTTTCTTGTCGTCTTCCGGAATCGCGGCCCGCAGCTTCTTCTTGATGTCTTTGACCAGCGTGTAGCTTTCCGCCTTGGGATGTTTCTTGGTGTCGAGCGCGTCGGAGAGTTCAGCTCCGACTTTGCCCTTCAGATCGTTGTAATAGGCGTCGTCAAACTCCGGCGGCACCACGGTCCGCTTGGGCTTGCCGGCCTTCGCGCGAAGGTCATTCAGCGCGGCGCAAATCTTCTTGACTTCGGTGTGGCCAAACTCGATGGCGTCGACGATGGTCTCTTCTTTCGCTTCCTTGGCGCCGGACTCGATCATCACAATGCCGCCGGACGTTCCGACGACCATGATGTTGACCAGCCCTCCGCGCATTTCGTCGTACGTGGGATTGACCACGAACTTGTCCTCGACCATGCCTACCCGCACCGCGCCGATCGGCCCGAGAAACGGAATATCCGACAGCGTCAGCGCGGCCGATGCGGCATTGATGCCCAGCACGTCAGGATCGTTATTGCTGTCCGCCGACAGGACGAACGCAATGACCTGGGTCTCGCACTTGAAGCCCTCGGCGAACATGGGCCGCACCGGACGGTCGATCTGGCGGCTGGTAAGCACTTCGCGCTCGCTCATGCGGCCTTCGCGCTTGATGAAGCCTCCGGGAAAGCGTCCACCGGCGTAGGTGTACTCGCGGTAGTCGACGGTGAGGGGAAAGAAATCGATGCCTTCGCGAGGATCGGCGTTGGCCGTGGCTGCGGCGAGAACAACGTTCTCCCCGAGGCGGACAACCGCTGAGCCTCCGGCCTGCTTGGCGAGCTTTCCAGTTTCAAATGAAATTTCTTTGCCGCCGGCGAGACTGACAGTAACGCTAACTGCTTCTGGTTTCATGATTCATTCCTTTGGATTGAGACAGGCAGGCGCACCCTTCCGCCAACGCGCGGAAAGGCCGGGGCACCGCATGGGTGCCGGGTTGAGGCGAGGGATCAGCGCTTGAAAAACGCACGTGTGGAGAATTCCTCGATGCTGGACCGTCTCCCCAGAGACGGATTTCCAGAAATAGCCCGATTTCAGGTGACCAGCTTTCGCGCTGGGTGCCCCATCTCTCGCGCGCTCTTCGCGCGAGAAGTGGGAATTTTCCGGGCCAAGCAATTACTTGCGGATACCGAGTTTCGTAATAACGGTTTTATAGCGCTCGGAATCGTATTTCTTCAGGTAGTCGAGCAAGCTACGCCGCTTGCTGACCAGCATGAGCAGGCCGCGGCGCGAGCCGTGGTCTTTCTGGTGCGTCTTGAAGTGCTCCGTCAACTGGCCAATGCGTTCGCTAAGCAACGCGATCTGAACTTCAGGGCTCCCGGTATCGCTGGGATGCGTGCCGTATTGGTCGATGAGGGATTTTTTGTGCTCTCTGGCTAACACTTGCCTGGTGCACTCCTGTCTTTTAATCGTTTGTCTATCTGACGTTTACAGAGTATCACGGGGGGTTCCTGCGGGTAAAGGATGAGACCGGCTTCAGGGGCGTCATCCTGAGCGCAGCCGTTTTTCAGGCGGAGCGAAGGATCTCGCGCGGACCAAGCCCCAACTGCACAGCCGCCGTCGCATTGCCTTGTTGACCTGTCTCGGAGGCTTTCATACCATCACCGGGAGAACGCCCAGCGTGAACTTCAAAATCGAATCCGACCGAGAAGTTGACGGACGATGGATCGCCGAAATCGCCGGGTGCCCCATCCTTTCGCGCTCTTTGCGAAAGGGTGGGAACCACGGGTGCCGATGGCTCGCGTCCTTGGGCTTCGATTCTGTCGTCCCTACGGGACTTAGTTCCTCATTCGCTAGCGCAACCCAGGGCTTACGTCCTGGGCTAAATTATGTCGCCCCTCCGGGGCTGTCTGGGATGCGTGGGCTGGCCTAATTGACTCCTTGACCTGTCTCCGGCGCTCTCATACCATCACGGGAGAGGGCAGCCAGCGTGAACTTCAAGATCGAATCCGACCGCGAAGAGGACGGGCGGGGTCGTCGAGATTGGATTGCCGAGATCGCGGAGCTTCCCGGCGTATTGGCCTACGGCGCGACCAAAGATGAGGCGGAGGCCGCCGTGGAAGCGCTTGCCCTGCGCGTGATTGCCGACCCGCACAATCACGGAAAATTCTCCGCAATGTGTCCCGCTAGGGACATCTGACAATAGCCCAGCGTTTCCAACGCCGGGTCCCGAGCCAGCGACAGAACCGCGTCCCGGCGGGACGCCTGAAACGTCGACCCCAATCTCAATCGTGCCTACGGCACGAGATTCCAACTCGACGAGCGCGACCCGCCAGCGAAACTGGCGGGCTACTTTCGGCGTCCCTCCTGGACTGCTGCCGGCGGCGCACGTTTAATTGCACTCTTTGCGAAAGGGTGGGAACCACGGGTGCCGACGCATTGTTCTTCGGAACCTCAAGGGGCAGAAAAAGCAGGTTCCTCCACTCCGCCGTCGCATTCGCTCCAGCTCCGGTCGGAATGACAAGCTGGGGGCGAACGGAAGCGGCTAGAGCGTGAGGGCGTGGCCCGCTGCCGCGCCACGGGAACGGGCTTTCCTGGTTTTGATTTCGGTGCGCAGGCCTAGCTTCTCAGCGTAGATGACCAGCATCTCCAGACTGAACTTCGACATCTTGCCCCGCAGCAGATCGCTGACTCTCGGCTGCGATTCGTCCAGGATGGTTTGCAATTGCCGTTGCGAATAACGCGCCGCACTCTTCACGACCTTGGAATGCAGGTCGGCCTTGAGTTTGAGCGCTGCGGCTTCCTCGGGCGAGAATCCCAAATCCTCGAACACATTTTTTCCCATGCAACAATCCTGCTTTCCATAAACATGATTCGTCCTATTTCTTTTGCTTTGCCAGTCTTGCCTTTAAATCACTCAACCGTCTGCGTCCCACCTCGACGTCGCCTCTGGCGGTCTGATTCGTCTTCTTCGTGAAGCAGTGAAGAACGTAGACCACTCCGCCCAACTTGACATAGAGCACTCGATACCAAGTGTCCCTGTCCTGATCCCGCAATTCGAAGACGCCAGGCAATGCTGGCGCCATCGAGCCGGAATCAAGGGGACGCTCGCCATTCTGCAGCCGCCGAAGATCGCCTCCAAAGTCTTCCCGAACATCCTGGGGAAAGTCTCTGATGATACTTAAGGAGTTGCCCTCGAAAACCACATCGGGCGGGGAGGGTTCAGCCACAAAGACAATCTATCAAGGGATGGGCGATTTGTATATACAAACTTATATACTGGAATCCCTTGCAAGACCGCAAAGGATGGGCCACCCGGTCGGATCTCACCGGCTTACATTGACTGGCTTACGTTGACCGGCTCGCTGTACACCAGCTTCTGCCATCGAACCAAGGCGTTGGATTGAAACTCAACCGCTTTGTTCAGCAGTTGCTGTATGTCGCTGTTCAATTTTTCAGTGTCGGTTCCGTAGCCAACCACAATTTCCAGTTCACGCAGGTGAGCGGTTTCTTCTTTTGACTGCGGACGCCTCTCCAAAGCCCCGGTTACCTCGGCGCCTGGCGCAACGTCGATAAATTCAAGCTTTGGAAAGTAATACATTGGATATTGTGGCACCTCCCTAAGCCAGGTTGTCCGGACGATCGGCGTTTTCGTATTGAGTGCATCGATCATGCCGTTAGCGGAACCATGAAGATACGGAGCGTAAACGTGGAGAACCTCTTTCCCGTCGTTGCGCATCTCCCATTTACAATGCAGCACGCCGTCGGACGTTACCACGGCCTCTGTAACCGTCACCTTCAGCGGCACAGAACCTTTCTCACCCCAAGCGACAAGATGAGCGATGGCAAATAATCCAAGTAGTACAGGTACTGCGACTTGTTTTTTCATTCCGGTGGCCTCTAAGGCAGTCCCTGCTCCTGCCTCATCTGGTTTTCGATTTCCAAAACGTGATGTTCCCTTGGCGGTGCTGGCCGTTGCCGCGACCCACTCTTGCTCTCGCACCCGATTGCCGTCCGCGCCGCGAATATAGCGCTCACCGGCAGTCCAGATCAATAGTAGATATAGGTGGCCGGGATGGAAGAGATCTTGATCATGTTTCCAGCGGCGGAGTGCCCCATCCCTGCGTTTTTTGCAGAGCAATCCGGGTACAGACGGGACGTTCCCATCTCCTTCCCTGCCGCCCCGGCTACTTGTGGGCCGTAAAGGATCGGCTGTCGCCGGCTCCTGGCGCGCCTTTGCAACCAGACTTTACCCCTTGACTTCGACCATGGCACCCAAGATAATGTGCGCCGGCACCGAGGAGAAAGGAACCCTCGCACCATGAAAGTTTATGCACTGAAAGTTTATGCCGTCAAAGCTCGACGAGTGATGGTCGCAGGTTTTTCGCTGATGCTGATGCTGGGGACTTGCAGCCTGGCCAAGGGGCAATATGCATTCAGGCCTCTCGACGTTCCGGGCGCGGCCAGTACTGAGGTAAACGGCGTCAACACGGCAGGTGACATCGTCGGCGCCTACAGCTTGAGCGATCTATACGTGGACGACGCCGTTGGATTCACTCTGGTGAACGGGGTGTATAAACCCCTGCAAGTCCCGGGAGCGGCGCAAACCTATGCTGGCGGAATTAACTCGTCGGGCCAAATTGCGGGCTGGTACGACACTGCCGCTACCGAATCGGGATTTTTGCTCAGCGGGGGCACATTCACCACTCTCACCTATCCCGGCGCCACTTACACGGTCGCTTTCAGCATCAATGACGCGGGCAAAATCGTCGGCACCGCGTTAATCGGCTCGGCCTATCAGGGATTCTCATGGACCGGCGGAACCTTCACGTTGCTGACTTTTCCGGGGGCGGCCTGCACCGAAGCCCTCGACGTAAATCAGTCCGGCGCAATCGTGGGTGCCTACAGCCTGACCGATCCTTCGTGCAATACCAACCTGCAGGGCTTTCTGCACAAGGGAAGCAGCTTCACCGCCATCGAGTTTCCCGGAGCTTCGTCAACGATCCCGATCGCGATCAACAAGTCGGGCGAGATCGGTGGGTCTTATACGGATGCCAGCGGTGACGAGTTTGGGTTTACCCTCAGCGGCAGCACCTACACGGCAGTAAATTATCCGGCAGGAACCGACACGACCATCTCCAGGATCAAAGAGAACGGCCAGATTGTGGGAATCTACACCGATTCTACTGGAGGATGGCGCGGTTTTCTGGGAACCCCACTCACTTTGGTGCCGCAACCAAAACTGCGTAACAGCAAGCGGCCGCAATAGGTATTTGCGCGCCGCCCATCGCAACCCGAGTTACTCCTATCGAGGGTTATCATTCACCTGCGACAAAATCAGCACGGAATAGTCGCCGATAGGAACCACTGCGCTAAACGGCTGTCCGGCGTAGGGCGTGGCCGTCGCCGCGACCGTTCCTACCGGACCCACGTTGCCGAAGTCGCTGCTGTAGACCGTGCTGTCGCTGTTGAACAGCACTTGCCAGTTTCCGCCATAGGGCAAACCGATTTCGTATCCTGAGCTCGAATTAAAGACGGTGCCGCTGAGGTTGGCGACCACAATCACGTCATCCGTCCCGGGAGCGCTGCTGCTGTAGCGATCGTAAACCAGCACATTGGCGTTCTTATCCTGCTGGTAGATATTCAGATTCGCGTCCGAGAGGCCCGGCGAAGCGCCGCCGCTGTTCGTCCGCAGATGCACCAGATCGCTATACAACTGGACGATTCCTGACCAGGTCGTGGCGTTGGTCCAGTCCAGCATGGTCCGGTTGTCGAGCCAGCTCGGGTCCAGAAATTCGTCGCCCTGATAAATCATGGGCAATTCCGGCGAAGTGAACAGAATTGCGGCGCCTAAGGCAGCTTTTTTTCGTGCGCTCCGGCTCGTCGGATCCTGCGGGTCCACCAGTTGATACAGCCGCGAATTCTTGGCAGTCAATTCATCTTGCGATTCCACATACGCCACGCTCTGCAGGTAAACGTTGTTGAAGGTCGAGGTCATGCCGGAAACAATGTCGGACAGAGTGATCTGGCTGGCGGGAAAATCTTTGCGCACGAAGTACGCGAGGGTCGCGTTCCACTGCGCGTCGAAACCCAGGCCGCCACTCGCGATCGGTTGCGTGTCCAGCGCCTGATGACTGCTGAACGAAAGGTCTTCGGCAATTTTGAATGTCGGCTGCCACGCCGTATTCGCGCTCTGCATCATCTTGATTCCATCCGGCAGAGAAACGCCGGGCTTGCCGGTGTTGGGATCGTTGCCCACACCTCCGCTCCACGCGTTGTAGATGTTCGAAATCGAATCCCAGCGCAGGCCATCCCCTCGATATTCGTTAAACCACATTCCGATCTGACCGAGAATGTAGCTCTGCACGATGGCATTCGAGTAATTCGGCCGTGGACCGTACGGCGATCCATAAGGATCGTTGCCGCTGCTGTTGTAGAAGTAAATGCCGCCCGGAGAGCTGGACGTTTCCCATCCGTCGAAATCGAAGTCCGCCAGATTGTACGGACCCCAGTGGTTGTGCACCACGTCAAAGATCACGGCCAGTCCGTTCTGATGGCAGGCGTCCACAAAAGCCTTCAGATTATCCGGCCCTCCCAGTTCCGAATTGTCGACTGCGTATTGATCGGTGGACGCGTAGGGATTGGCATGAATACCATCGGATTGCGTAACCGGCAGCAGTTCTATGGCGGTGAATCCCATGCCGCTGACGTGCCCGAGCTGCGCGATCGCTGCCTGAAACGTCCCCCAGCCCGAGGGACCGGCATTGAACTGCCCAATGTCGACCTCGTAAATCACAAGCTTGTTCAAGGCCGGTGGCGTGAACGTCTTGGTCTGCCAAACATAGGCTGCCGGGTCATAGGTGACCGCGTGGCCAGTCTCTGAGGTCACTACGCGCGCGTTCGGATCGCGCCGCGTAACCGTGCCCGCCGCCGAGGTAATCACATAGTCATAGGCAAGGTTCACACCCACACCCGGAATATCCTTGCACCAATATCCGGTTGACCCCTGCTCTACGAGGGCAACGGATTCTCCCGAAGCGGAGTCACTGACCTGCACTGCCGTTGCATGCGGCGCCCACACGCGAAAAGAGACTCCCTCATACGGCCCGCCCGGCGGGTAAGGGATGGAACCGACATTGTTGCCCGCATGCGGGCACTGGGCGAGGCCTAAAGAGGCAACTCCCAGCAAAGTTAAAGTAAAACTTGCAGTTCGTAAGAGCCTGGGCATAATCAAGAGTATTCTGCGAATCGACCGCAACCAGCCAGAATCTTACCATTCCGACCAACATCCCATCGGACCGGAGCGAAACCGGGGGACGAACCGGGAACGACCGGGGGAGGGGGGTAGGTAACTAAGAGATAAACCTAAAGCCCAAAACGGGACGCCCACGCGTAGCGACGGGGTCGGGGGCTGGCCCTGATGCTCGCTGGCAGCAGAAGTTAGCCCGTCATCGAGCAGAGATCAACGATGGGGATCGAACTCAAGTTTCACGGTCAGGGTTTCTTCGGACGCGGCGGGCGCGTAGCGCCACTGCTTGACGGCCTTCATGCTCGATTGCCCGAGGATGGGGCTTCCGCCCAGCAGTTTGGTGCTCTTCACCATGCCGTTGGGCGCGACCTGAACTTCGACTCGCACCACTCCGCCAATGTAGAGCCGCTTCAGCGCGTCAGGATATTCCGGCTCAACCCTGGTGATGACCCTCCGCTCGGACGAACTCTGATCGGAAGATTGCGCCGCCAGCGGCAAGGAACTGAGAAGCAAAGCCGTCGCCAGCAGGACGAGCGTCACCGAGATCCTCGGAAGAAGTCTGCGTCGGTTGTTGGTAAGACGGCTCACAATTTCGAATTTGCCTTTCAACATGACTCGGGTCCCTCGCGATCCGGTTACGGCGGCTGCGGCAGTTATGGCAGTTCCAGGCTCAACTGGTAAACCTCTTGGG
>Ga0302326_10003503_pt1 | contig 36930 bp, 34 predicted proteins | sample Palsa_T0_3_FD_202264 | JGI IMG/M metagenome (GOLD analysis project Ga0302326, IMG submission 202264) | Peat permafrost microbial communities from Stordalen Mire near Abisko, Sweden - Palsa_T0_3 | ecosystem: Environmental > Terrestrial > Soil > Palsa > Peat permafrost | place: Sweden: Abisko... | reverse complement strand
ATCTGGTGCTGAGCGGGGACGGCGAGAAGTTCGCCGGAAGCGCGGTGATCAGTGGCGGGACGATCGAGCTGGCGGCACACGATGCGCTGGGCGGCGGCAGCGTGACATTCGTCGAGCCCGCGACCGGCTCGGCTGTGCTGCAGCTCGATGCGGCCGAAGCGCCGGCGGCGGGCGGGACCTTCGCCAACATGATCTCGAACTTCAACGGGACCAGCGAGGACATCGACCTCAGGAGCATCGCATATGTGGCCGGCGCCACCGCCACGGTGGTCGGCTCGACCCTGGTGCTGATCGACGGCGCGGCGACTTACACCTTCGACGTCGCCGGAACCACGGCCGGTGCCTACCCAGTGCTCAGCGACGGCCATGGCGGCACGCTGATCGATCCCACGGCGGCGAGTCCGCCCAAGGCGCTTGATCCCAAGGTGCTCGCCTTCGCCCACGCCGCCGCCGCCTTCGCCCCGCCTGACGCCGCCACCGCGGCGCTGACTTCAAGCACGTCCCCCAACGGCCAGACCCCGTTCGTACACGCCACGGCTTCGGCGGGCGCGAGCCATGTCTGACGACGCTGCCGGCCGAAGCCCCAGACTATATCGACGGCATCACGTGGGCCGGCTTTGGCGACGCACGTTGATCGCCGCGGCGTTGATGCTCGTCCGGATATGAGCGGCGTAGTACTTCTCGATCATGTCGACTGACGTGCGGCAGCCGGAGCAGTCTCTCTAAGTATTTGAAAAAATTGGAGGCCTGGCCGAGAATCGAACTCGGGTACACGGATTTGCAGTGGGATGTGCGTTCCTTCAAGCATTTGAAAATACGCACATTTTCGTGAGTCAGGATGTGAGTGTGTGAGGCACTGTGTGTATTTGGGCCTCATCTTCGCCCGATATCGCCGAGACAGGGGATTTCTTTGAGCCACCTGGCCGCGCAGGCGTCAGACTCGGTCAATTGACCCGCCAATCTGGAATTGGCGGGGCGTCGCGCGAAGCTCGACGCGAATAGGCGTTGCACCGCAACGCCTTAAGACCCCGCAACCGTCGGGCACAAGCGCCCGACTTCGACCGGTGTCCACAGCTGCGAGGCCTGGGGTGCAAGCCTCTCCGCAGGTGGCTCCAACGGCGCGCGAGTTCGCGCGCCGTCTCCGGGGGTTCGCGGGTTTTCAACAATGCGCCGCTCACCCCACACCGATCGAAGTCGGGCGCTTCGCTCGCTGGCTGTCGCATCCACTCAGAGGCGGCGTCGTGGACGCCGCACTTCGCGGGCGACGAGCCGCGCCGACGGTTGCGGGGAATGCTCCCTCGTGTCGGGCCACTCGCGACTTTGGCTTCGCGGGGCGTCGGGGCGACGCCCTTGGACGGGCTTTAAGGTCGCCCAGAGGGGCGACCGGCCCGGGGTCTCGCGTTCGGCGGGTACGCGGTCCTTGGTTTAAGATGTGGGGGGAAATCAACGGTATTAAGCCCGACCCCGTCGCGCCGCACACGAGGGGCCGAATCCCTGATTTACAACCGCAAACATCGTCCCGTCTGGGACACTTGCAACGTTCCGCGATCGGGGAGGGAGTCGGCCTCAGTCAGAGATGCCCCGCACTAGCCGAGGCTGTGGCGTGCGCAAACGGGGTCTGGTCGATGGGCGACGTGCTGGAGACGAGGGCCGTCTTGGCGGCGTCCGATGGCGCGAAGGCGGCGAGGGTGTGGGCAAACCGCGTCACCTCGGGATCGATCAACGTACCGCCATGTCCGTCGCTGAGCACTGGATAGGCGCCCGCCGTGGTTCCGGCGATGTCAAAGGTGTAGGTATGGCCGCCGTCGGTCAGCGCCAGCGTGGACCCGACCACCGTGGCCGAGGCCCCCGAGATGAAGGCGATGCTTTTGAGGTCGATGTCCTCGCCTGCGGCGTTGAAGTTGGAGATAACGTTGGCGAAGGTCCCGCCCGCCGCTGGCGCGTCCGCCGCATCGATCTGCAAAACCGCCGAGCCAGTCGAGGGCTCGACGAACTCGACAAAGCCGCTCCCGAGGGCCTTCGAGACGCCGAGCTCGGCCGTGCCGCCGCTGATCACCGCGCCACCGGCGAACTTCGCCCCGTCTCCGCTCAGCACCAGATCGCCGCCGCCGGTCTCGGCAATCGTTCCTGATCCCAACAGAACGCCCGCCAGCATCCCCGCGCCGGAGATCGCCACCTGGCCGTTGTCGGTGAGCTGGCCGCCTGAACTTAGCGTGAGGCTGTTCGCCGTCCCGCCCGACGAGACCGCGATCTTGCCGCCGCTGGACACCGTCGCCGAGACCGCGTCGCCGCCGGAGAGCACGTAGGCCACGCCGCCGCTGTCGACTGTCGTCGCGGAGGTGGTCCCCGAATTCAGAACATACTGGGTCCCGCCGCTCAGCACGGTGGTCGCGCTGGCGACGCCGCCCGACTCGACATCCTCCCGGCCGCCCGCGCTCAGCACCGTACCCGAGAGTGTCCCCGCGGCGAGGACCGCGTCAGCGCCGCCGCTCGACACCGTGGTCGCGCTCGCCGCGCCGCCGGACGAGACGTATTCCGCGCCGCCGGCCGAGACGGTGGTCCCGCTCGCCGCACCGGCCCGAACGATCTCCTGGCCGCCGTCCGAGACGATGGTTCCGTTCGCAGCGCCGCCGGCGAAGACATAGGCCACGCCGCCGCTCGACACGGTGGTCCCGTCGGCCGCCCCGTAAATGTCCGCCTTACCGCCCGAGAGCCGGGTTGCGCTCACGACCCCGCCGGAGCGGACATAGACCGCCCCGCCGCCATAGACCGTGGTCCCCGTCACATTGCCGCTCGACAGCACCTGCTCCAGGCCGCCGCTCAGAACGATGCCGCCGCTCGTGACGTCGTCGAGGTACGACAGACCGCCGGATTCAATCTGCTCCTCGCCGCCGCTCGAGATCGTCGTCCCGCTCGCCAGTCCGAAGGTCCCGATGTACTGGACGCCGCCGCTCAGCACCGTGGTTCCGTAAGCGAAACCGCGGGCTTCAGCCTCCTGCGTCCCGCCGCTGAGGACCGTGGTTCCGCTGGCGACAGCGTGTAGGTATTCGTAGCCCCCGCTTTCGATCTGTGTACCGGTGGTCGAACCATAGTCGGTGAGAGAGGCATCGCTCAGCACGGTGCCCGAGGCAACCCCGCCGGCTATGACGGTAAGGGCGCTGTCGCCGCCGGAGACGGTGACGTTACTGGCCGACCCGCCGGCCAGTAGGTGAAGCTGACCCCCGTCATCGACTGTCACGTCGGTGACGGTCCCGGACGAAACATTGGCGTTTTCTACGATCGTCACCCCGCTCACGGAGCCCATGTCGTAGAAGTCGCCCGAGAGAACTCCGGCGCCCCGGAGCAGGCCTCCCGAGGACACCGCCAGCGATTCTCCCACCGCGCCTGACGACAGCGTCGCCGAGCCGCCGCTGAGGATGCTGCTGTCCTCGACCGTCCCGCCGGAGAGCACGACGAGCGGGTCGCCCGCCGAAATGCTGAGGCCGCTGCTGGTGACGCCAGAGGAAACGGTTATGGTCATCGGAGGGTCCTTGCGGAGTCGGGCGCCAACCCCTAGTGGAGCAATTCTAGCCCTTCGCGCTCACCGGCGCTAGCGTCGAACACGCGCTGGGATCGACGCCGCAGTCCCGCTACCGTCGCTCAGCCTATCAGCGATCCATCGATCACGCTCTACTGCCGCGGACGGGCGATTGTAAACGTGAGTTCCGCGTGCGCCTTCTTGATTAGCCCGTCGCATCTCTAAAACGAGCCCGTGCAGCCGCCGATGAACTTGTCCGAATACGAGGGTGTGAGGGTGAACGTATAAGTGACGGTGGTTGGACCCGTCGCCGATTCGCCGCCCGTGAGGACGGGGGTCTTCGAAATATCCCGAAGCACGGGGCAGGCCCAACCATTCTGCGCCGGTGGAAGATTGAGCGTCACTTGAGCCAACATCATGCCAGACGAGTCGGCTATAATTTCAAAAGACGTTGTCCCATTCGCAACGATGTTCGGCATCGTGCCCAGACCATCCGTGCTGGTCATCGTCGGTTTTACACCTGAGTACACATATTTGCCGTTCAACAAAGCTCCGCCCGGGTACATAGTCGTGCTGTTGCCCGAGTTCAGAACGCCTGTTGTAGTAACTGACGATACTCCATCACCTATTGCGATCTGGTTGCTCGCGGTAATCTCGGCACCGTACCCTATGGCAGTTGAGTTAGTGAGTGCATCCGCGTTAGCTGTAGCTGTAGCACCCAAGAAAGTCAGCTGAGAGCCGGTTTCAAGTAGTAACACGCTATTGTAGCCTGCCTCCATACCGACCGCAACATTGTCGTTGCCGGTGGTGTTGCCATAGCCGGCATAATAGCCAACAAAGACCTGTTCCACCCCCGAGGTATTCCCGTAGCCCGCTTCGTACCCGAGAAAGGAATTGTTTCCGCTGCCAGTGTCGTTGATCCCGGCATAGGCACCAAGAATAGTATCGTAGCTAGTGCTCATCCCGTATCCCGCTCGAGCACCAAAAACCGCGTTATCGCTGCCGGTGCTCTGGTAACCAGCGCGATAACCATAGAGAGCGTTGGCTGCGCCCGTGCTATCGGTGGAGCCGGCCTGGTATCCATAGAAATCATTGTCAGTGGCCGTGCTATTGAGTAGGCCGGCAGACGATCCGAAGAAATCGTTATAGTTTCCGGATGTATTGCTGTAGCCAGCCTGCAATCCGAAAAAGTTGTCATACTCACCGCTTATATTGCTGTATCCGGTGCAGTGCCCCCCAACGAAAACGTCGAAACTACCGCTTGTATTAACAAACCCGGACTCGAAACCAACGAACGTGTTGTCAATCCCGTAGGACTGCTCTCCGGTATTGAAACCGATGTATATGTTGTTCTTGCCATAGTAGGTTGTCGAACCGACAGTGCCAGTCAGCGTGTAGCCAGCGGCAGTACCGACCGCGACGTTCTGAGCAACATTGTAGCCAAGCCCCGTAGCACCGGCCAAGGGACCAATATATATGTTGCTCGATCCGGAGGTATTTAACTGGCCGGCGTAGTAACCAAAAAACACGTTGTACCCTCCGCAGTTTCCGTCCGCGTCTGTTGCGGTGCTATAGCCAGCGTTAGCACCGTGAAAGTCGTTGTAGGACCCAGTCGTGACACTGTAGCCAGCGTCAACCCCAAAGAGACTGTTGTAGGAGCCGCCCGAACCCGCGGGCGGCAGACTGTTGCCCGCGCCCGTCCCCTCAACCGTGTTGTTTACTCCGGACGACGAGCACGTCTCCTCGGTATCTTGCGGGGATGCGTTAGCCGCCATGATACCGGCCCGGGGTCTGACCTTGGCCGCGCCGGGGACTCCGACAAACCCGGTAGTTAAGCTTGGCAATGCAGTCGCTGTCATTGTGCTCCCGCACCCGGCCAAAATCGCCGGTGATTGCGCCAAGGCGGCCGAAGTGGGCAGCAACGCCACCATCGCCGTCAGCCTCAAAAGACGAAGATTGATCACGGAGACCGCTCCTTTTCGAAGGTTAGAATGCGATAGAGAGGCTGAACTCGCCCAAATCCGACGGCTCGCTTCAAATGCGCCTTGCTCGGGGTCAAGTTTTCATCTTCAAGGTCGCAAACAAACCGAACACGTCAGCAGGGTAACGTCGGGCTGGGTGAGCCTGCAAGCGTACTGTCTTGCGTTGGTCCCTCCGCTTTTTCTCGATTTATTGCTTGCATGTCTAATACGAACCCGTGCAGCCGCCGATGAACTTGTCCGAAAACGAGGGTGTACTGGGAAATGTGTAAGTGACGGTAGTTGTGCCTGTCCCCGACTGGACTCCCGTGAGGGGGGTCATGGGCGTGATGTCCTCTAGGACTGGGCATACCCAGCCGTCAGCCGCCGTAGGAAGATTGAGCGTGACCGTGGCTGACATTGTACCCATGCCGGTGGTGTCGGCTTGTAGCTCGAACGCGGCCGTGCCGTTTGAGAGAAGGACGTGTGGAGACATGCCCAGACCGTCGCCGCTGGTCAACGTCGGTGCCTGGCTGGAGTACACCGTGGAGCCGTTCAACAAAGCTCCGTTCGAATTCACGGTGCCGCTCGTCGTGACCGACGCCACGCTCGTATTGCCGAGCACAACTTGATTGCTGGCCGTAATTTCGGCACCGAACCCTACGGCCACCGAGTTATCGTAACCAGTGCCGCTCGCTGTAGTCTCTGCCCCCAAGAAAGTCAACTTGGACCCGCTAACATTGCTCTCCCCCGCCGTCCAGCCAACCGCGACGTTATAGTCGCCGGTGGTGTTGCCGTAACCGGCGAAGTAACCAACAAACGAATTATACCCGCCTTTGTCGATCTTGCCAGCAAACGCGCCGAAAATGGCGTCCTGGCTAGCAGTATCGCTTGCAGAGCCGTACCCCGCCTGAGTACCAAATACGGCATTGTCACTGCCGGTCAGCATATACCCTGCCTGATACCCAAAATAGGCGTTGTCTGTGCTCGTGGTGTTACTGAAGCCAGCCTGATATCCGAAAAAATCATTTTCACTGCCTGTGCCTGTAGTAGAGTAGCCAGATTGATATCCGTAGAAGTCGTTATCGCTCCCTGTATTTTCATATCCTGCCTGGTAGCCATAGAAATTATTAGCGCTTCCCATCACGTTGCTCGCGCCGGCCTGAAAGCCGACAAAATTATTGTCATTTCCCGTAGTATTGACGAATCCGCTTTCGTATCCGAGGAACAGATTAAAGTCGCCGTAGGTATTGGCGTACCCGGACTGGAAGCCCACGAAGACATCGTCACTTGCCCATGAGTGGTAAGCGGTCTGATATCCGATATATACGTTATTCTCGCTGTAACATGCGGTCAGTGGCGGCGGGTCCGTAGCCTCGCAGTTTCCGCCGCTAAGTGTGTAGCCAGCCTGAACGCCAATCGCGACGTTGCCGCTAATCAAGTAACCGCTTCCCAGGTAACCGGAGCGATATCCTATATATATGTTGTTGGTTCCGGAGGTATTTCCCTTGCCAGCTTCTTCGCCGATGAACACATTGTACCCGCCACAGTTTCCATCGGCGTCTGTATCGGTATTGTAACCCGCGCTGGCTCCATGGAAGTCGTTATAGGAGCCATTCGTGATGTAATAGCCAGCTTCGAACCCAAAGAGGCTATTGTCGGCACCGGTGCCAGTGCCAGTGCCAATCGGGTACGCGAGTGCGTTGCCAGCGCCCGTTCCTGCCACGGTGTTGTTGTCTTGGGCAGACGAGCAAGCGGTAGTATCTTGCGGCGCTGCGTTTGCCGTTAAGATTCTAGAGCTCGGTTTTCTATCGTCGTTCTCGCCACGGGGGACGCCGATTGACCCGACGCCTCGGGCTGTCGGCGCACTTGTCTGCATGGTAGCGCCGGGGTTCGCCTGCGGCTCAGCCAACGCTGCCGATATGGGCAGCAGTGCGACCAATGCCGTGATCCTCGAAAGACGGAAACAGATCATCGAGAGAAATCCTGTTCGGGCGGCAGGCCAGAGACGAGCATGGCAGATGGTTCGCGTCGAGGCAGTCGCGTGGCGATGAGACGGATTGAGCTGATCGGCGACAAACGACAGTTGCCTCGTTGTTCGTGACGACCCGAGTGCCAAAGAAGCCGGCGTCGGACGCATCTCGGTCTCTCCGAAAGTCGCCTTCCCGGCGAGGATCGGTAGACGACCCAATGCAACGCACAGTCCGAAGGCATCATCATGTCTTGGCCCAGCCGGCGGCTTGATCGCAGGCAAAGGTTGTAGCACGCTGGCTTAGGGGGCGGGGGATGTCTCGCATTGGCCTTCTCGTCACGATCGCGTGCGTCGCCGCTCCGTTGCTGGCGACGGCCGCACACGCCTACGATCCAGACGCGCAGGTGCAAAACGCGCAAGGCTATGACACCACGCTCCAACAGCAGGCTGCGGGAGCGTCCACGACCCCCGCGGGTGGTGATGTTCTTCCCGACGGCATAGCGGTTACGGCCGCCTTCGGGACAGACTACGCCTCCGGCGATGCCCTCGCCTTCGCCGTAGGTGCCGTCACCATGTCGATGGACAAATGTCCGGCGAACACCATGGGCGATGATCAGCGCGTCGTTCGCGTGCAGCTTGCCAAACCTGATTTTGAGACGGCGACCGTCGTCAATACCCTCCTGCTGAACGCGGCCAAATACGCGTGGGCCAACTGCCCGCAGGCGTTTGTGAACATGGGCACAGGCGCGGGAACGGGGCAGTTCCATCACGACGTCAGCGAGATCGATATCTACCTGCCGGATGGGACGAAGGGGTTCAGCGGTTCGCTTGGCATGTACGGGCAGGGCGATATGGCGTACGCGCCGGGGCGCGAATACAAGTGGGAGCGCCTCGTCGATCAGGCGACCATACAACGTCGGCAAGCAGCCGCGCAGGCCCAAGCTGCACAAGCAGCGGCAGCGCAGCAGGCTCAGATAGCTGCGCAGGGGCCGCCGCGGACCTTCGACGACGACGTCAACGGGTTCTTCGGCGCAATCGGCAAGGCGATTGAGTTCGTCATCGGCCTCACGCTCGCTATTTGGATCTTCGCCAAACGCGAGGCCATCCTGCGCTGGTTCTATGGTCTCCAACCTCACCCGGCGACCACAATGGTAGACCGCGCCGTCTACGCGGGTGCGGAGATTGACGGCGATTTGTACGAGCGAGTTCTGCACCCTGTGCCAGGTGGCCGGATCGAGAAGGAGGTTCGCTCCCGACAAGCCCGCGACCTCACCGCCCGCTTGCGCGAGCATGAAGCGGCGCTCCGTTCGGATGAACGACAGCGCGTCGAGGCGGAACGTAAGCGCGTGGAGCAAGAGAACGCAGTTGCCCGCGCCCATGCAGAGCTGCTTAAGGCCGGCGTCGACCATGAGATCGCCGCTGCGCGCCTGGACGAATTGAAGAAGGCAACGCGACGGCGATGACGGATGAATCAGAAAGACGCGTACTGGACGGCGAAGTCTTGCCGGCAAGTCCGCGGTCGGTGAGCCTCGCTCCGGAAGTCGCACACCTGCCGCAGGGCATGCTCGGAATGGGCCTTTTCGCGCGCGCCCGCTACGCAAGCGAGCGGAAGCAATTTGAGTCATACACGCTGCTCGTTCGCGCCAAGAACGATCTGCTCCGGGAGCTGAATGAACAGCAGCGGCTCGTCGTCGATTACGCAATCGACGGCGAGCGGTCGCGGAACCTCGACCTTCTGCGGGAAGGCGCTCGACAGCAAATCCGCAACCAGGTGGCGGCCATTCAGAACGAGGGAGAGCTAGCCGGGCTGCGCTTTGAGACGGAAAAGGACCGGCTACTGCTGGAGCGGGACCGGCTCCGAAAGGCGCGCCTCGATTTTAATGCCCCTCCTACGCCGCCGAGTGGCGGGGGCGGTAAGAAGTCGTCCCTCGCGGATGACTTCAACGACGTGGGCAAGGAGATCGAGCGCGTCGAGCGCGCCTACGAGGAGTTACGCGCTGAGATCGTGAAGCGTGCCGGCGGTGAAGGGAACCTCTCCGAGGACCAGCGCCGCCGGCTAAAGCAATTCGAGCTGCTTCGTAACAAGCTGCTGAACGACGCGATGGAGGCGCTCTTTTGAGATGGCGTACGTCCTTGGGACGACAAGCCGAGGACGCGAGCTAGGCCTCGACAAGGAGGAACGCTCGCGCCACCTCCATGTCGTGGGCGCCAGCGGCACCGGCAAGTCCAAGCTGCTGGAGTCGATGATCCGTCAGGACATCCTCGCCGGCCGTGGCCTCTGTCTCATCGATCCTCATGGGACCCTGGCCGACGCGGTCGTCGAGTGGTGCGCCGCGCTTAACATCGGTCGCCATCGCCGCATCCACATCATCGACCCGAAGGACCAGACGTGGGCCGCGGGTTTCAACCCACTTCGGTTCGACGGGGACATCGACCTCACCGCGCGGGTCAACGCGATGGTCGCCACCTGCGCCGAAATCTGGGGCGGCGAGGACATCGACAAGACGCCGCTCCTGACCACGTGCCTCCAGCTCGTGTTCTACGCCCTCGCCATCAACGGGCTGACGCTTGTCGAGGCTGTGGAGCTGACCTCGAGTTCCGACCCCAAAGCCATCAGAGAGAGGTTGACCGGAAACCTGCCCGACCACGTCTACGCGGAATATTGGCGAGACTTCTCAACCCTATCGAAGCGAGAGTTCGAGGAACGGTTTTCGAGCACACGGCGCAGGCTGCTTCGCTTCCTGGGCTCTCCGGTGGTCCGGCGCATCGTGGGTCAGCGTCAGCATACGCTCGATTTCAAACGGGTGATGGACGAGGGCGACGTCGTCATTGTGAATCTCGTCCCGCGCGGGGCGCTGTCGCAGGAAAATGCCCGACTCCTCGGCGCGCTCATTACGAGCGAACTGCGCCTTGCGGCGCTGTCGCGCGATGAGCCGACGGCGTGTGAGAAGCCTTTCAGCCTCTATATCGATGAGTGCTACGACTACCTGACCGGCGACGTCGAAGCGATGCTCGACCAGACGCGTAAGTTCGGCCTGCACGTAGTCCTCGCGCACCAGCGCCTCGGGCAACTGCGGGACCGATCCAAGGCCATCTACAACGGCGTCATGGCCGGCGGGCAAACCAAGATTGTCTTCGGCGGAATGGCCGACGAAGACGCCGAAGCCATGGCGAAAGAGGTTTTCCGCAGCAGCTTCAACCTTGAGCGCCCCAAGCACATTCTCGACAAGCCGGTGGTGGTCGACGAAGTGCCATATTGGCTCGACTCGGAGGCATGGACGACGAACGAAAGCTCGACCAGGAGCAGCACCGAATCCTCCAACTGGGGGACCGCCGCGGGAACTTCAACGAACACGTCAGAGAGCTTCGGACCGGATGGCGGAGATCCGTATGGCTCCGTGGCGGGTGAGGGAGCCTTTTCGAGCGAGAGTCGCGGCGGTGCCTCTAGCCATGGCCAGGCTGATACGACAGGGTCCGCCCACACGATCGGCCGCAGCCAAACGCTCAAGCCGGTGCGCGTCGTCATGCCTTCGGCCGTCCACTCTCTTGAGGAGGAACTGCATCTGGCGATCGTGAAGCTCCGCGAGCTTCCGAACCAGGCCGCTATCGTGAAAAGGCGAGGGAGACCGCCGGTGCGTATTCGGCCGGCAACAGTTAAGCCGGCCATCGCGTGGCCCGAGCTTGTCGACGGGTTCATTGACGAAACTCGGTCGGCCAGCTCCTACATCACGACCGCGTCGGCGGCCGACGCGGAGATTGCGGTTCGGTTCAAAAAGCTCCGTGAGAAGAGTCCCGCTGAGGACGAGACCGAGACCACATTCTGGACGGAGTAGGCGTCGCGACGTGGCCCAGCTACGCAAGTCCTACCCGCGCTTCAAGCGCGAGGGCGACGCGCCGGCCATCGCCCTCACTGAGGACGACATCGCCATCCTCGAGCACGTGCATCGGCATCGGTTCGTTCGAGCCGACGACCTCTACCGACTATTTCCAGGGCGAAGCTCTGACAAGCTATCGCGCCGGCTCGTTCGGCTCTTTCGCAATCGGTACCTCGACCGGCCCATTGCGCAGATCGACCGCCATCGCGAGGGCGGCTCGGCCGCTCTCGTCTATGGCCTCGACTCCGCGGGCGCGCGCCATCTCAAAGAACACCTCAACGTGCCTGTGGGCGTCGCCAATTGGAAGGCGCGCAACCGCTCATACACGCGGGAGAATCTTGACCACACGCTCGCCGTCGCGACGTTCATGATCGACCTGGAGCTAGCGTGCCGCGCCAACGCCAGCATCGATCTCATTCCGTTCGAGGAGATTCTGCGGGATGCGCCGCCGGCCACGCGGCAGAGCGTGAAGCCTGGCGGCTGGCCCGTTCCGCTTCAGTATGGCGATGCGTCCGGCACGGTGCATATCGTTCCGGACGCCATCTTTGGCCTACGCTCGACGGCGGCCGATGGCAGGAAGACGCGGGCTTTCGTGTTCCTCGAAATCGACCGAGGCACGATGACGATCGCGCCGGCGAAACGCGTCCGCGAAAGCGACGGCTTCCTGCACCGGAGTTCCGTCTTGCGGAAGCTCCTTGGCTATGCGGCCAGCCACCACCATCAGCTCCACAAGGAGCACTTGGGTATCCCGATCGCGCGAGTGCTCACGCTGACCAACAGCGTGAAGCGCGCTGCGGCCATACGCGAAGTGGCCAACGCGCTCGTGGTGAAACCACTCGGGCTTCCCTCGGGACTGTTTCTGTTCGGCGTCGCGGTCGAGAAGTCTAACCCACTAGCAACCGCATGGACCAACGCGGCGTCAGAAGCCGTCCGATTGGAACCGACGTGACGCGCCCGACCCCGGGGAGGGTCAAGTATCATGGTACTCCTGATTGGCAGCGGCGACGGCGGACAAACGCAATGTACCGGTACCAGCGCACCCACGATGCACGGGAACAATGCAGTTGGACGATGACACCCAGACTGGACCCTTGCGGGCCAGCTTGCTTGCATCAGGACTCGGCGAAACACTGGCGGTCAAGACGACTATCATGAAGCGACTTTACGTAAATGAGCCCAGCTACGACGATGTTGGCTCCGTGCTCATGCGACTCGGGCTGACGTACCAGCCGGCAGCGAACCTCCCGATCAGCGAAGCGATGGACAGCGTATATTTCATCAACTGCGGAGGCCCAGTCGAACAATCCCACGCACAATTAAAGGCGTTCATCCGAAATGGAGGCACAATTTATGCGTCTGACCTCCAGGCACCGCTAATTGCTGAATTGTATCCAAATCTCTTTCACGTTGGAGGTCCCGGACACGCGGGCGCAGTAGAGGGAACGGTGGTCGATCCGGGTCTTCGTTCCGTTATCGGCCCCACGGTTCCCTTGACGTTCGATTTAGGTAGCTGGAAATTCCTCAAACCGCTGCCACAAGCGAAGGCCATCACGTTTGTTGAGTGGAGTGGCCAACCGCTTGTGCTTAGTTCCCATATCGAGGGTCAAGGAATAGTATTTTTCACGGCTTTTCACAACGTTCGACAAACATCTCTCGCCGAAAACGAACTACTCCGCTTCCTACTGTTTCGTCCATTATTGAGTCAGGACATACAGAAAGCTGACACCCAGCTTAGAAGGCGGGACGCCATCTCCGTGGGAGAATATACGTCAGGCCTTCGTGAAAACGTGAAGGAGCGAGTTTTTGAGGCTCCGCCGTCGGGCAACGTCATCGCAAGAGTTTCATGGATTGGCCAAGCGCGGATAGAAATGATGCTTCAAACTCACGCCGGCGTTGAAATCGCAGGTGTAGTGAGCTGGTCTAGTCCTCTCGAACTCGCTGGGATAACTCCGAGCGACGGAGGCCGAATTCTTGTTCGTTGCGTCGAGTTTGTTTCCAAGGAAATCCCTTTCTCACTTGGCGTTGCTCTCAGCTCAGGCGAACGCCCCCGCGATGAGGACGCATCTCGGTTACGTGGGACACTTATTGGCCGCAAGACCACTCCTGCTAATGTATCAAAACGCACGAACCCACGGCTGGCTGGTACGCTGTTTCCTGGCAGAAAGGATAAGTAAACTTCTGCGTTCGTGAAGGTGGGCCGCTAATGTTTCGTCTCGTCCGTCAAGCAATTCGTTCGCCAGAGGTGGTTACGACGGGAATGTTCAACCCCGACTGCCTCAACGTTTCGCGCAGCGCGTTGAGTCTCTCTTCATCTCCTTCCAGGCGGTCTCCCGCGATTATGAAGTTAATATAGTTTGCTGGGATGCCAACAAACACAGCGAGGTGTGTCGGATTGTCAGTGGGGAAGCGAATGGGCGTTTGGGCTAGGGCTGCGCTATCTCGACCCGTACCCGAGAACGCAAGCAAATCTTCGAGGCCGGGTTGGGTAGGGTCTATGACAATGGCCATGCGCTCGTTGTTACGACCAGGATGGGCGTAGTTTTCACTGCGAGGTTTCACGACGGCACCAACGCGCACCTTCGTTGCGACGTACTCCGCATAGTCGGGGACAGTTCGATCAGTCGCGCTCCTAAAGAAATCCGCGCAGTAGTGAGTCTCTCCGTCCTCGGGGACAGTTTCACCACCTGCGGGCCGCAGCTCTCCTGACAGAACCCCAGACGCCAAAATAGCCGCCAACGCGCCTGTGCCCCAACAGTGGTGAGTAAGATAGCCCTCCCTTACTAAGGAAGTATCGTGGGGTGCCTGATATGGTGATTGTCGGAGCTGCCAAAAAGTTCGCCATTGTTTGGCCAGTAGAAGAGTTCCATCAATAGATAGGGTAGGCGCAGAGGTCTCCACCGTAAGGTCGGGCGTTTGTTGTGGGTGTTCGCCAGATTCAGTCTTATTTGAATGTCGTGGGATGCGCTCAAAGGGCACCCATCCAGTATACTACGGAGAAGTACGATCAAAATCGTCAACGGGAGCCCGTTCAGCTTAGGAGCTAATCTCTAGAGATGACGTGACCGTTTTCAACGCTAATTACTCCGCCGTCGAACACGAAGGCAAATTGCGCCACGCCAATAGAGACGGCGTTTCGGGCGGGGTCCTTGGCGGTCCAATCCAGTATGCCCTCCGCCGTGCATGTTTGCGCGTTGCACGTAGTTGCCAGTGATTCAGCTCGGACTACGTACGATCGTATCGGCCATCGCTGAATGAAGTGCAGCTTTTGGGTCATAACGGCGTCACGCGAAAGTCGTGTTCCGTAGAAAGTTACAGTACTAGAGTAGTATGGCGGCAATTCGGCAGTGATAGAGCTGTTTGGACCAGACCAAATGGCGAAGTAAGCGAGCGCTCGACGCCGAGCAGTCAGCTGTCCGTCGCTTGGCGCAAACGTTGCTGACGGGGTTGATAGCGCCGGTATAGGCGCAGCTTGCGTAGAAATCACGCTAGTCGACGGCCCCGCGAGATACTTGGCGTTTATATATCCGAAGATACTTGGCGAGATTTGAGCATAGACCCAATGTCCTCCGTCGGCCGCTTGGGCCTCTCCATACACGGTGACAGCCGTGCCGTTCTCCAGCGGTTGCTCGACCGCAAGCGGATAGGTGCTTCCAGGCCCCTTTCTGACGTTCAGGCCGGGCGCGGCGACCGATTCGATGATCGGCTTGGTGAAGGACTGTATCGGGTAGGGAGGTTTTGGAACTGAGCGGGGAAGCACCAGAACGACGACGGCAGCGGCCAGCGCCGCGCAGCCGGCAACTACGATCCAAGGCAACGCGCTCGTAGACCTGCGTCGAGGTGACGAGGAGGAGGGCGGTCCCGCCGAACCGCTCGTGTCGGTCTTCTCAACTGCCGGCTTGCTTCGGGCGAGTCCAGCGATTGGAACAACGACGGGCGAAGGCGGTGGCACGGGGCGCGCCGGCGGGGACCCTGGCTTAGGTGTTGGTGCCCCTTTCCGGGGTGCCCGTGTCGAAGGTCGGGAAGCGGACCTGGCCTCAATCTTGCCGGGACTGTCGGAGCCTCGGGTAGGCCTGAGCTCCCGCGCAACTTCTATCTTGAGGCCACCGCACGTAATACATTCGGCGTCTTCGCCAAGATTCTCCTGACCACAACGGACACATTGCCACATCGCGCTGGGCGCTCTAGGGGTCGGTCTTGCGGAAGAGAGTTCCCCTGAGCCGTGAGCCGGTAGTTGCGGAGCCGGCCACTGTGCCTGCACCGGCAGTTGCCGAGGGTTTGGGAGCAGTGCGCATATTGATGACCAACCGCGGCTTATCGGCGGCTTCGATCTTCGCGGTCGGCGGAATGGGCGCGCCGCGCGGACCCGTCAGCCGGTCCAACACCGACTTGAGCGCTGGTCGTTCTCGCGGATCTAGCGCCAGCATCGACCTCACCACGTCCATTGCCACGGCTGCACGTGGAGCTGACGGGAGTCGGATTGAGCCGCCCAAAAGCAAGGCTTCGCCAAGGTAGCGGCTCCCGACGGGCGTTGGTTTCTCTCCCGTCAAATATTCGCAGAAGACGACCCCGAGCGAGAAGACGTCTGCGGCGGTCGTCAGACTCTTCGCTGTCCTCGGATTTCGCTCAGGTATGTAACGAAAAATCTCGGGTGCTGCGTAAGGAGGGTCGAAGGTAAACTCCTCTGGTGGCGTCGGCGGTTCTCCTTGAAAATAACTGTCATCGAAGTCGATTACAGAGGCAGTAAACGTTCGCTCATCGCGTCGTCGAATTATGATGTTGTCGACTTTTATGTCGCCATGCACAAGGCCACCAGAGTGGAGAACCCGAACTGCGCCCGCTGCCGATCGTAGAAGCATCATCTGGGCCGGTTCCGGCAGATGCCGGATTTGGTCGAACTTCAAACCGTGGTCTTTAATCTTCTCGGTGACTTTGTAGTAGCACCCGTCAAAACTAAAGAAGTCAAGCGGGGCAATGAGATTGCCGCCCAGCCCGGTCTTGCCATCGAGAGCCGTGAGCAAGCGGGACTGGCGGTCCTCGAACGTGCGGCAGGCCGCCTGCCTTGCTTCCATAGTCGCTCGACCGCCCGCTGACTTTCCCGGTATAAACTGCTTAGGAGACAGGAAGCATTTGAGAAAGTACTCATCGTCGTCGCGTCGCGCGAACGCCCACCTACAGCGTCCGCCGCCAGTTGTGGTAAACTCGGTCGCCAGTTCGTAGCCCCCGATGTTCATGTCAGTCCTCGCGTCCCACCTTTCGATCGGGCTGCAACGACTCGTAGTCGCGTCGATATGCGTCCCACCCGGACACCCGGACTTCCTCTAGTTTGGCGGTCGCTGCTTCGTGCTCGTCTTTCGCGGCAAGCCACACCCGGGTCGCCGTCTCCGCGCGACGAGCGTCGGATCGAATAGGTGCCAGCAATGGCGCAAGTTTTTCCCACCGCGCGCGAGCCCGGGAGCATAGGTTCTGCCACGAGCCCATGTTTACTACGACCAGCACCAACGTTACGTCGTCCTTGGTGTTCTCGCGGATGCATAGACGAAGGTTTTCTGTCATCTGAGGGGGGCCGTCGCTTTCAAGGATTGAAACGAGAATGGCCTGCTCAAACTCCATAGGCGAGGGAAAGTAGTTGAATGCGCCGTCGCTGCAGCAGATTGCCAGAAGGGGCGTGGGCACGATTGCCTGATGAAGGTCTAGGTGAAACGGGATGTCCGGCCCCACGAAATTTGTCATGGGAACGTCTTGCCGAATTGAACTAAACGCGTCCTGGTCAACGCGCGCGTGATCTCTTGATAGTTGGATCAATCCGCGCTCGCTCGTCCAGATGTATGCCCGCGAGTCTCCAGCCCAGATCGCGGACACGCGGTGCTCGCGGCTGCCAGCCTCCACGACTAGAAGGCATGCTGTCGTGGGTAGGCGGCGGGTGAGGGTTCCTCTCAGGGCAGCGACCGCCGGTTCGATGCCGTCAGCCTCTCTCTTGAAGTCAGTCCGGAGACGATCGTTCAATATGTCGCGAAACGCCGCGGCACCGGTCCATCGAGAAGCGAACGAGGGACTCGCGCCAGAGGGCGGGCTCCTCATGAACCCGAGCTCGCTAAGCACGGCGGCAGTTGTGTTCGCAGCCAGGCGGGCAGCATGAGCGGCCGAGGTAACGCGCCCCGTCTCGGTCTCAAGGACGCGGGCACCTGAACCGCCGAGACCGTCGAACGCGCCGATGACGAAACACTGAGCCGTGGGATTCGACATAAACAAGGGCGGCGCGTCCTCGCTTATCGGGCCGCTCTTGGCTTCATCTATGATTTGGGGTGCCCATATACTATACGAGCCGGCGCTCCTGGAGGTGTCGCTCTTGTGAAGCCAGGCAAACATGACCGTCTAGCTCACACTGTTCACGACGGCGTTGAGGATTTCCTTGTAGCTGAGTTCATCCAAACCAGAGCCCGCCCGAGAGGCAAACCAAGCGGTGTTCTCCCAATCTTGCACCTGCGACCACGGCGATGCGTCAGGCGCGAACAGCAGCAGCCGTTTCGCGGCGACATCTACACCTTGGCCCTCCCAAAGATCGGTAAGTTCGTTGAACGACCCTGGCATGTCGCCGGGATAACCCGCGGGCTTCGCTGTCGCTGCCTTTTCAAGAGGATGCGCGCTCGCGTCGGTCCAGAAGGCTATTACGTGCCGACGTTTGGTGCCGCTCTTGGTCCAATCAGATTTGAGCGCCATGGCCAGAGCCTCAAGACCATTCTCGGGTTCGTCTCCACCCCCCTCCGTCTTCAATGCCCTAACGAATGCCTCAAAGTCTTTCGCCTGCTTGGGCAGCTCCATAAAATCTGAAATCTCGAAGGCGTTTGAAGAGTCATCATAGACATCGCGGAAAGCGATCACTTTTATTCGCATTACGTCGACAAACTTATCCTTCTCGCCTAGGGCCGACATTATTTCGCTGTGGAGGCGCAACGCGTTGCTTTTGACTTCCTCCATCACGGGTGCCATGCTCCCCGTCGCATCAATACAGAAGACCAAGTCGACGTGATACTGAAAGCCTTGCATCTGAACCCCCTATAAACGTTGAAGCAGCTACTCGCGGCCCTCCAAGAGACGGACTAGGTAGTCGGCTGATTGGCCGTATTCTTTGCGTCTAAGCCAATCGAGGAACTCAATGTTCTTGCCGTAGTCGAAATTCGTGCTTCGGACGCGCAAGCGGATGGCCTCGCGCACGGCACTACCTTGTGCGTTGTTTGACACAAGCTTGGCGATGTGGTTCCGGCTTTCTTCATCAAGTCCCTTGCGCATGCTTACTTCCCAATATTGCTGTGTGCACGTGCGGGTGGACGCCAGTCACGGCCGGCAAATATGCGCCAGAATACAACCAACGCTACCTCGCCCGTGGAGCGAGTCAACGTTCTTTCCGGGCGGCTCGTAGGCGGCCGCATGCCACCCCCATACCACGCACCCAAGCTATTCGGCGCAGAGTGCGTCGCTGAGGTTGTTCCGACCGGCGTCGGGCATAGTCCGCTCGCGACTATCGGGCCTTCTCCCGAGCCGCGGGGGCTCCTCCCATCCTGGCTTACGGGCTCAACCGCCCATGCCAGCTTGCCAGCGTCGGAAGCTCGACCTCGGCGAAGCGCACTCACTCGCTCTTTCCGCTAAGCCCGGGAGTGGTGTGGGCCGCCGCGATCGTCGGTGCGGTAGGTCTTGCGGCCCTGGTTATCGTCTTGCTTTTTGTCGTCTTTTGATAGGGCAACCGCCTACTTGTGGCAGACCTTATTTTTCGCGATGCACGTGTTGCCGCAGAGCTTTCCGGTGGTGCAGTGCGGTGCCGTCGCGTGCTTGCAGAGCGACGGCGGCACGAACTTGCCTGTCGAGTCGTGGCATTTGCCGCTGCCGTCCAGATGGAACGGGCCTTGCGGATCAGCGCCCGCGACCGACGCAAAGGCGAGCGCCGCGACAGTGGCTAGGATTCAGTGAGCGCATGGGGTTCCCCTGGAGCTGCGGACAAAGTGAAGGCCCTGGCTCGGAAGCCGGGGCCTTCGTGTCGGCCGATCTGGACTGGGGAGTCTGAACCGGCTGGCGCTTCAGCTTGGCACCAGTGACCACGCGCGGCAAATCACCTGTAGAGCGCCGCGTCACCGAGTTAGGGCGCCGCTTCCTTGAGGCTGCGCGCAAGCGCCTGGCCGATATGGTGCGCCATGATCGACTTCGCGGGCGTGATGAACTTTTCGCCGGGCTCCCCGCCCGACACACGCATTCCAGTCGAGAAGGAAATGTGGACCGAGTACTCATAGAGTTCCCGAACCTGATCGGGCCGCGCGATCTCGACGTACTTATTCGCAAGCTTGTCGAGCGCCGCCAAAGCCGCAGCGCGCCGGTCCTCGCTGCCATCCTCCTCGGCTAAGACCTTCCGCACAAAGTCAGCGAGTCCCGGATCGACGTGCGTAATCACGGTGCCGAGCCGCTGTGTCCCTGCGACGATCGTTTCTGTCTCGTCTTCCGGCGATAGCGGTGGGCCGCGCTCCGCACGCGCCTCGTCGCTGATGGATCGCATGATCCGAGCGGTGTGCTCGGCGAGCGCCTTGATGACCGGCGGTGCGCCGTAGTCCACACGCGTCGGCGAGAGGTCGATAAACCGCGCCTCTTCGGTTTCAGGCATTGAGGCGTAGAGGCGCTTGGCAACCGAGCGCGCCGCGCCAAAGGTCTCGGCTGAGAGCACGTCGGGCAGGTCTGCGAGGATGGTTGGCACAGCATCCGGGTCGGCCATCGCGACGAACCGATGAATGGCGTCGGCAAGCGCTGCGGCTTCGAGATCGGGGGTGTCCATGGTCGGCGCTCCTAAGCGGTGTTCCCAACTTGTTCACGTCTGACTCTCGCGCCCAAATGAGTCAACATCCGTGAACGAAAAAAGAACAAACCGACTCGACGGCGGCGCGGCCTGGCGCCAGTTTTCGGCCGCCATGGCGTTGCCCACCGATCCACCCAGGGGCTGGACAGCCCTGAGCGGCTATCTCGAACCCGACCAGACCGTGTTCGGGTTCATGGCGCGGGCGGATGAGGTTCGCGGCAACTGCCACCACCGCGACTGCAAGCGGCACATCTCAATCGACTTCACCGAATTGGCTGCCAAGGGCTTCGGGCGCGTCCACGTCAACGCCGTAGAGCGGTTGCTCCGCTGCAATTGCCTGGATGGCTGTTCGCTCGACTTCCACGTCAAGAAGGGACCTGGCCTGTCGCTGAGTTCGCTACTCGGCCACGCCCACGTCTCGATCAGGTTCCGGTGCCGGGCCTGCAAGCTCCATCGTACCGCTTTGCCCGACGCGGTGATCGCGAAGCTTCGCGCTGGCGGCCCCGAGACAAAAGCCTGCAACACAGTCGAGGGCCTAGCGGCGGTGACAAAGAGCCCGTGCCCAAATTGCAAGAAGGTCGATTGGCAGATCGACGTGCTGCGGCCCAATGTGAACACTGTCGGCTATCGGATCGAACAGCAGCGGAAGACGGAGGCGCGGGGTGTGTAACGAGTACGAGCGCCAGATCGCCCGCGAGGCCTATGAGCGCGAGTTCTATCGTATCGGTCCCGATTGGGAGCCGCTGCAATCCAACGAAGTGGCCATCCGTGTGCGGCCGACTGACACCGCCCAGATTTTGCGTGTTGATCACGACGGGGCACTGCGCATCGTTGACGCCCGCTGGGGCTTCGTGCCGCGCACCTGGCCGGGGACGGTCAAGGACTGGCTGAAGCAGCTCAAGGGCAACCCGATGACCAACGCCAGGTCGGAAGGCATCGGCAAGTCGAGCGCGTTCGCGCCGTCCTACCGTGATCGACGTTGCCTCGTGCCGGCCGTAGCCTACTTCGAATACACCGGCGCGAAGGGCCAGAAGGTGCGCCACCGCTTCACGATCCGCGGCGAGCCGGTCTTCGCCTTTCCCGGAGTGTGGGATCGGGCACAGGCGACCGACGGCCTGGTTGAAAGCTTCGCCCTGCTGACCTCAGCTCCCGGTCCTGACGCTGAGCCTTTCCATACTCGTCAGCCGGTGATCCTGCCGAAGGACGGATGGGCGGACTGGCTCGACGCGAAGAACGATCTCGCGCCGACGTTTCGGGGATCGCCTCCGGGCACGATCGCGGAAGAGGTGTGTCCGCTGCCGAAGGCCGGAACGGCGCTCCTGCTCTGACCTCGCCCAAACACTCATGTCGGATTAGACTGCGGCCACCGCCGGCAAAGGGGCGATCAGAATGACCACGCCTGCACGCTACGATCTTCGCGAAGACTCCGAGGGCTGGACCGTGTTCGGCGTATGGACTGGCGAGCCGGCCGTTATCAATTTCGTGCCGCAGACGGGTCTCGACATTCAGGACGCGGACGAGCTTGCCGAGCTTCTCACGCGGCTGGCTGACCGAGGTGACCGGTCGATACGTCAGTAGTCGATCGAAGGAGCGAGCCTCAGATGTGCCTATATGGCTTGCCAATCAGGGGCGCTTCCGTGGGCAGGTCTACGGTCTGCACGAAGCTTCTCAAAACGCGAGCGTCGCCTGGTTGTCAGGCACTGAAGAGCCATTTCGAATCCCGAGCGCTGGCCAAAACGCCGGGTTGATGACGTACTGAACCACCGCGCCCGCTCTCTCCGCGCGGATTTTCAGCATCTTGAGGTCGTAGTTCACAGAATAGATGTAGTAGTCATCGTTATCGGTCTGAATACCCAGGACGCCGTAGTATAGAAGAAAGTCGACAATGCGATCGAAATCCGCCTCTTCAATTCCCGCCTCGCTCATAAGGACTTTGATTTCGATAGAACCCAGAACCGCCGACACATCGATAAAATGATAGAGTAAATCTTTAGCAATTGGGACGACGTCGTTCAGCTCGCGGTCGAGCTCTGTCAGCAAATCTTGCGAATAGGACCGTAGTCCCTTTTCAATGTCGACAGCCTCGATTCGCGCGCGGTTGAAGTTGGTTGCAAAGCCTCGACAGTGGTTGAATATCTTCAACAAATTTCTTGGTCTGAGAAGGGATCGCTCTATCATATATTGCGACGTCTCTTCCCCCATATAGTGTGGGACGCATACGATCGGCCAAAGCTGCGCAAACGACAAAGTTTCGCTCTGTCCATTCAGGCCAGATGCGAGTCGGAGGCGCAGCATCTCGCGCAGCAGGTCAGAATCGGTCCAATCCAAAGTGGCCCGCATCTCCTTCCCATAGTCCGCACTGCTCTGCATAAGATGATCGTAGACATCATTGCGGACGAAAACTACGCACTGAAATCGATGCCCAGCTCTTCTCATTTCACGTTCTATCTTGCGTCCAGCGTCGATGAGGCAGCGCAACACGATCGAGTCCAGAGCATCAACGCCGTTGGTGCTCCATCCTTTGTCAAGATTGTCGAACAATATCCATACTGCGTTCTTGCGCTCCAAATATGCCGATACGCGGCCTCTCAGCTCGTGCAGATCATGGCTGTAGAGAAGCTCAGTCACGTCTTTGGCCGTCAATCGCTGGGCACTCCGGTTTCCATACCGGGCTTGATATTCCTGCGCCAATCTCTGCGAGAGCGTCAGAAGCCTTTCGGAAAAATCACCCTCTGCCGTGAAGTTGTCGATCCGATATGTCCTATCCAATTCAAGATAGAGGTCGCGAATCTCGTGATTAAAGCGGTACGTGTGCTGGTCTTTCTCCAGTAACTTGTAGGCGACCTCCAAGAGGATAAGATATTCCCAGAAGGCAGTTATCAAATGCTGCTGAGCACCCTCCGTGAGATACGTTAGTATGTCCTCCTTAAGCTTGAGGAGCTGATATCCTTCGGGTTTCAGGTCTACGACAATGTTTCTCTTATCCGGCCGAATGCGATCTCGGACGCTAAGGAATAACGCCGTCTTGCCGGAACCCTTTCTGCCAACGACAAGGTTCACTTCACCGCGGAGCGCCCGCTGATATTGATCCGTCTTGAGGTAGTAGAGTTCGAGCGTGGACATCTCGTTCTCGGCGGTCGGATCTCCAATGCTGAGGGAGGCGAGAGGCGTAGACCGATCAGCGACGGTGGGGCCAGACTGGGTTAAGTGGTCGACGATCTTTGGGCAAAAGTCCGCAATGGCCTCGACAATGTCGCTGGGGTGCCGGAACGCGCTGACCGTGTCTATGACGTCGACCGGTGCCTCGTAGCCTGTGGGCGCGAAAATTAGACGTGGCTTGAGCATGCCATCGGCGAGGCCAGCCACGAACATAGCTCGCACGTTGTTGACGGCCGACTCCGGCACGGTGGCGTCCTGCAGCGTGACGACGACCCCAGACGAGGAGGAGACCTGTCGGATTGCGTCCACAGCCGACAAGCGGGAATCTTCGCCAGGATTGAAGCTGCGATATTTGAACCCGGTCTTCTTCAGGCGTGAAACCATCAACGTCACAGCGTCACCGCGAGTCGGCGGCTCGACGACATACACCGGTGCCCTTTGATCGAGGGCAGTCTCGTGGTGCAGTGGTACGGTATCGATGTGCGCTGCAAGACGCCCCTGAAGTTCCTCAGCGTCGGCGAATTCGAAGTAGCCCAGGGTGTCAAAGATTCCGGCGCTCTTAGCGAGGGCCTTGTCCCCCTCAATCTCCTTATGCCTAATGAGGAAGACCCGTTTGCCGCGGCCAATTGCGAAGCCGATCTCGTAAATAACGTTCAAATTTAGATAGGTGACGTCCGCGACAACGAACGCTGATTCCTCGATTTTCTCCAACACAGACGCGACGACGGGCGCTCCAGGTACGTCGTTAAACACCCATGGTTCGAACTTTACCGCCAGCGGAAGAGCGTTAACTCGACCCACGGCTTCGGCTATGAGGCTCGCTAGAGCCCGATCTCTCGACGAGTATGCGACGAAGGTGATAGGCGCTCTGGCCAAAATGGCGTCCTCAACTAGCGCCAGTATTGTCGCCCTTGGCGAGTTCGCGTCAATCCAGGCCGTCCCGAAGTGGCGAGAGCGCACACCGGCGAAGAGTTCTCCCATGGCCAAGCTTGCCAGCAAAGCTCTTGGATGCATTGGAGCCCCTCCGCCTGGCGTGCTCAAGGACCGCCTTCGGCGGCCGCGCAGCGGCGACGCGTAGCGTCGTCCTTGACCACGCCAGGCGGAGGGGCAAACTCGCCATCAAGGACTTTGGGCGAGGTCTGTTTGGGCGCTGAACGGGCGGCTCGGTGTGCCGTCGATCATGAGCTTCAGATAGATGTGATGGTTGGGGAGATTGAGCAGGTCCAGGGTGTCGAACGTCGGCTCAAACTCGCGGGCGAGCACCACGGCATCTTCGGGTCCAACCCGAAAGGATATGAGCGTGCCGATGTTGCCGAGTACGGCATGTCGGATGTCGGGCTCCAACGCCGCGAGGTACTGATTGGCGAGCGTGAGACCGACGCCAAACTTACGCAGCTCCGAGAGCATGTTCACGAACGCGAGCGTCGTGAACGACTGGAACTCGTCCACATACAGGAAGAAAGGCCGGCGGTGATCGGGCGGCACGTCGGCGCGGCTAAAGGCGGCAAGCCCGAGTGTGGAGACCAAGAGGCCGCCAAGCACTGAACTGCTATCCTCGCCGAGCCGTCCTCGGGCGAGGTTCACCAGCAGCACTTGGCTGCCGTCCATCATCGATCGAAAGTGCAGGTCGATAGCCGGCGCGACGAGGATTCGATGCAGAATGGGATCTGAGAGCAGCGCGCCGAGCTTGTTCTGTATGGGAGCGACCGCCTCGGCGCGGAGCCGCGGGGGATAGTCCTCGAACTCGCGCAGCCAGAACTGACGGACGACGGGATTGCGCAGCGCACGTGCGACGCCCCGACGAAAGGTCTTGTCGGTGTAGAGGCGCAGGATGTCGGGCAGGGCAGAGCCGTCGCGCTCAAGGAGCGCGTACAGGCTGTTGCGCAGCACGTGTTCCATGCGCACGCCCCAGGCCAGCGGCCAGAGCTTTCGCAGCGTCTCGAGGAGACCCGACGCGGCCAGCGGTATGTGGTGGTCGGCCACCCTACGGAGCGGATTGTATCCGAAGGGCTGCGTTGCCTCCGGCGCATTGAGGTAGGTGACGCGCTCGCGTGACGACGCCGGCAGGGTTGCCCAGAGCCGTTCCACTAGGTCGCCGTGCGGGTCGATGAGCGCGAACCCGCGCCCTGCAAGAAGGTCTTGCCTCGCCACGTGTTCAAGCAACGTAGACTTGCCGACGCCGGTCTTGCCGATCAGGTAGAGGTGAGAGAGCCGATCGTGCTGCTGAATAGCAACGCGGCGACGATCATTGCGAGAATTCAGTCTGCCGAGAAAAGAGGGTGACGCATGCTGCTCCATCTCTCGAATGATGGAGTGTCGGAGCGATTGCCGCACGGCTCCACGGCAACATCGAAGGCGAGCGTGAGCGCCTACTTGCGGTGATCGGGCTCTTTGGCGACGCCCTTGTAGGGCGTGCCAGACTTAGCCCCCATGAGCCGGCCATTGTCGTCGTTGCGCTTCACGTGCGTATCGTTGCGCGGATTGTATGTCTGGCTGCGATCCCGAACCGACCCGATGCGGTGGTTGTCGCCCGTGTTCTTGGCCATCTAGAATCTCCGACCTTCGGTTGAAATGGGAGCTGCCTTAGCCTTACGCAAGGTCATGAACGCGGCGCATCGGCGGCTTGAGGATCGGCCTCTCGGGGTGCCGTGTCCGGCAACGCCGCGGCACTGGCCAGCCCAAAGCTGAGTCGCGACTCGCAATGCCGATTTTTGTCCGATGAGAATCAGGTATGAAGCGACAGCGCCCATCTATCGACAGCAAATCGTCGCGACCCCCTACATCTTGTAGGTTTGGGCCGCTTGCGCTTGCCCGGCCGCTGCCGTATGGACTCCCAGTTGGTGACGCCAGAGACGGCGAAGCCGCCAGGAGGTGAAGGTCCCGGCGGCTTCCTAGGTCCGAGGTGCCTGCTTTCCTCGACGGGTCGCAGGAACGTCAGTGGCTAGTACCAAGGGCTGTTGAATCGACCCTGCCCCTGAATGTCAAGCCCGTCCCGTTCTCTCAGAGAGGAGACGGTTCTATGGCTGTTGTGTACGTAGAGGCTCGTCCGAAAGGACGCCAGGAAGGCAGTCCCATCACGGACTACGTGGTAGAGGACCATGCTGACCACCAGCTCGGGACGTTCCGGACGCAGGCAGAAGCGATCACCTGGGCGAAGAGACAGGGTCACTCCCCGCATGTCGCTCGGGTGAGGCACCTGAACGACAAGCGGAAGCCGGACCAATGGCGGGCGGTCTGAAGCCGCTTTCGCAGCGCTTTGCCTCTCAACGAACCGCTGCCAACTTGGATTCACAACCGATAGATCGAGGCTGCCGATGAGCGTCTCTACTCGCTTCACGAAGTTTCTAAGCAATATCTCGCTTACCGACGATCAGAAAATCAAAGGGACTGAGCGACGGCAAGCCGTTGTAGCTGTCTTAAATAAGGCCTACTGGGGCAGTGTGAGCAAAACGGCAAACTCGATCTATGTTGGATCATGGGCAAAGCTGACGAGAATTAGACCGCCACGAGATGTGGATGCCTTGTTCGACTTGCCCAAGTCGGTCTACGATCGGTTTCAACAGCGGACCGGCAATAGGCAGTCGCAGCTCCTTCAGGAGGTCAAGAGCCACCTCGCGGGCGCGTTCGCGAACACGGCGATCAGGGGGGATGGCCCGGTGGTCCTCGTCCCTTTCTCGGCCTACAACGTGGAACTCATACCCGCCTTTCCGCTGAACGGGGGTGGGCATTGGGTTTGCATGACGGATGCTGGTGGCCACTACAAGAAGGCCGACTATGCGGCTGAGGCGGATGCCATCACGAAGGCCGCGTGGGGCGGGAACACCCGCGACCTCGTTCGAATGATGAAGTGCTGGCAAAGCTATTGCGCCGTAGCGCTGAAGTCATTTCACATAGAGTTGCTAGCAGTCGAGTTTCTAAACGCTTGGCAGTACCATGGGAATTCGGCGACCTACTACGACTGGATGGTCCGGGATTTTCTCAAGCATATTATCGGGCGTTCGGGAGGATATGTCTACGCTCCCGGCACTAACGAAATCATGAGTCTCGGCGCAGGCTGGAAGTCTCGCGCGGAAACCGCGTACGCGCGAGCCGTCAAGGCTTGCGACTTCGAATCGGCGTCAAATTGGGGCTCGGCCGGAGATGAGTGGCAGAAGATCTTCGGCACCGACATTCCGAAATACCCATGATGGATGAGCGGAGCGAGAATCTAATTAAGGAGTGCGTGCGGCAGTATGATAACTGTCGTTACACTGCCTCTGCCCTGCATTTTTGGCAGAAGCATGCTCGCGCCTGGCGAACCGTGTTCTTGATTGCTCCGGTCATACTGGGGGGACTCGGTGCCTCTCAGATTTGGGCTGATCTCCCCGGTGCTGGCTGGAAGATCGCCGCCTCGCTCTGCACTCTCTGCGCCGGTTTCTTCCCCGCCATCTTCAAGGCATTGGACTTAGACATGCACATGGAGGGGATTACCCGGTCCGCGGCTGAGTTCACGGCCCTGCGCGATCGTTTCCGCCAGGCAGCCAACATCGGGTCGTTCGCGCCCTTCGAAGAGTTCAAGGCACAATTTGAACCGCTAATGGATCGGATGGATGCAGCACGGGCCGCCGCGCCTCCTTCACCAGAATGGTGCTTCCAGAAGGCCCAGAGGAAGATTGGCGCCGGCGATATGGATTTCGACGTCGACGCTGCAAAGCCTGGCACTTGATTTCCCGCTACTGGGGGTCGGGGCCGCCCGGCCCATGCTCCGCCAGCGTCCGGACGAGATGTGAACGCGCTGACGGGAAGTCGTATTGGACGTGCGAGGTATCGCAGTTCGAGCCCTGAGAAGGTCCACCATTTGCGCTTTCCCGACGCGCCTAGTTCGGAAAATAGCCGCGATCGACGTCGGCCGTGGTGATGGCTTGCGAATAGCCAAGATCCTGTAGGATTGAGACTATAAGTGCTAAGTAGCACTTTACCCGGGCGTCGTGGTTCGCTGCGCCATTAGCAACGTCGAGGAACCCGCTGAGAGCAGACCTGACGTCGCGGCTCTCATAAAACGCAAAAGCGACGGTGTTGAGGGCGCGCACAGATTCAGCAGAGGAATTTTTTGCCCGATTGGCTAGCAATGAATCAAGGACTGCGTGTTTTGCGCGTCTCACCTCATTGTCGCGCTCAGCCTGCCTCCGCAGATTCTCTGCGAACTCGGCAGCCGCGACGGGGGCCCGAAAACGCCGCGAATACGGCGACACAGGCGGCGGCGAACGTCAAAGTGGCCGAGCAGGCTTGAGCCCACGCCGCCTAATCGCCCGCGGTCATGGCGACCGAAGCATCATCTAGCGGATGCCTTCCGTGATATGATCCACGCCGATTTTTATGCCGGCCCGCTCGGCCCGCAGCCTGACATAGCCCCGGAGAATGTTCTCCCGGAAGCCATACCAACCTTGACGGTTCCCTATGAGAACTCGGCCATGCGCAGGCTTCTTGAGGGCGTTCAGACGCTGGTAGAAGTGTTCTTTAGCGAGGGCTCCGCGCTCCTCGCGGTCATCCATAATACGAAGGTAGGATTTCTCAAAGATATCGCTGGTTGCGCGCTCCAATAGGGCCCCGTCAGCGACCGCCCATAACGTTTCCTCGTAATCGGTGCTGTTCTTGTGCTTCTGAGTTGCAAGATCGTAAGCATTCCGAAGCGATGTCTGCGCTTCCTCGATGGAAGCCTTCAGGCCCGCCGCATAGTGAACCATGGATACCTTTTTGACGATGCCTGGATCATCGAAGACCTGCCAGAATATTTGTTCTCCCATTAGGTGGACGTAGTAAGGGTATCCATCGCTCAACTGTCCGATCCGGATGGAGCTATTCCGGTCGATCTCGACCCCAAAGGCGTCAGCGCCGGCATTGAGAATCTGCCACCGTGCGTCATGGGTAAGCGGCGTGAGCGGAACAGTAGCGAGGTAACGGTCTGTGGAGAGATGCACGCCGATAAGCTCGTCCAACGAAGAGCCAATTCCGCATATAATGAGACGTAAGTTGACGCTCTGATCAGAAAGCTGCTTGATGAGGTCCGCAACATACTTTCGCTCTTCATTTCCCGTGAGCTGGTCAAATTCATCAATCACTATCAACGCCGCGGGGCCGTCCTTTGGAGCTATGGATTTAAGAATTTCGACAGCATCGTTGATTGTCTTAAGAGCAGGGAGTCCCAACACTTCCGCAGCCTTGAACTTTGCCACACCGAGATTCAATTCGACGCCTGTCAGCTTCCATTTTCCCATGGAATAGAGGCCGTGGAGTTTCCGGTACGCGGTCTCAACGATGTCGAAGAATGTGGTCTTCTGATCGCACACCACGAAGGCGAACCCTTGCTCATCATTGGCCCGAACGGTCGCCGCGGTGCGCGCCAGGGACGTTTTGCCAACGCCTCGATCGCCGAAGACAAAAATGTGCTTACCAGGGGAGTGGAGCGCCCGATCGATGAGACGCAGTTTTTGATCCCGGCCGTGTAAGTGCTCGGGCTTGGCAATCGGTTGAGCCGGCGTGAACACGCCTTTTAAGCGGTCGCGGAAGGAGTCCAAGTCGTATCCGTCGAGCACGCGGCACCTGCGAACTGCCGTACCTTCGCTTGAGGCACCCGGTGAAGATAGGGACGCTCGCTGTTTTGGAAAGCGTTCGTGATGCGTTCTGACGCGTTTAGCTGGGGACGACGCCGGAAATTGAGGTCAAGGCACGTGTGCGCCGAGCGCCTCAGTCAGAGCCAGGACCGCGACTTCCAAGTCCCCCTGGTGCGCGAGGAGTTCGGAAGGCGACCAATAGAGGCCACTCGGTTGCGAAGAATACGCCTGAAGCCACCCAAACGCGTTTTTGCATTGAATCTTGGCCGTCGTATCGAACACGGTGAGTTCGGAAATGATCGGCCGGACGAGAAGGTCTTTCACGACCGGTTTGCTGAATTCGTAAACGTTTGCAACGCTCTTAACGAGTTCGGAAAGCGTCAGCCCACGCGCAACCACTTGGCGCAGCTCGCCCGCGGATTCTTCTGGGCCGACCTCAGCAATGGACAGAGCGTGGACGAGGCGTGCCTCCTCGGCCGCCAACGCCTCCGCTGTATAGGCGCCGGTGCGGAGGAGCGTCACCTTGTTGTCGGCGAGATATCCGAGATCTTCGCGGAGCGTCTTTTTGCGGCGTTCGGCGTCGTCGACATGCGTCGCTCGGCGTGCGGTGTCGCGTGCGATTTCAGTTTCGGCGCTCGCTTCAAACTCGGCAATCTGCGCGTCAGTGAGCCAGAGGTTCTGGACGAAGCTGGCGAACCAGCCGTCGATCATGCCGAAGTTGATGCTCTTGCGAGGGTTGATGCAGTCGCGGGCGCAGCGGGAACCATAGTAGACGGCACCTTTTTGCTCATACGGGGTGTAGACCCGGCCGCAACGGCAGCGCGCCAGGCCGCGGAAGGGGTGATCGAGCATCTTGGGATATCGAAGGCTCGTCCGACGTTGGGTAAGCCGCGCCTGGACACGACCGAACAGCTCTTCGCCGATCAGCGCATCGTGGCTTGTGCTTCTGACCCACGTTCCGTCGTTCCCCCGGACCTTGCCCGTGTAGAAGGGGCTCGTCAGAATGTAGTGGATGTTGTTCGCCGTCGGCGGGCGGCAAATCTTCTCGCGATCGATTTGCTCATCGAGTTCGTCGTCGGCGAGCCGCTCCGCATCGGTGCGCTTTCGACGTGTCGGCGGCATGGTGAAGCCCTGGCCGATTGCCCAGCGAGCTAAGTCTGCGAGGCTCCAGTCGGTCGTTGCGGCGAGTTCGAATAAGCGCCGAACAACGGGCGCTCGCTCGGGATCGAGCGGCTTCCACTCCATGCGTCCCTGGTTGAGATAGCCGACGTTGGCTCGATGCGTGCACACGCCCTCGGCGCGCTTTGCGCGCATGGTGTCTGTGACTTTCTCGCGTGTGACCCGCGAATGGTGCTCCGAGAACATGCCGTCGATGTCCATGTGGAGTTCGCCGGCACTACCTCGATCGTACTGCGTACGGACAAACCGGATGTCGATACCCGCCTTCATAAGCTTGCGGATGATGACTTCGTCGGCCTTGTTTCGGCTGAACCGGTCCCAGCACAGGACGATCACGCCCTTGAAATATCGCTTGGAGAGAAACTCCATGAGGCGGTGAAACTTCGGGCGCTCGACACGGTACTGAACCGCCCCATCGTCCCCGAAGTCCACATGCACCGACTCTTTGAACGCCGAGTGCCTCTCCGACACCATGCCGTCGGTGCAGAAGCCGGATAGCGTGAGCGCGGCGACGGGGAGGTGCGCGCGCGCAGCTTCTCGCAGCGCTTCCGCCTTCTGATATTTGATCGAGTTCTTCTGGTTCTCAGTGTCGTCGGTGCTTTTGCGCGCGTAGACGAGGTATTTTTCCCGATGCAGACCGGACTTGACCTCTGACAACAGCAATTTTTCGTCGTCTAAGTTCATAAATCGCTTCTGGGTGGACGCAGTATACCATCAACGAGTTCATAGCCCTCGGTGCGGAGACACTCGTAGGCGTAGCGTAAGACGGCGACGAACTCGGCGAACCCCGCGCGCGTCTCGTCGTCCCAAACAATGTCAGGTGGGGTACGGCTTGGCCGTGGCTCTGGGCGCTCTGTGATAGCGGACTGATGAATGATCGGTAGGGCAGCGCCCGGTTCGACTCGTACGCGCCCGTCAACCTGACTTGAGAGATTGGAAACGGGGAGATGTTCCATGTGGACCAGTGTGCATGCACGCACCCGACTGACGCAGACTCCAAGTTTTCCACAATTCGCAAGTAGTGGAGCCTCCCGCGAAAAGCACATGACCCGTACGCTCAAGGTATGAGTGACGATCGCGCATCAATTCCGACTGTCTCCCGCGTATTTGACGACGGTACTATCGTCGAGCTGGTGTTCGATCCCGTTGCGCTCACGACCGCGTTCGCGGTGGCTCGTCCCGACGGCTCCGTGACTGTCGAGGCGAGCCTCGACGCGCCGAATGGTGAGCGGCTTCTGCCCTATTCAGCCAAAAACAACCTGATCGCCAGCGGGTGCGTGCTGCTGGCCTCGGACATTGGGGACTTCGGGGACAAAGGGGACTTGGTGCGGGCTGTCCAATCGTTCCTGCACCGGTATGTCGACCTCACCCCGCTTTTCGAGGAGATCGCCGCCCACTACCTCCTGCTGTCGTGGGTGTACGACGCCTTCAATGACCTGCCGTACCTGCGCCTCCAGGGCGACTACGGCACGGGCAAGACCCGCGGCTTACTCGCGCTCGGGGCGCTCGCCTACAAACCCTTCTTCGCCTCCGGCGCGTCTACGGTCTCGCCAATTTTCCATATACAGGATGCGTTTCAGGGAACGCTTATCCTCGACGAAGCTGATTTTCGCCTGTCCGACCAGACGGCCGAACTCACCAAGGTGCTCAACAACGGGACGACGCGCGGTATGCCCGTGCTGCGCACAATGACGAACCGCCATCGTGAACTGAATCCGACGGCGTTCCGTGTCTTCGGGCCGAAGATCATCGCGATGCGAGAGAGCTTTGCTGACCGAGCACTCGAAAGCCGCTTCCTGACGGAGCGGACCGGAGGAAGTGTACTTCGCGACGACATTCCCGTGCATCTGCCGGAGAGCTTCAAGAGCGAGGCTCTCGCGCTGCGCAATAAACTCCTCGCGTGGCGTTTGCGATCACGCCACACGGTGTGCGCCGACCCGGCGCGCCTACCGCCCGACATTTCGCCGCGCGCGAAACAGACGTCGCTCGCAATTCTCTCGCTCGTCGATGATGCGGCGATGCGGGCACGCATTGCCGGTCATCTCTCGGCCGTGGACGAGTCCACGATCGATGAACGAGCGGAGGGGCTCGACGCTGCAATGCTCACGGCTGTCGTGGACACCTTTCAAACCGCGACCTCGGCGCACGCCGCTGTGGGCGACGTCACCCGGCTATTCAATGAGCGAAACAGCCAGGACTTAGGCCAGCCCATGAGTGCCAAATGGGTAGGGAGTTTCGTTCGTCGCCGGCTGCGGCTCGCCACCGCCAAGACCGGAGGAGTGTACGTGATTCCGCCAACCGAGCGCGCCCGAGTGATGGCGCTTGCGAAGCGCTTTGGCGTAACGGTTGCCACCTGACGAGCTGTCGCGGCGCAGTGTTCATCGATGACGTGTCAGGCACGCCATCTTGCATTTTTCACAAAAAATGGAGCCTCGCCCGTTTGCTCGTCTGGGACGATGATGGGCGTATTAGAAATCTAGTTCTTTGCTCTATGAAAAGACGAACCTTTACTTACGTGCGCGCGCATCGAAACTATTGGTCGCTGTCCGCCGGAGAGTTGGCTCGTCTCTTGGGCCGCGACGGCAGCATGGTCTGCCGCCTTGAGCGCTGCGGCCAGGTACCCGGCGGCAAGGCCGCGCTCGGCCTCGAAGTTATCTTCGGCGTATCGGCGCGCGACGTGTTCCCACGTCTCTACGACCGGGTGGAAGAGGCGATCATGGCGCGTGCGGCGCGCCTCGATCAGCAGCTTGCCGGCAAGACCGACCGGAGGTCGCTTCGCAAGCGCGAACTGCTGGCCGACATGATGAAGCGGGCGACGGCTAATCATCGCCGCGCATGACGGCGCTTCAACCGCGGCAAGCTATCACCTTTGCTGTCTACCCGACGGCGCGCGGTTTCGGATGGGCGGCGCTTGCGAGCCCTCTCCATCCTCATAGCGGCGGCCTGGTGGAAGTGACCAAGGACAAGAACGTGGTGTGCCTTCGCAGGATTGAGGCGCTTCTGGAGCACCTCGAAGCCGATACGCTGGTGCTCGAAGCCTTCGAGCCCCGCAATTCAGCGCGCACCAGTCGAATCGCGAAGCTGTGCCGCGCGCTGGTCAGCCTCGGGAACGACCGTGGCATGAACGTCTGCATCTACACCCGCAAAGACATCGACGTCTGCTTTTCGACGGTGGGCGCGCGCACCCGCTACGAGATCGCCGAGGCGATCGCGCGACACGTGCCTGCGCTTGCACAGCGCCTCCCGGCGAGGCGGAAAGCTTGGACCGCGGAGGATCGGCGCATGGCGCTCTTCAATGCCGCCGCGCTCGTGTTCACCCACTTCCGCTATCAGGCTCAGCACGTCTTCGATGAGATGGCAGGGTCCGCCTAACGCAGGGTTCCGCTCCGTCCCGTAGCCCCAACAGCTCCGTGCGCCTCCCGCGCATCGGGGAGCGTCGGAATGGTCCGGCGCTCCCGAAGTGTGCGGGAGACCGCGTTCACATCGCTACCAAAATCTGTTCTTTCAGAAAGGAAGAGGGTCATGACCCTGCTACTGCATGCGGGCGCTGAGCCCGTTGATTACGACGCACTCCGGCAACTGCCGGTTCCCGCGCCAACCGACACTCATGTCCCCATCGCGCACAGCGCCGTGGTGGACATGGTGAAGTATAGCCTTGGCTTCTACGGTCATGAGATCGCCGCTGAAGACTACGGCGTCACGCCGGACGGCATGCGTTTCTTCGGTGTCCTGTCGCTTCGCAGCGAGTATGGCGACTATACCGATACCGTCGGCTTGCGGAACTCGCACGACAAGCGGTTCCCGATCGGTATCAGCTTCGGCAGTCGCGTGTTCGTCTGCGATAATCTCGCCTTCAACGGCGAGCACGTCATCAGGCGCAAGCACACCGTCAACGCGAAACGCGAGCTGCCAGGGCTCGTCGCCGAGGTGGTGGAACCACTACGCGAACAGCGTCTCGGTCAGGCTGCCATCTTCGACCGCTACCGGACCAAGGCGCTCGCAGCACCCGAGGTCGATCACGGCATCATGCAGCTCTATCGGCGCGGTGTGATCAACATCAACCGTGTCCCCGAGGTGCTCGACGCCTACGAGAAGCCTCCGCACGACTGGGGTGAGGAGACGGCATGGCGCTTGTTCAACGCCGCGACGTTCACCCTCTCCGGCCGCGTTTGCGAGAACCCCCATGGCACGCAAGAACTCCACCAAGTCATCGACGGCCTCTGCGCCGCCGCCTGAGGAGCCACCGCCGCGGGAAATCCAGACCGCAACCCTCACTTGGCAGGGGATTGCGATCGAGATTTCCTACGAGCCGAACTATCTCGGACTTCCCAGGCACGCGCATCTCGAGCTCCGTGTCATTGGCGACGCCGTCATCCCCGTCACCGAGACCGGCTACCGCTCCCACTTCCTTCCGCCCGGCGTTGTCGAATCGGAGGGAGGACCGGCGCAGTTCACCGAGCGTTGGCTCAACGAAGCCGTTCAAGACCCGGCATGGCGCAAGCGCGTAGACGCGAACCGCCAGCTCGACCTCTTCGACTAACTCACACCCCGCGCTTCCGGCGCGGGGTCTCTGTTGCCTGTGTCACGCGGCGTACATTGATCGCGGCTGCGTCGATGTTCGTCCGAATGTGAGAAGCATAATACTTCTCGATCATGTCGACCGACGTGCGGCAGTTCTTTGCCACCTGGTAGATGTCAGCGCCTTCCATAAGGCGGAAGCAAATGTAGGTGTGGCGCAGGCTGTAGGCGGTGCGCGCCGTCCCCTCGCGGTCTTCCTTCAGCTTCTCCTCGTCCAGAATGGTGTTGAAGAGCGTTCGATGCGTCATCGGGAAGAGTCGGGCCGAGGGCGGTGGCTTCTTCTCCTTGGCGGGCGTGTTGCGCTTAACGAGCCGCTCGAAGGGTCGCACCGCACCTTTGGTTGAAAGGCATATGCCTGTCCCGCGCTTCCCGCGCACATGAATTTCGAGGATGCGATCGTCACCGGCGACGACGGTGGCGACGTCGCGGTATTCGAGGCGGGCTGCCTCGTCAGGTCGCAGACCCGTGTTGGCCATGAACAGCACGAAGTCGTGGAGCTGCTCGGCTGACCATTCCCATTGCGTACCCTTCAGCTTCAGGGCGCGCTTGCGCGTCGCCGTGTAGAATTGGCGGTACTCATCGGGAGAGAACCACGCGCGATGAGAAACCTTGCCCGAACCGCGGTACGGCGCGGTGAGGTCGGGCAAGTGATCGAGCCATCCATGCCGGACTGCGTTTTTTAGAACTTGGCGCAACGCCACCATTTCCTGGTGGATCGTGTTGCGCGCAGGTGCGCTAGGCGGCTTAGCAGGCCGACGCGGTTTCTTTGTGCTGGACCCTTCCGCGGCCGATGTCGCCCGCGACTTCTGGACCTTGACGCTCTTCTGACGCTGGACCCGATATTCCTGCACGGTAGCGGTCGTGATTTCCGAGAGCGGCATCGAGCCGAAGTGCGGGGTTACGTGGTTACGTAGCCGATCCTTCTGGCTCTGCACGTACCGGGGACTGCGCTGGCCCTCGGTGAGAACTTCATACTCCCGCTCGAAGACCGCCGCCGCTTCCCTGAACGTCTTCTCGTCCTTCAGCTCGCCCTGGCGGAGTTTGCCCTGGAGCGTCAGATACCAGTCGCGGGCGATCTCTTTGGCCTGCGCCAGGCTGTCCGTCTTGGTCGACGTCCGGCGCTCTCGGCCGGCGAGGTACGTCGAGCACTGCCACCGACTGCTGTTTTCCCGACGGTAGAGCCGCAGCTTTCCGTCCATGAGGGAATGGCTGACTTCGCTCTGGCGCATCGCTTTACACCCCTGGTCTCCGTGAGCCGGAAGTGTGTGA
>Ga0302326_10003501_pt1 | contig 36936 bp, 34 predicted proteins | sample Palsa_T0_3_FD_202264 | JGI IMG/M metagenome (GOLD analysis project Ga0302326, IMG submission 202264) | Peat permafrost microbial communities from Stordalen Mire near Abisko, Sweden - Palsa_T0_3 | ecosystem: Environmental > Terrestrial > Soil > Palsa > Peat permafrost | place: Sweden: Abisko... | reverse complement strand
CGCCTCCGAGGATGCGCCCGTCGTCGTAGCCGATCCACACCACCGCGGTGACGTCGGTGGAGTAGCCCGCGAACCAGGTGTCCTTGGGGCCATTGGAGGTGCCGGTCTTGCCTGCCAGCGGGCGGCCCAGCGCTTTCGCGCGCGCGGCCGTGCCGTGATCGATGACGCTGGTCAACATGCTGGTGGTCACGTACGCCTCGGCGGGATCGAGCACGCGGCGCGGCGGGGCCGGCTCCGGCAGCGCGACGTCCTTGCCGTCGGGGCCCACGATGCGTGTGACCAGGCGCGGCTCCTCGTAGGTCCCGCCGGCCGCGAAGGTCGCGTACGCGCCCGCCAGCTCCATCGGGCGCACTTCGTAGCTGCCCAGCGCCAGCGACAGGTCCGGCTTCATCGGCGACTCGATGCCCAGCGCCTGCGCCCAGGAGACGACGCCGGCCGGTCCCACGTCGTTCAGCACGCGCACCGCGACCACGTTCACGCTGTGCGCCAGCGCCTCGCGCAAGCGCAGCGGATCGCGTCCCTGCCAGCCCTCGAAGTTGCTCGGCCGGTAGCCCCCTTCGAAGACGTCCGACGTGGGGTCGACCAGCGTGGCGGGCGTGAAGCGCCGCGAGTGCAGCGCGTAGGAGTACACCACCGGCTTGAAGGTCGACCCCGGCTGCCGGCGCGACTGTGTGGCGCGATCCAGCGCGCCGGGCTGCCCCTCGTAGCTGCCCACCAGGGCGAGGATCTGGCGCGTGCGCACGTCGAGGACCACCACCGCCCCTTCGGGGCCCGACTCCAGGCGGAGCGGCACCTTCGACTCGCCCCCGAGCGCAACCGGGGGCACCGGTCCTTTTGCGGCCCCCGGATCGACGGGCGCAAGGAGGCTCACCCGGACGCGCGCGCCCACCGCGGCGTAGGCGCTCGGCGCGAGGTGCGCCGGATCGTAGCGCTCGAAGTCGGCCAGTTTCACCGTGCCGATCACCGAGCCCACGCGTACGTCGAAGGTGCCCGCCCCGTCGTCCACGCCGGATACCAGGCCCACCAGCACCTTGTGCTGCTCGAACGACGGCGTCCCCTCGAAGGGTGGAGGCAGCGCGTCGCGGGGTGGCGCGCCTTTGCCCTTCCTGGCGGCCAGCGACGGCGAGGACCTCAGCGGGCCCTGCAGACCATGGCGCTTGTCGTACGCCGCGAGACCCTCGCGGATGGCCTTGCGCGCCGCCGCCTCGAGCCGGGGGTCGATGGACGTGGTGATGGTGAACCCACCGAGGCGCGCCTGTTCCGGCTCGACCTGGTAGAGAACGGCCTTGGCCATCTCGACCGCCTCGGGGGCCAGCTCGCTCGCCACCTCGGAGGGCGGGACCAGGTGCACCGCCTCGTCCCTGGCCAGCGCCCAGTCCGCGTCGGGAAGAAAGCCCTTGGCGTGCATCTGGTCGAGCACGTAGGCGCGCCGCGCGAGGGCCGCGCTCATGCTGACGCGCGGGGTGTAGTCGCGCGGATCGGCGATGCGCCCGGCGATGAGCGCGGCCTCGGCGATGTCGAGGTCCCTCGCGCTCTTGCCGAAGTCGTCGCGCGCCGCCTCTTCGATGCCGTAGCGCCCGCGGCCGAGGTAGATGTTGTTCAAGTAGAGCTCGAGGATGTCGTCCTTGGAGAGCTCTTGTTCCAGGCGTCGCGCCAGGAGGGCTTCGCGGACCTTGCGCGAGAAGGTGCGCTCGCGCGTGTTGAGAAGGAGGTTCTTCACCACTTGCTGGGTGATGGTCGAACCGCCCTGCCGCGTGCTGCCGGCGCGCAGGTTGACCGCCGTGGCGCGCGCGATGCCCCAGTAGTTCAGCCCCTCGTGCTCGTAGAAGCCGGCGTCCTCCGCGGCGAGCACCGCCAGCTTCACGTGCGCGGGCAGCGAGGCGATGGAGACGACGGTGCGCCGCTGCGTGAAGAGCTCGGCGAGCAGCGTCCCGTCGCGCGCGAGAACGCGCGTCACCTGAGGAGCCTGGTAGGTCCTCAGGTCGACCACCGCGGGCAGCCCCGCCTCGAAGTGGCGCACGACCAGCCAGAGTGCGAGCACCCCGGCCAGCGCCAGCCCCGCCGCCGCCAGCGCCAGCCGCTTCGTCCAGCGCCAGGCCGCGGTGCGCCCCCTCGGCCCCCGCCGTGACGGCGCGCCGGTCTTGGTCCTGGAATCCTCGGCGTTCTGCACGGCGGTCGGGGAGGGAACGCTCGAGCCGGCCCGTTTCATTCGCCTTCCCCGTCTACCGGAGCCCCTCGGGGTGCGCCACTTCGCGGCGCGAAGGGCCGTGGTACAAGGGAGCCATGTTCGGGCTGACCGGCGGCGAGATCGCGCTCGTCGCGTTTCTGTTTGCTCTCGTGTGGGGGGCCGGGTTGCTCCCGCGCCTCGGCGAACGGCTCGGCGAGCGCTTCGCGAAGCGGGGGCGGGACCCGGGCCACGGGGAGTGACGGGTGGCCGGCGGCGGAAGACCCGACGACAGCGCTCTGCGCGGCCCCGCGCACACCGTGTTCGTGACGGATCCCACGGCCGAAGCCGAGCGCGTGGCGCAATCGCTGCGCGGCGCAGGCTACACCGTCGTCGACGTGCCGCTCTCCATGCTGGTCGCGCGCGTCGCGGTCCAGCACCCGCGCGTCATCTTGATCGACGCCGACAGCGAGGGCGCGCTCGAGGTCGTCGCGCGGGTGCGCGAACTCCCCGATGCGCTGGGCATCGAGGTTCTCTTCCTGGCGCGTCCGGGCGGCGCGGTGGCGAGCCCGGAGGAGGCCGTCGCCCACGACGGCAGGGGTCTCTTCGTTCGCCCGGTGGAGGTCGCCGCCCTGGTGCGCAAGGTCGAAGCGCTGACCGGCGGCGCGAGCGGCCCGGGGGAGGCCACCCTGGCCGCCAGCGGGAGCGTTCCCGCCCCGTCCATCCCGGGCTCCTCGAGGCGGCGCTCGAGCGCACCACCGTCGCTCCCCCCGGCGAGCATGCGGATCCCGCCGCCGGCGCCGCTCGCGGGCGAGGGAAAGGGCCCGGCACCGGCCGCGCACCTGCCTGGGTCCCGACCGTCGCGAGCTCCGTCCGACCCGCCTTCGCAGCGAGGCGCGTCGATGCGACGCATGGCGGGCCTCGCCCAGCCGATGAGCCCGGAGCTCCAGGAGCTCCTCGCCGCCGCCGAGCAGCGCGCGCAGGCCGACGGCGACCCGGACTCGGTGGTGCCGTCGCCGGAGGACGAGATCGAAGCGGTGCTCCCGGCGGATCTGCTCGCGGCCCTGGACGAGCCGCTCGAGGAAGACGAAGACGAGGACGAGGCCGCACCGGGGCGTTCGCTGCGGTCGCCGACCCGCGAGGGCACTCACGTCAGCGGCGGCGCGCGCACCACCGGCCCGGCCGGCTCCGCGCGTACGCCCACCGTCGAGCGCTCGGCGGGCGGGACGGGGCCGCGCGGGGAAGAGAGACGCGCCACACCACCGCCGCAGCACACCCACGCCGGCACCACCGGCCCGGGCGCCTCCACCACGGGAAGCTCCGAGGCTCGCTCGCTGGGCGAGGCCCCCACCCCCGCGGCCGACGACATGCCGTCGCGCGGACCCCCGTCGCTCGCGCCCCCCACCGCCTGGTCCCCACGGACGCGCGGCGATCCCCAGCCCGACCTGCAGGACGACGCCCTGGCGGACCTGGCCTCCCCCTTCCCCGCGGTGCTGGGCCCGGGCGATTCGTCGCGGGTCGTCGCCCGTGCCATCGCCTCGCGGCAGAGCGGCTCGCTGCTGTTCGTGACGCCCGAGGCCGAGCGTCGCCTGGTGCTGCGCGAGGGCGATGTGGTGACGCTGGCGTCCAGCGGGGAGGACGAGTCGCTGCTGGCCTTTCTGGGGGTGCGCGGCGACCTTCCGCGCGAGACGGTCCGTCGCCTGGCGCCGAAATTCCCGCCTTTCGGCCGCCACGCCGGGGCGGCGCTGGTGGCCCGGGGGTACCTGCGCCAGGACCAGATGTGGCCGACCCTGCGCGCGCACGCCGAGTGGCTGCTGGCGCGGCTGCTCCAGCTGGCGCGCGCGCGGCTGGTCCTCGAACCGCAGCCTCCGGCGCGGCTGGCCGGCGAGCCGGCGGTGTTCGGCGGTTCGACCGGGGCGGAGGTGTTCGTGGAGATGGCGCGGCGAATCGTGACGCCAGGGGATGCCGTGGAGCGTCTGGGCGGCCTCGGCTCGCGCGTGAGCGAAGGACCGGAGTCGCGGCTGCTGAACGAGTGCGCGCTGAGCCGCGCGGAGCTCGAGCAGGTGCACGCGGTGGCGGGCCGCTCGCTGCGCGAGGTGCTCGACGCGGCGCCCGACGGTGATCTCGCGTCGGTGATCTTTGCTCTGACGGAGCTCGGGGTGGTCGAGGTGCTGGCGGCGGTGGGCGAGAGGGAAGGGTGGCTCGACGCCTCGGGCGCGGTGGCCGGCGTGGCGGCGCTGGACTCCGAGGCGATCCGCGAGCGCGTGCGGGCGAGGATGCAGCTCGTCGACGACGGCGACTACTTTGCGGTGCTGGGGGTGCCGCGCGAAGCGACCGGCTACGAGGTGAGGCGCGCGTTCCTCGAGCTGAGGCGAGCCTTCGAGCCCGCGCGGGTGCTGACGCCGGAGATCGCCGATCTCGCCGAGGACGTGCGGAAGATCACGGTGGTGCTCGAGGAGGCGTACGACATCCTGAAGGACGCCGCGCGGAGAGACCGGTATCGGCGGGCCATCGAGGCGGTGCCGGGGGGATGAGGCCCGGGCGGGAGGGGGGCGCGGAGACCGAGGCGGAGACCGAGACCGAGGCGGAGACCGACTCCGACGACGATGCAGATTCCGACTCGGGATACCCGATGGCGAGTCCGGAGGCGGCGGGAAACCGGGGTCGATTCACGAGGGATGCGTCGGTTTTGATTGCCTGCCCGATCGCGAAAGAACCGCGCCAGCGCCCCGTGGGCGAAACGCGGTGCGAGAGGCGGGGCTACGTGCCGGCGCGCGAAGTCGCGGCCGGCGACGAGCTGCTCGATCGTGTGGCCGCCATGCTCTACCGCCTCGGCGCCCGGCGTGGATAGCGCAGGCCCCCGGCGTGCCTCTTGGGGCGTCCCCTCGGTGCCGCCCCGGAATCGGAATCGGAATCGGAATCCGCCTCCGCCTCCGCCTCCGCCTCCGCCTCCGCCTCCGCCTCCGCCTCCGCCTCCGCCTCCGCCTCCGCCTCCGCCTCCGCCTCCGCCTCCGCCTCTGCCTCCGCCTCTGCCTCTGCCTCTGCCTCTGCCTCCGGTGGACCGGAGGCGGCTCGAAGGACTACGGCTTGCCCTCGGTTTCGAGCGTCGCACGGCGGCGCATGGCCCGGACGGACGGCGCGTCGTCACCGCCGGGATCGAGGGCGCGCGCTTCGCCGAGGAGCGCGAGGCATAGGCTCCACTGCTCCGCGGCGCAGGCGGCGGCGGCCTGGCGACGCCGATCGGTCGCCGCGACGAGGTCCTGCGCGATGGAGGCCACGGGCGGTACCGGCGCGGGGCTCGGCACAGGCGCGGGAGTCGGCGGCGGGATCGTCGGGGCGGGAGGCGCGGGAGGCTCTGGTTCCGAGTGCAGCGCGGCGTACAGCGCCCCGCCGCCCACGGTCACCGTCGCGGCCGCCGCGAGCCATAGCACCACCGGGCGCTGACGCCGGCGATTGCGGCGTACGACGACGGGCGGCGGCGCCACCTGCTCTACGGCGGCCACGGCCTGCGCCGGGGCAGGCACGTCGGCTACCGCCCGCGATGCGCCGTCGTCTTCGTCCTCGCGCGCGGTCTCTCGCTCGGCCAGGCTTCCGCCTGCGAGCCCATCGAGGAAGGCGCTGGCCTTGGCGCGCTCGGCCGCCAGGTCGAAGCCGGCCGCCGCGAGCTCCCTCTCGGCTTCTTCCACGCTCACGCTCGCGGCGCGCTCGATCTCGTCTTCGGCGGCTTCGTCCACGAGCTGCTTCCAGATGTCCCCGGGGGTGCGCTTGGACATCACCTGTCCTCCTCGTACTTCGCGCCGCTCGTCTCGGCGAGCAGTCGCCTGGTGTGCCTCTTCCGCCGGTCGGCCGCGCGATAGAAGTCGTTCACGTCGCGGCCGCTCCGGCGCGCCATCTCGCTGAGATCGGTGACCTCGTGGAGCGAGTAGTCGAGCCACAGCAGGTTCACCTCGTCGCCCGCCTCGACGAAGAGGGCGCGAAGCTTCTCGAGCTGCGCCACCGCGCGCTCCTTCTCTTGCCTCTCCGTCTCCAGCTGCGCCGCCTGGGCCTCGACCGACGGGACGACGGCGGCGTCGGCGTAGCCCTGCTCGCGGAGGAACAGCTCCTCGGCCTTGCGGCCCGTCGCGCTCTCACCCCTCTCGTGCGACCACTCGCTCCACGTGTAACGGCACAGGCACCGCACCAGCGTGACGGCGACGGGATCCCAGCCGAGGCGTACGATCCGCAGGTTGGTGCGCCCCTGCAGATCGCGCGAGGCTTGCTTGCTGCGGGTCAGCTTCAACGCAAACCGCAGAGACACCATGCTTGCGCCTACGAAGTCGTGCGCGCGCAGCAACGCCGAGAAGTACGCCTTCTCCTGGTCCGTCAGCGGTCGGTCGAGCCTGTCGGTCCCCACCATCGCAGTCATTGGCTTGGGTGCGCTCAATCGTCTCCTGGGGGCTTGGACGCGATGAGAGCAGAAAAAAAAGGACCAGGAAGCACCGCTCCTGCAACGAGCGGCGCTTCCCGGTCCCTGGGGTCAGGCGCGGTCCCGGTCGGGGGTTCGCGCCCTGCGAAGCGTCGACCTACTTCGTCGCGGTGCCCGCTGCGGGCGTGCTCGGAGTATTCGACGCGGTCTGTGCGGGCGGAGTGGCCACGGTGGCCACGGCGGCCACGGGGGTCGCGATGGGGGTCACTGCGACCCCCGTCACGTTGCCTTTGACGGTGAGCTTCTGCTTCTTGCTCGTCGTCCCACGCGCGAGTCGCGTGGCCTTGGCCTTGGCCGCCCTGGCCGCCAGTTGCGCGCTGGTCAGCGGCGCACGAACCTTGGGGGGCTCGAGGCCGAAATCAGCGAGAGTCTGCGTCGCGTTGGAAAACGCCGCGAGGACGAAGCGCTTGTAGGCCTCAACAACGGGGCCCACCTTCGCTTCCGTGCCGTCCATTGCGGCCAACGCGTCCTTGGCGCTTGCTTGCACCGAGTTCAGCGACGAGATCGCGTCGGCCAGGCTCTGGAGGAGCTGGACGAGCGATGCCGTCGTGTACGTGGTGCTCCCGAGCGTGAACGACCCGTTCGGGAAATGCTTCTGCGTGCCTGCGATGAGCGCCTGCACCCGCGCCAGGGCTGCCAGTTTCGATCTTGAGGTTGTCGTGGACATGATCTTTCTCTCTCTTTTTCCGAGGGCGCACATCGCCGTCAGGGCGAGCCGCACGGAGCCAGGATGGTCCGGGCGGGTGTGCCTGTTTTCGTCTCCCTCACAGAGACATTCCGGCGCCGATTGTGGATTCCGCGCGGAAGGCGCCAAAATCGACAGCGAGCAGGTCGAATTGTCGTAAGTGCGCGGAAGGACGACGACGGCGGAGGGGCCCCTCGCTTCGCGGTCACGAGCGCATATGTCGTGGTCTTCGTCGCGGCCGTGCTCATCGCCGTTGCGGCCCTCGGCCGGCTGTGGGCCGTGCTGGCGACGAGGACGGACGTACCCACCGACAGGGAGAGAACGCTCGGCGAAGGCGTCTCCAAAGCGATGACTTCGGAACGCTCGGCTTGCTCGTCGTCGTGGTGGACTGCGCCTGGCTCGCCTTCTACTCGTTGCACGTCGTCCCGGACCGTGCGCTCCGTCGACGGCAGCGTGCGCTCGGCTGTCTCACGCGTGCGCTCCGCCGTCTCACGCGTGCGCTCGGCTGTCTCACGCGTGCGCTCCGCCGTCTCACGCGTGCGCTCGGCTGTCTCACGGGTGCGCTCCGCCTGACCACGCGTGCGCTCCGCCGTCTCACGGGCGCGATCGGCTGTCTCACGCGTGCGCTCCGACTGACCACGCATGCGCTCCGCCGTCTCACGCGCGCGCTCGGCTGTCTCACGCGTGCGCTCCGCCTGACCACGCGTGCGCTCGGCCGTCTCGCGTGCGCTCCGCTTGACCACGCGTCCGCTCGGCCGTCTCACCTGTGCGCTCCGCTTGACCACGCGTGCGCTCGGCCGTCTCTGAACGCGTGCGCTCCGCTTGACCACGCGTCCGCTCGGCCGTCTCACGCGTGCGCTCCGCTTGACCACCGGTCCGCTCGGCCGGTTCACGCGCGCGCTCGGCTCGAGGGCCAGCAGAGCCGGGCGACACTCCAGGCGACCACGTCGCGGCACACGCCTCTCGTCGATCCGCGCGTATCCTCGGTGGGAAGGAGGTGATGCCCTGTCCATTCTCGATCACGTGAGCATCAACACGACCGACTACACACGGTCCAAGGCGTTCTACCAGCGCGCCCTCGCGCCGCTCGGCGTCGAGGTCATCATGGAGTTCGGCAAAGCATGCGGCTTCGGCCGCGGCAACAAACCCGACTTTTGGATCGGCGAAGGCGTTGCGAGCTACCAGAAGGCCGCGCAGCTCGACCCGATCACGCCGATTCATGTCTCCTTCGCGGCCCGGAGCCGCCAGGAGGTCGATGCGTTCTACGAGGCCGCTATCGCCGCTGGCGGGCGCGACCACGGCAAACCGGGGCTCCGTCCCGAATACCACCCCGGCTACTACGGAGCGTTCGTGCTCGACCCGGACGGACACAACGTCGAGGCGGTTATCCACGGAGGGCAGCCGGAGGCTGGGAGGCCCTGAGCCGCAAGACGGCGATCGCGCACGTTGCGGCGGCACACCCCTCGCATCCCAGCACCCGCCAGGAGACATCCCATGTCCAACGACCCAGCGGCCCCGACCGAGACCAGCGAGCAAGGGGGCAGACCCGCGCCGTCGACCGCGGACGGAGCGCATGGCTCCAAGCCCACCGATCCCTCGAAGCCGAAGCCAGCGCCCATCGCGGGAAATCCGTCGGTGCCGGCCACGCCGGACGCGTCGGTACCGGCCACACCGCACGGCACGGACGCGTCGAACCCTGGTGCGTAGAGAAAGGGGGAACCGACCCTCGCGCTCGGTCGCGCTCGTGATTCGGCGGCATCCTTGCTGTAGCGCCGTGGCGAAGCGCCTCAGCCCCTCGCTGTCGCGAACGACGAGCGACGCGATCAGTCCTTCGTGAACGCTTGCGACGCGGCGAGCGTGTCGAGCGACTCGCGCAGGAGCTTGATCTTGCCGTTTTCGGCGACGAGGCGTCCGGCGTAGTGCTGTCGATAGACTTTCCCGGTCGACGGTACGAGCGCCTCCATGTCCTACTCGCCGAAGGCCTGATCGGGTGTCTCGATCCAGATGCGGATGTTCTGGAAGCGGAAGTCCGGCACCTTCGCGAGCAGACCGGCGAGAAACTTCTCGATGGCGGCGGGTCCTTGTGCGCGCGCGTTCACCGTCGGCAGCTCGACAACACCGTCGTCGGCAAACAGCGCGGCGGCGGCGGCAGGGTCCTGGATCTCGGCCAGATAGGCCTTCAGCAGCTCCCGTCCGCGCCGAGAGGTAGCCTCGACCGACCCACGCGAGCCGCCAGCGAACGCAGCCTCATTTCAGGACCACGACAGCTCGACCCCGACATCGACGAGCTCCTGGCCGCCTCGCCGCGCGGCGGTAGGCACCGTCACGCACTTCACGCGAACGTCCTTTGCGCCGGCGAGCGTGAGTGCAACGGGGACGAAACCCTCCGTGCAGTACGTGAACCAGTCGGCCATGGAGCATGGAATCCCGGCGCGCACCGAGGTCATCTGTTTCGGACCGCTCATTTTCCCGCTGGAGCTCCCGAAATCGAAGTAACGCATCGACAGGCGAGGGAGGCGCATCGCCACCATCTCCACCGAGGCGAGCTGGAGGACCACCTTGTAGACGCCGTGCAGATCGCGGTGCGCCAGCCACGCGGCGCTGTCGCGAACGAGGCGTGGGTGCCTCAGGCCGCCGAGGAGCGCGGCCGCACGGCTCATGGGGACGAGCGGCAACACGTCGTACCAGCCACCCGGGACGAACGACTGACTCAGGAATCGCTGGAGTCCGGGGAGCGCAGGATTCGACTTCGCCGCGCTGGCGATGACGGCCCGCGCCCCTCCGGGGGAGAACTGATCGTAGAAGTCGCAGGCCCCCTGAAAGACGAGTCCCTTGGTCCGGAAAGGCGCTACTGCCTGCGGGCCCGGCTGCAATGGAAGAGGGGCTGGAAGCGGATCTTCCATGCGACGGCGTACGGCCGCGGGCGCCTACGACTTAAGCTCGGCGCCGCGCGAAAGCTTCGAGGCTCACGCCCGCAACCCCGCCGGATCGAGACGGTAGAACGACACCAGCTCGTCGTAGAGCGCGGGATGCGTCTTGCGGAGCGCGCGAGGGCGCTCGAAGAACTGCTCCGACACGACGGCAAAGAACTCCGCGGGGCTGGTGGCGCCGTAGGCGTCGATGTCGGTCGCCCGGCCGCGCGCGAGCCGCTCACCGAGGGCGTGGTACTCGTCGCCCAGGACGTGCGCCCATTCCACGTAGCGCGCGCGGGAGCCGAGCTTCGGAGCACCCGTCACGTCTCCGTCCTCGGCGTCGAGCTGGTGCGCGAACTCGTGCACCACCACGTTGTGCGCGGGCCGGCGGCCCCGAGCGTCGCCGAGCACCTCGTCCCAGGCGACGATCACCAGCCCGCGCTGCCAGGATTCGCCGACGCGGGCCTCCGGTCCCTCGATGACCACCAGGCCTTCGCGGTGCGTGGTGCGGGCGACGAAGGCATGCGGATAGACCAGCACCGTCTCGAGGTCGGGATAGATGTCGGTGTCGCGGTGAAGGAGCAGGAGGCAGGCCTGCGCGGCGATGGTGACCCGGATCTCGTCAGTGATGACCAGCCCGGCCGCTCCCTCGAACCGCTTCTCGTCGAGGAACACCTGGATGAGCCCCTCGAGCTCTGCGCGATCGGCCGGAGGAAGAGCCGAGTAGAGATGAACGCTGCGGGACACGATGGGAACGTGGTCCGGTGGAAAGGGCCGCGCCCGGACCGCGTCGCGGCGGTGACGCTTGAGAAAGCCGAGCACGGGAACGAGTGTACGCGCTCACGCTCACACCTCCATCGCGTACACGAACACCTTCTGCTCCTCGCGCTTCTCCCGGCCGATGGTCACCAGCCGGTCCTCCCCGAGCCTCCCGGCCCACATGCCGGGGGGTGCTGGCACGTCGTCCTCCAGCGTCAGCGCGTCGTCGAGCACCAGCGCGCGCTCTTCGTCGCCTCCCTCCGGGGCGTCTCCCTCCGCATCGCCTTCGTCTTGCTTGGTCGCCGACACCATGAACCGGCCGCCGATGCGCACGCCGTTGTAGTTGGCCGACAGCCCCTCCCCGAGGTCGATGCTCGCCTCGCGCGCCAGGCTGGGCCAGCGCCGGAGCTCCACGCGGTCGGCGGTGACCAGGCAGACGCGCTCCCCATCGTCGGTGCCTTCGGCCAGGCCACACGGTTCGAGGCCGTCGTCTCCCTCGGTGGCGACGAGCTCGAGTTTCCCCCCGAGGAGACGCGCCACACGCAAGAAGGTGCCGTCCTGCCCGCACGACATGGTCAGGAGGACGGCGTCTTCCGTGGGGTGGAGGAACAGCTCGTGCGCCGCGGGCGGGGGCGCGGGGGGAAAGGCGGCCTTCGTTTCGAGCGCGAAGTCGCGGAAGCGCAGACGCACCAGGGCCGCCGCGCCGGCGCTCTCCGCCGAGAGCCAGAGGGAGTCGCCTTCCCGCGTGAAGGTCGCGGCGAGAGGCCCCATGTCCCCCAGGGCCGGTCCCAGGTCGATCACCTCCGGCGCACCGCCCACCCGCTCCACGCACGCCACGGGAATGTCCCGATGCCAGCCGAAGCCGACCACGGTACGGCCATCGGGGTGCAGCGCGATGGAGTGCAGGCCGGGCTGGCGCGAGGTGGTGGCCGATCGGCTGCGCTCGACGGTCGGCAGCGCGAGCGCGTCGGGTAGCTCCACGCGACGCTCCTCGCCCAGCGACGCCAGGCCACGGATGGCGAGGGTGCGCGGACCGGTGGGCAGGGCGAAGGCCGTACGGTCCGGGGCGAAGGCCACCCAGGGCCAGGCCAGCATCCCGGGGACTAGGGTGAGCTCGCGGAGCTTGGAACATCGAAGCATCGGGCGAATCGTCGCGATACCGCGTCGGTCAGGCAAGCGTTCCGTCACGGTCGGTGTCGCGCCGAGAGAGAGGCGTGGTCCACCGGGCGGACGGTTGCGAGCGGTTTCGTTCTACTATAGGAAACATGCCTCTCTCATAGTGAACCGACCACCGAGGAGCGATGCCATGAGCACCACCCGTCACGAGGTCCTTTCCGCCAACGAGAAGTACGCCGCCGCCTTCGGGGAAAAAGGCAAGCTGGGACTGCCGCCCGCGCGCGGCTTCGCCATCCTGACGTGCATGGACGCGCGCATCGACCCGGCGAAGGTCGCGGGGCTCGCCGAGGGCGACGCACACGTCATCCGCAACGCCGGAGGGCGGGCCAGCGATGACGCCATTCGCTCCCTGATCATCTCGCACAAGCTCCTCGGCACGGGCGAATGGTTCGTGATCCACCACACCAACTGCGGCATGGAGCTCTTCAGCGACACCACCATCCGCGGTCTCCTTGCGCAAAGCCTGGCTACCGCCAGCTACGACGGCAAAACCTGGCGCGATCCCGGCGGCGGCCACGGTTCGACCGAAGGCGAATACATCGATTGGCTCACCATCCGCGAACAGGCCGCCAGCGTGGTGGAAGACGTGGGGCGGATCCGCCGCCACGCGCTCGTTCCCGGGAGCATTCCCGTCTACGGGTACATCTACCAGGTGGAGACCGGCCGCCTGGTCGAAGTCCCTGCCGCCACGGAGATCGGGCGAGCTCGCTGAGCCGCCCCGCTCACCCGGAGGACTCGGTCGGAAGTCCCGCGGCGGTCCACGCCTCCAGGCCGCCGCGGACGTTGGTCACGTGGTGGTAGCCCATCGACTTGAGGAGCAGCATCCCGTAGAGAGAGCGCTCCCCCACCTTGCAGATGGTGACGATGGGCGCCTCCTTGTCCTCGGGCAGGCCCGTCGCCCAGCCGCCGACCAGGTCGGGCAGGGGGACGTTCCGCGCGTCGCGCGCGTGGAGGGTCGCGTACTCCTCGGGGGAGCGCACGTCGACGAGCGTCGCAGGGGTCGCGCCTTCGAGGATGGACCTGGCCGTTCCCGGCTCGATGACGTCGTCGGAGCTCCGGGCGAGGTCGACGATGTTGGCGAGATGGGGAGAGCTCGCGCCCCCACCCTCGGGCTTTGCGCCGGCAAAGAGCTGGGGGAGATGCTTGCGCAGAGACGAGGCGTACTTGAAGGCGTTGTCAGGAAATAGGACCACGCAGAGGACCCCCGGCTCGTCGGGTACGAGCTTCAGCGCCCCGGCCAGCGCCATCCCCGAGCTCGGGCCGGCGATGACGCTGTCCTCCTGGTTGATGCGGCGACAGAGCTCGAAGGCCTCGTCGTTGTGTACCTCGACCAGGCCGTCGTACTCTTTGGGAACGAAGAGCGCCGTTTGCTTCAACTGGCGGAGGCTGCGCACCCCAGGGATGTCGTGCCCCTCCGCGGGATGGACGCCGAGCACGCGCACGTCGGCACGCTGCTCCTTGAGGAAGCGCCCCGTACCGGTGATGGTGCCGCAGGTGCCCAGCCCGGCGACGAAGTGCGTGATCTCCCCCGCCGTCTGACGCCAGATCTCCGGGCCCGTGGTGCGGTAGTGCGCGTCGGGATTCGCCGGGTTCTTGTACTGGTCCAGGTGGTAGTAGCCGGGGCGCGCCGCGATCTCGGCGGCCAGCGCGATGGCGCCCTCGGGGGCGCCGGGAGCGGGGCACAAGTCGTCCTCCAGCTCCAGAAGCTCGGCGCCGAAGAGACGCAGCGAGGCGCGCTTTTCCAGGGGGATCTTGTTGGACAGGGTGGCGGTCAGCTCGTAGCCCTTGGCGTTGGCGATCATCGCCAGGCCCATGCCGGTGTTTCCCGACGTCGGCTCGACCAGCCGGGTATGCGGCGGCAGGAGCCCGCGCTCCTCGGCGTCGCGGACGAGGTTGGCGGCCACCCGGTCCTTGACGGCGCCGAACGGGTTGTACCATTCGAGCTTGGCGTACACCCGGGCGTGCTGGAAAGGGACCACCCGGTGAAGGCGCACCAGGGGAGTCGGGTTGTCGATGTCGGGCAGGAGCTCGAGAATCGAGTCGTACACGCGCGTCCGGTGGTTCATGGCGCCCTCCTCCAGGGCTCGTGCAGGGACCACTGCGTCCGTCATCGCGGATGTCCCTACGCGCGGGGGAAGGGTAGTCCGTCGGGGCGACGAGGTCACCCTGCGGGTTCCGGCGCCGTGCGCGGATCAGCCGGCGGCCACCGCGTCTTTGACCAGCGGGAGGCCGGCGCTCGCCCATCCGCGCGTCCCGCCGGACAGGTTGTAGACCTTGGTCAGCCCCCGCGCTTCGGCCAGCCGAGCCGCCGTCTGGCTCCGCGAGCCTGCCGCGCAGACGAAGAGGATGCCGTCGCGAGGGAGGGCCGCCTCCGGCGCGGCGCGCAGCCGATCCAGGGGCACCAGCCGGGCGCCGGGGAGGTGCCCGCCCGACCACTCCCGCGGCTCGCGCACGTCGACGATCTCGACGTCGCCCTGGTCCATGAGCTCCTGCGCCTCTTTCGGTGTGACTGAATGGATCACGCGTTCAATATAACGAACGCGCGGCTCGCCGCAACCCCCCACGCGGAATCGCCCTCTATCTACCGGGGCGGACGCCCCGCCTGAAGCCGCTTCAACGCCGCCACCAGGGCGTCGATGTCCTCTCGGGTGTTGTAGGGGGCGAGCGACGCGCGCACCGTGCTCTCCAGGCCGAATCGCCGGAGGATGGGCTGCGCGCAGTGATGCCCGGAGCGCACCGCGATGCCCTCCTGGTCGAGCGCCCCGCCGACGTCCTCGGTGCGCACCCCGTCGAGGACGAAGGACATCACGCCGGCCTTCTCCGCCGCCGTCCCGATGAGGGTCAGCCCCGGCACGCGCCCGAGCTCGCCCTCCGCGTAAAGGCGCAGCTCGTGCTCGTAACGCTGGATGTTCTCCAGGCCGATGGCCATCACGTAGTCGATCGCCGCGCCGAGCCCCACCGCGTCGCCGATGCTCCCGGTGCCGGCCTCGAAACGACCGGGCGGGGGCTGGTAGGTCGTCTTCTCGAAGGTGACGTCGGAGATCATGTTGCCGCCGCCCTGCCACGGTGGCATCGCCTCGAGCGCCTCGGTCTTGCCGAACACCGCGCCGATGCCGGTGGGGGCGAAGATCTTGTGCCCGGAGAAGGTGTAGAAGTCGCAGTCCAGCGACTGGACGTCGACCGGCATGTGCGAGACCGCCTGCGCCCCGTCGACCAGGACGACGGCGCCGTGACGGTGCGCCATCTCCACCATCTCGCGCGCCGGAAGAACGGTCCCCAGCGCGTTGGAGACCTGCGGGAAGGCCACGATGCGCGTCCTCGGCCCGAGCAGGCGCTCGTACTCCTCGAGCTTCACTTGCCCGCGGTCGTCGACCGGGGCGACGCGCAGCCGCGCGCCTTTCTCCGTGCAGAGCTGCTGCCAAGGGACGATGTTGGCGTGATGCTCGAGCCAGGTGATGACGATCTCGTCGCCCGCGCTCACGTGGCGCATGCCCCAGCTCTTGGCGACCAGGTTGATGCCCTCGGTCGCCCCGCGCACCCAGACGATGTTCTTCGCCGACGGCGCGTTCAGCAAGCGCCGCACCCGGTCGCGCGCCGCCTCGAAGGCGTCGGTCGCACGGGCAGCGAGCGTGTGCGCGCCACGGTGCACGTTGGAGTTCTCGCGCTCGTAGTAGTAGGAGACGCGGTCGATGACCACCTGGGGCTTCTGCGTCGTCGCGGCGTTGTCCAGCCACACCAGCGGCCGGCCGTGGATCCGCTCCTGCAAGATGGGGAAGTCGCGCTTGATCACGTGGGGGTCGAAGGGACGCGAGGCCACGTCGACCTCGGGGACGACCTCGGGACGAAACTCGTAGGCGCCGAGCACCGGCGCGGGGTTTGGTGCCGGCTCTGCAGGGAACACGGGCGACGGCGACGGGGACAACGGGGGCGACGGCGACAGCGGGGGCGACGGCGTCAGCGACGGCGAGGGTGCGAAAGCGGGCGCCTCCGACGGAAAACGAGGAGGGCCCGCCAGCTCGAGGAAGTACGGCGTCGAGAGCTCCGGCGCGGACGGGGCCATGGCCAGCGCCAGCGGCGTCGTGCCCAGCGTGTCGGCGAACATCGCCGGAGCCGTTCGCAGGTCACTCTCCTTGGGAATCGGGCTCGCGGCGAGCGGCGGTCGATGCACGAACCCGGGCACCGGCGGAGCCGTCACCGCGGGGGAGGCGCCCCCTGCGCCCACCGCGAGCGCGCTCGGCCACGGATTGGGCGGCGCGATGGGCACGGGGCCGCCCACGACGGGAGAAGGAGCGACGGCGGCGGGCGCGCCGAACGCCGGGCCAGGCACACCCGCGAAGTACAGGTTGGCGAGCCGTTCGATCTCCTGCGTCATCGAGGCCGCCGCGAGCTCGTCGTGGGAAGGCGCGGCGCCGGGCACCGGCGGCAGATCACCTGTAGTCATGGTAGCTGCCGACCTCGACGCCATCGAGGACCCCGATGGCGTCGTCGGTCAGCACGGCGGTCGAACAGTAAAGCGAGACGAGGTACTGCGCCGCGCCGCGCTGGTTGATTCCCATGAGGCGTACCGACAGGCTGGGGCTCGCCTCGCCCGGGATCCCCGGCTGAAAGAGACCGACCACGCCGCGCTTCTTCTCCCCGGTGCGCAAGAGGAGAATGCTGCTCTTCCCGTCGTCGCCCACCCCGAGCTTGTCGGTCGGGATGAGCGGTATGCCCCGCCAGGTCAGAAAGGGCGAACCGAAGAGCGTGACCGTGGGCGGTGGGACGCCGCGAAAGGTGCATTCACGCCCGAACGCGGCGATGGCCCGCGGGTGCGCAAGAAAGAACGCCGGCTCCTTCCACACCTTGGCAATGAGATCGTCCAGGTCGTCCGGCGTCGGCGCGCCGGTACGCGTCCGGACCCGCATCGACGGGACGACCTGACTGAGAAGCCCATAGCTCCCGTTGTTGATGATCTCGTTCTCCTGGCGCTCCTTGACCATCTCGATGAGAACGCCGAGCTGCTCGCGGACCTGGTCCATCGGGCTGCGGTACAGATCCGAGATGCGGGTCTGGACGTCGAGGGTGGTCGTCACCGTGCTGAGCGTGTATTCGCGCGGCTGGTCCTCGTAGTCGACGAACGCCTTGGGGATGTCGTCGCTGTCGCTGGGGCTGCACTCGATGCGGATGTCGTCGGCGTGGCCCTCCTTCACCTTGTTCACGCGGTAGGTCCCCGCCTCGACGGGCACCCACGGAAGGAGGCTGACCACCCAGCGCGGGGTGACGCCGATCCACTGCGGCGGGGTCTTGGTGGTGTTGGCGAGCTGGCGGGCGGCGGCCGCGCCGAGGGTGTGAGCGGTGTCGGTCATGGGGTTGGCTCACCAGTACGATCGCGACCTGGGACTCTCAAGCCCGGCTCGTTCCCGTGACTCGCTTTCCTCCAATATGTTGGAGCGCGCGTCGAGAGCACGTCGGCGCCACCCGACCGCGCGCCACTGGAGACGGCGGCGAAGTGGAGCTAGATTTCGTGGCCGTGGACGACCTCGCCCCCGCCGTCGGCAGCAACCTGCGGCAACTACGCGTGAAGCGCGGTCTTTCCCTGGAGCGGCTCGCCCAGGAATCGGGGGTGAGCCGCGGGATGCTGGGGCAGATCGAGCTGGGCAAGAGCGTCCCCACCATCAACGTGCTGTGGAAGATTGCCCGCGCGCTCAACGTGACTTTCTCCGCGCTCATCCACACGCCGATGGCCGGAGGCACGACCGTCCTTCGCCACGCCGAGGCCCGGCTTCTCTCCAGCCACGATGGGCGCTTCACGTCTCGCGCCCTCTTTCCGTTCAACGAGCCTCGTCACATGGAGTTCTATCTTCTCGGCTTCGCTCCGGGCGCCCTGGAGAACGCGCCCCCTCACCCCCCGGGGACGGTCGAGAACCTGGTGGTTCACGAGGGGACGGTGGAGATCGAGGCCGGCGGACATGTGCACCGTCTCGGGGCCGGCGACGCGATCCAGTTCGCTGCGGACCTCGAGCACGTGTACCGGAACCGCCAAGAGGTGACGGCCACCGCGTACCTGGTGATGACCTACGCGCGCGAAGTCGGGTGACGACCGGGCGAGGCCGCCTCGGGCCGCGGTGTCCCTTTTAGTGGACAGACCATCTTCCTGACGCTAGAAGAACGTCCGTGACCGACGGCCGGATGCCCAGCGCGGGCACATGAACGTCTCGCGCGGTACCCTTTCGCGGGTGGCCCACCTTCCCGAGAGTCCCCTCGAGCGGGCCGAGGAGCTGGGGCGCGACTTCGCGGCAACCGCCGTGGAGCGTGATCGGCGCGGAGGCACGGCGAAACACGAGCGGGACGCGCTGCGGGCCAGCGGCCTGCTCGGCCTGGTCGTGCCTCGCGAGCTCGGAGGACACGGCGCCGACTGGACGACGGCGCTGCGGGTGGTGCGCATCGTCGCAAGCGCGGACGGCTCGCTGGGCCATGTCTTCGGGTTCCAGCACTTGCTCCTGGCCACGGTCCGTCTCTTCGGCAGCGCTTCCCAGTTCGAGCGTCTTGCGCGCGCCACCGTGCAGGGAAACCTCTTCTGGGGAAACGCGCTCAATCCACTCGACAAGCGGACGACCCTGGCCCGTCGCGGCGACGAGCGCGTCCTGCGCGGCGAGAAGAGCTTCTGCTCGGGATCGCACGACGCGGACATCCTCGTCGTGTCGGCCATCGACGAGGCGACGGCCAAGCTGGTGGTGGCGGCCATCCCGGCAGCACGCCCGGGGGTGCTGGCGCGTGACGACTGGGACGCCATGGGGCAGAGGCAGACCGACAGCGGTTCGGTGAGCTTCGACGAGGTGATCGTCGGCGAGGAAGAGATCCTCTCTCAGCCCGGTCCGCTGGGGAGCACCTTCGCCACGTTGCGACCCCTCATCGCCCAGCTCACGCTGTCCAACGTCTACCTCGGCATCGCCGAGGGGGCGCTCGAAGCGGCACGCGCTTCGGCGCGGACCCGGGAGCGGGCGTGGTTCGCGAGCGGGGTGGAGCGCGCGGTCGACGACCCCTACGTCCAGCAAACGCTCGGCGAGCTCTACGCCGAAGTGCACGCCGCCCGTCACGTCGCGGAAGCCGCAGCGGGCGCCCTGGACGCAGCCTGGGGACGCGGCGACGCGCTGACCCCCTCGGACCGCGGCGAGGCGGCCGTCGCCATCGCCGCGGCCAAGATCACCACCACGCGCGCAGGTCTCGAGGTCACCAACCGCATGTTCGACGTGACCGGCGCCCGCGCCACGGCTGGGCGCCTCGGTCTGGACCGCTTCTGGCGCAACCTGCGGACGCACACGCTGCATGACCCGGTCGACTACAAGCGGCGCGATATCGGGCGCTGGCTGCTGACCGATCGATGGCCCACCCCGTCGTTCTACTCATGAAGGAGGTTTCCCGGTGCCGCTGACCCAGGTCGAAGACGCCATCCACCGCATCGCGCGGGGCGAGGCCGTCGTCGTCGTCGACGACATGGACCGCGAGAACGAGGGCGATCTGGTCATGGCCGCCGAGAAGGCCACGTCGGCGGCGGTTGCCTTCATGCTGCGCCACGCCAGCGGCGTGGTGTGCGTCGCGCTCTCCGGCGCGCGCTGCGATGCGCTCCACCTCCCTCTGATGGTGCCGCACCTCGAGGACTCCCAGGGCACCGCTTTCACGGTGAGCGTGGACGCTCGCCGCGGCACCACCACCGGCATCTCCGCGGCCGATCGCGCGACGACCCTGCGGACGCTGGCCGTCGAATCCACCCGGGCGGACGAGCTAGTCCGTCCCGGGCACGTCTTTCCGCTGCGCGCGCGGGAGGGCGGTGTCCTGCGACGACGCGGACACACCGAGGCGGCGGCCGATCTGGTGCGGCTCGCCGGTCTCGCTCCCGCCGGCGTTCTCTGCGAGCTGATGCACGAAGACGGCACGATGATGCGCCGGGCCGCCCTCGAATCGTTCGCTCGCGAACACGCTCTCGCGCTGCTGCACATCGACGACCTGGTCGCCTACCGCCGCCGCACGGAGCCCATCGTCGAGCCCGTCGCCGAAGCGCGGCTCCCCACGCGCCACGGCCCCTTCGTCGTGCGGGTGTTTCGCGACGTGATCGAGGGGCGAGAGCACCTCGCGCTGGTGCGAGGCGACGTGAGAAGCGGCGGGGACGTCCTCGTCCGCGTCCACTCCGAATGCATCACCGGCGACCTCTTCGGCTCGCTGCGATGTGACTGCGGAACGCAGCTGGACGCCGCCCTCGCGCGCGTCGCGGCCGAGGGACGCGGCGTCGTCGTGTACCTGCGCGGTCACGAGGGACGCGGCATCGGCCTGGTGAACAAGCTCCACGCCTATCGCTTGCAGGACCAGGGGCGCGATACGGTCGAGGCGAACCTGGATCTCGGGTTGCCCGTGGACTCGCGCCGGTACGACGTCGGCGCGCAGATCCTCACCGCGCTCGGGATCACCAACATCCGCCTGATGAGCAACAACCCGGCGAAGTTTGCCGCTCTCGAGGGCTACCCCTTGCGCATCGTCGAGCGCATTCCCCTGATCACGGCGCCCAACGACGAGAACGCCGCCTACCTGGCCACCAAGCAGGCCAAGCTCGGGCATCTGCTCGGGCTCGCATGAGGAGGACCCCATGAGCGAATCCGTGTCCGGCCAGGCCTTCCGCGATGCGCTCGCCCAGTTCGCGAGTGGCGTCACCATCGTCGCCACGCGGCAAGGGGAGCAGTTCGACGGGCTCACCGCGACGGCCTTCTCCTCGGTGTCACTCGATCCGCCGCTGGTCCTGGTCTGCGTCGCGAAGACGGCCAGCGCGCACGACGCGGTGGTGAGCGCGGAGCGCGTGGGCATCAGCGTGCTCGCGCTGGAGCAAGGCTGGGTCGCACGGCAATTCGCCCGGCACGGCATCGACAAGTTCGGCGGCGTGCCGCTGGTGCCCGACCGGGGCGTGCCGCTCGTCGACGGAGCGCTGGCTCACCTGGAGTGCCGGCGCCACGCGCGGCACGACGCCGGCGATCACACCATCGTGGTCGCCGAAGTGACGGCGGCATGGGCCGCCGGCGGGAAGCCGCTGCTTCACTACGCGCGGAAGCTCGGGGGGTTCGCCGCCGAATCGACGGTCCACCCGGAAACCCCGCTCACGACGGCCGCCAACGGAGAACGGCGATGAGCGGCGAAATCCTTTTCCTGGCCGGCAGCCCCTCTCCGAGCTCGCGATCCTCCGCCGTCGCCCGCGCCCTGGGCAGTCGGCTCGAAGCGCGAGGACTGCGCACAGGGTGGTACTCGATCCGCGACTTCGACCCCGCCGACGTGATGCTGGCACGCGTCCAGGCGCCTGCCGTCGCGCACTTCGTCGAGGCGGTGAGGGGCGCCTCGGCGCTGGTGCTCTCCACGCCGGTGTACAAGGCGACCTACGCGGGCGCGCTCAAGGCCGTGGTGGATCTCATCCCGCCCGACGCGCTCGTCGACAAGCCGACCCTGGGCATCGGGACGAGCCGGCTCGCCGACCATGGGGGCGAGCTGGCCGGCGCCTTCCGCGCTCTCTTCGCCTTCTTCCGTGCACGCTCGGTGGGCGCGCTGGTCGTCCTCGACGACGAGCTGACGCTCGGAGACGGAGGCGTCGCCACCTTCGCCGCCGCGGCCGAGGAACGGCTGACCGCGGTGGCACTCGCCCTGTCGCTGGCCGTCGAGGAGGCGTCGCCCGCGCGGGCCGCCGGGTGAGACGCCCGGAAGACCCACGCGGGACGACGCTCGACTCAGTGCTTCTTCTTCATCTGGGCCGCGAACTCCTCCCCGGCCTTTTTCTGCTCGTCGGGCGTCATGTTCTTCACCCGCGTGGCGAGGGTCCATTTCTGACCGAACGGGTCGACGACCTGCGCCATGCGATCTCCCCAGAACATGTCGCTCGGCGGATGGGTGGGCTTGGCCCCCGCTCCGACCGCGCGCTTGAAAGCCGCGTCCACGTCGGCCACGTAGAGCCACATACTGGACTGGCTCGGCGAGCCGCCCATCTCGGGGAACACGTCGTTCACGAACAGCATCGAGTCGCCCACGCGCAACGATGCGTGCCACACCTTCTGGCCGCTCGGATCGGGCGCGCGGTCCACGACCTCGGCGCCGAAGGCCTCGGCGTAGAAGTCGATGGCCTTGGTTGCGCCGTCGATGGAGAGCTGCGAGGTGACCGTGTGATAACCGTCGGGAATCGGTGATACCGCCATGTGCGCCTCCTCTGGAGGCGATGATGAAACCGCGAGGCGCGGCCCCGCGTCAATCGACGGCCGCGGTGCTCTTGCGCTACCCCGGCACCAGCGCGCGGAGCGCCTTCTCGTCGCTTTGCTCCATGGCCCTCTCCGCCTGCAGCGCGGCCCGGTCCCGGCCGATGGTGGCCACGGCCAGGGTCTGGCCGCCCCTGCGGTAGGCGACGGCCGCGTCTCTCGCCTCGAGGCTCCCCGCGACGTCGATGCGGTCCCACGACTCGGCGTGGCCGACGTAGTTCACCGTGATGTCGTAATGCACGCTCCAGAAGAAAGGCACGATGGCGCAGCGTGCGCTCCCCCCCAGGATAGCCTGCGCGGCGAACTGGCCCATGCGCTCGGCCACCACCCAGTGCTCGACGCGCACCCTCTCCCCCGTGCGCGCGTCCGGCCAGCGGGCCACGTCGCCGATGGCCCACACCCCCGGCGCGCTCGCGCGCAGCAGCTCGTCCACCGCGATGCCGCGATCGAGCGTCAACCCCGCGGCCTCCGCCAGCGCCACGTCCGGCTTCACCCCGACGCCCATGACCACGAGATCCGCGTCGAGGCGCACCCCGCTGGCCAGGGTGACCGACGTCGCTTCGATGGACACCGGCGTGGTCCCCAGGTGAAACGTCACCCCGTGCTCTTCGTGCAACGTCTTGACCAGGGAGCCCACCGCCTCGCCCAGCACGCGCGCGAGCGGCACCTTGTCGGGCCCCACCACCTGCACCTCGAGCCCGCGCGCCCGCAGGCTGGCGGCGACCTCCAGCCCAATGAAGCTCGCGCCCAGGACCACCGCGCGCCTGGCGGCTCCGGCGCGCGCGATGATGGCGCGGCTGTCGGCCAGCGTGCGCAGCGTGAAGACGTGCGGCGCGTCCGCCCCGGGAATGCTCAGCCGGTTGGGCTGCGCGCCGGTCGCCAGGACGAGCGCGCCGTATTCGGTCTCGCCGCCCCCCTGCAGGTGCACGCGTTTGCCGCCGGGTTCGAGCCGCGTGACGCGCGCCCCGAGGCGTAGCTCGATGCCGTTTCGCTGGAAGAACTCCGGGTCCCGCAGGGTCATCCACTCTTCCGGGGCTTTGCCCGCCAGGTAGTCCTTGGAGAGATTCGGGCGATCGACGGGCGGCGTCGCCTCGGCGCCGATCAGGGTGATGGACCGGCCATAGCCGCCGCGCCGCAACGCTTCGGCGCAGGCGCTGCCGGCCGCACCGGCACCGACGATGACCACCGACGAGGGGCCGCGACCGTCGAGCGCGGGGATGAGCGCACTGCGCTTGCCGTCGACGACGAGCTTGCCGTCGCGCGTCGCGACGTCGAAGCAGGCGATGGGATCCAGCCCGGGCGCGCGCACCACCGCACCGGTGCGGAGCGAGAACGCGGCGTGATGCCACGGGCAGCGCACTTCGTCGCCGACGAGCAAGCCCTCCCCCAGCGGCCCGCCGTAGTGCGAGCACTTGGCTCCCACCGCGAAGACCTCGGCGCCCCGTCGCGCGAGTAGCACCGGCTCGCCCCGCACGTGCCCGACCAGCACGCCGCCGTCGGGCACCGCGTGCGGTTCCACACCCTGCGTGAGATCCGGCCCGGTCAGCTCCTGCGCGTCGTCACCCATCGGACGACTTTACCCCGTCGCGCGTGTCCCGCGAGGCCGCACCGCGTCCACCACCACGCGCCCATCCTCCGCATCGACCAGCGCGACGTCCCCGCGTGCCAGCTTGTCTTCGAGGATCATCTCCGCGATGGGCGCCTCGACCAGGCGCGCGATGGCGCGTCGCATGGGCCGCGCGCCGAGCTCGGCGTCGAAACCGCCGCTGGCCAGCAGGGCCTCCACCGCCGCGTCGCTGACGTCGAGGCGCACGCCTCGCGCCGCTTCCAGCTCCTCGGCGAGGCCGCGCAGCATCCGTCGCGCGACCTCGGCCACGTCCTCGCGGCGCAGCGCTTCGAAGGCCAGAACCTCGTCGATGCGGTTGTAGAGCTCCGGGGGCAGTGCCGCACGCGCCGCGGCGCACATGGCCTGCTCGTAGGGGCTCGCGTCGCGGTCGGACGTCGCGCCGAAGCCGATGCGCCCGCGCATCGTCGAGCGCGACACGTCCGCGCCCAGGTTGGAGGTCATGACGATGACCGCGTTGGTGAAGTCGACGGTGCGACCGCGTCCGTCGGTCATGCGTCCCTCGTCGAAGACCTGGAGAAACGCCTCCAGCACGTCGCGGTGCGCCTTCTCGATCTCGTCGAGCAGGAGCACCTGGTAGGGGCGCTTGCGCACCGCCTCGGTGAGCTGGCCGCCCGATTCGTGACCCACGTAGCCTGGCGGGGCTCCGACCAGGCGGGCGATGGCATGCGCTTCGGCGTACTCGCTGAAATCGAGGCGCGTCATGGCGTGCGGCGAATGAAAAAGGCACTCCGCGATGGCCTTCGCGGTCTCGGTCTTGCCGACGCCGGTGGGGCCGAGCAAGAGGAACGAGCCGATGGGGCGCTGGGCACGGAAGCCGCTGGCGTTGCGCCGGAGGACCCGCGCGATGCGGGCCAGCGACCCGGCGTGGCCGACCACGCGTGCGGCCATGAGCTGCTCCAGGCGAAGCATGCGCGAGCCGTCGGTCTCGAGCAGGCGCTCCACCGGGACGCCGGTCGACTCGCTGACCACGTCGGCGACCTGCTCGCGCCCGACCTCCGTTTCGCCGCGGCGTCGCGCGCGCGCGCCGGCGAGGTCGAGCAATCCCACGGCCTTGTCGGGGAGGGCGCGCTCCGGCAGGTAGCGCGCGCTCCAGGTGACGGCTGCGGCCATGGCGTCGGGGGCGAAGCGCACGCCATGATGCTTCTCGAAGGCCGGCGCCACACGCTCGAGAGCGAGGAGGGCCTCGTCGGGCGCCAGCTCGGCGACCTCGATGGCGGTCATGCGCCGCGCCAGGCCCGGATCGGCCAAGACCACGCGCTTGTAGTCTTCGACCGTGGTGGCACCGACGCACGCGAGCTCCCCGCGGGCGAGGGCCCCCTTCAGCTCGCAGGCGACCTCGTCGTCGCTGGTGAGGACGGTGTGCAGCTCGTCGAAGAAGAGCACCACGCGCCCCTCCGAGCGCGCGACCTCCGCCTTGATCTGGGCGATGCGCTCGGCCAGCGCTCCCCGCACGCCGGTACCCGCCAGCAGCGAGGGGGCGTCGATCTCCACCACGATGCGATCGTCGAGCGCGGTCAGCTCTCGACCGCCGGGCTCGCCCGCCACTCCGGCGATGCGCTGCGCCAGGCCTCGCACCACGCTGGTCTTGCCCACGCCGGCAGAGCCGACCAGGCACGGGCAGTTGGCGTGGCGCTTGGCGAGAACGTCGAGCGTGCGATCGATCTCCGCCTCGCGTCCGAAGACCGGGTCGAGCTCACCGCGGGCGGCCGCCAGGGTGAGGTTCTTGCCGAACGACACGAGGGTGGGAAATCGCTTCGGATCGAGCTCGAAGGCGGAGAGGGGATGGGAGCCGGGGGAGGGGGCGGGGGAACGCTGGCGCCTGGGACGGACCGGGGCGGCCGCGGGCACGGGCTGCGCGCGAGGCGCGGCCTGGAGGGGCATGGGCGCGTGCGCCGGTGTCGGGCCGGGCGCCGGCGAACGCTTGGCCGCAGGGAGCGAGAGCTGCGCGGAGGCCGGGACGCGCCTCGGGCTGACCAGCCCCAGGGCGATCTGCATGGCGGCGGTGCGAAGCTTGGTCACGTCCGATCCGCACTGCTCGATGGCGCGAAAGGCGGCGGTACTGCGCTCCTGACAGAGGGCAAAGAGGAGGTGCAGCCCCGACGCTTCCCGCATGGCCGAGCGCGCGGCGAGTTCGCGGGCGCGCTGCATGGCACGCGCGACGGCATCGGCGTGATCGTCGGTGAGGATGCGCGCGGCCTTGAGCAGCACATCGGCGTCGAGGCGCCGCTCCTTGAGCAGATCCGCGGCCCCGCCCGGCTTCGACGCGATGGCCGCCAGCAAGTGCCCCGTGGTCACCCGCTCGCCGCGGCCCTTGGCCATCTCCTCGGCGACCTTGCGCAGGCCGGACAGATCCACTTCGCGGGTGCCGGTCATCGGACGACGGCTCGCACGAGCACCACCGAAAGGGCAAGAAAGTCACGACACGACGACGTAACGCACGGCACGACGGGACGCGGCGGTCAGCGGCCACGCATAGGCGAGGTCTTCCTCGACCACCGCGCGGGGATGGGCCGGCATCCCCTCCTTGGCCAGGAGGACCCACGCCGAGCCGCCCGGGCACGCCAGCGTCACCGCCAGCTCGAGCCAGGCCGCCGGCGCGAGGGTGGCGCGCGAGACGGCGACGTCCCATCCCCGGCGTCCTTTCAGGGCCTCGCCGCGCCCGCGCTGGAGGGTCACGTCGGGACGCCCCACCGCACCGAGGACGGTGCGCAAGAAGGCCGCGCGCTTCCCGAGGGGCTCGACCAGGGTGAGGCGCAGATCGGGGCGCAGCAGAGCCAGAGCGAGACCGGGGGCGCCGGCACCCGTGCCGACGTCGACCACCCTGGCGTCGGCGGGGATGCGTGGAGCGAGCAGCAGCGCGTCGGCCAGCATGAGGTCCACCAGCTCGTCCTCGGAGCGCGCGGCGGTGAGGTCGATGTGCGCGTTCCACTCCTGAAGACGCTCGAGCCAGACGGCGATGGCCTCGCTGGCGCTCTCCGTCAGGGTCGCGCCGAAGGCCGCCGCAACGCGCGCGATCGGCGGGTCCAGCGTGCGCGCCTTGGCCGTCATCGTGCCGCAGTGGTACCTCTGTCTCCCCCCGGGGCCAATGTCCGCGCACGCCGTTCCTCCGTCGCCCGAGCCCGTCCACGCGCTCGACTTCGCCCCGCTCGCCGCGCTCGTCGCGCGCGCCTTCCCGGAGGGCGGAGCCCCCGCCTACCAGCCCATGGCCGGCGGAGCGTCCACCCGCCGCTACTTCCGCGTGAAGCTCGCCGACGCGTCCGCGGTGGCCATGTTCGTTCCCGACGGCGCCAAGCCCGAGGAGGTCGGCAAGGGCGGTCCCGCGCCCACGCGCTGGCCCTTTCTGGAGGTGCGGGATCTCCTCGCGGCGCGCGGAGTCGACGTGCCGCGCCTTCTGGCCGAGGACACGGGGTCCGGCTGGCTCCTGCTGGAAGACCTCGGCGACGCGACGCTGGCCAGCTACCTCGCGGCACACCCGCACCGTCGCCAGGCGCTCTACGTGCGCGCGGTGACCGACCTCGCGCATGCCCAGGCCTCGCTGGCGACGCTGCCGCAAGCCTCCGTGGTCGCGGCACGCGCCTTCGACGAGGAGCTCCTCTCCTGGGAGATTCATCACTTCCGCGAGTGGGCCCTGGAGGCGCGCGGCATCGGGCTCTCCACCGAAGACCGGCTGGCCTTCGACGGCATCGCCGGACGCCTGGCCAGGCGCATCGCGGACTGGCCGCGGGCCTTCGTCCATCGCGACTACCAGTCGCGCAACCTCATGGTTCGCCCCGACGAGAGGCTCTGCTGGATCGACTTCCAGGACGCGCTCCTGGGCCCGCGCGTCTACGATCTGGTGGCCCTCCTGAACGACAGCTACCAGGTCTTCGACCGCCCCTTCGTCGAAGCGCGCCTCGACGATTACGCGCGCGCGCGCGGCCTCGACGCCGTCGAGCGCGCCGCCCTGGGGCACGAGTTCGATCGCGTGACGGTGCAGCGCAAGCTGAAGGACGCTGGGCGCTTCGTCTTCATCGACCGCGTGAAGGGCAACCGCTCGTTCCTCCCGTTCGTCGAGCCGACCATCGCCAAGGCCCGCGCCAGCCTGGCCCGGCTGACCGAGGACGACGACATGCGCGCGCTGTCCTCGCTCCTCGCGCGCGTGCTGGTGTGACCGACCGGATCGACGTGAACCGGCGGCGCATCCCTCGTCCCCCGGCGTCCGCGCCGGCGCTCTCGCGAGCCGAGGCGCGCGTGCTGGTGCATCCGCACGGGCTCGACCTCGGCGACGGCGAGGTGCTGCCGCTGTGGGCCGGCGCCATGCACTACTGGCGTCACCCGCGCGACGAGTGGCGGGCAGGCCTGGAGGCCATGCGCGCCATGGGCCTACGCGTGGTGGATACCTACGTGCCCTGGGCGATCCACGAGAAGGGGCCAGGCGAGTACGACTTTGGTGCGGACGACCCGCGGCTCGACGTGGCGGCCTTCCTCGAGCTGGCGCACGACCTCGGCCTTCGCTGCGTGATGCGCCCGGGCCCGCACATCAACGCGGAGATGACCTTCTTCGGGTTGCCCGAGCGGGTGGTGTGGGATCCGGAGTGTCAGGCTCGGACGCCCGGCGGCCACCCGGTGATGCTGCCCATCATCCCGGTGGCTTTTCCCGTTCCCAGCTACGCGAGCGACGCCTTCCTGGAGGAGACCGCGCGCTGGTACCGCGCCGTCGGGCGGCAGCTGTCGCGGCTGCGCTGGCCGGAGGGCCCCATCGTGCTGGTGCAGGTCGACAACGAGGGCGCCCTCTACTTCCGCGATGGCGTCTACGATCAGGACTACCACCCCGACGCGCTCCACGCCTTTCGCGACTTTCTACGCGCCAAGTACCGGCACCTGCGCGCTCTCCGCGACGCCTGGAGCGACGACGCGGTCAGCTTCACCACGGTGGATCCGCCGCGGCGCTTCGACGCCAAGGTGGTCAGCGATCTGGCGCGTCACGTCGACTGGACGGAGTTCCACGAGGAGCTCCTCTCCACGGCGATGGAGCGCATGGCCCACGCGCTGGTGGACGCGGGCTTCGACGGGCTCCCCACCTCGCACAATCTGCCTCTCGGGGAGTCCGCCACGCCGCTCAACCCGGCGCGCATGACCGCCATCGATCTGCTGGGCCTCGACTACTACCACCGCGCCACGCCCGCCGAGCACTGGATGATCCTCCGGAGGACCACGGAGCTCGCCTGCCGCTGCGAGGGGCGGCACCGCCCGGCCTACGGGGCCGAGGTGGGCGCCGGGTTCCCGCCGTTCTTCGCGCCCCTCGACGAGAAGGACTCCATGTATGCGCTGACCTGCGCCATGGCCTATGGCCTTCGTGGGTTCAACCTGTACATGGCAGTCGAGCGCGACCGCTGGATCGGCGCCCCCATCGACACCCACGGCAAGGCGCGGCCCTTCGCCGCCGAGTACCGGCGTCTGCTCACCGCCATCGACGCCATGAAGCTCCACACGCTGACGCGGCGCGCGCCGGTGCGCCTGGTGGTGCCGCGCGCCCTGCGACGCCTGGCACGGGCGACCCACGCCTTCGGGCCGCTCACGCCGGCGCTCTTCAACGTGCTGGGCGCGGGCTGGCGCGAGAGCGTGCTGGAGCGCGACTTCGGCCTCGGCGCGCCGCCGGTCATCGCCGCCGAGGCCTACCTGCGTGCCTTCGAACGGGCGCTCCACGCGCGCGGCGTGCCCTTCGCCTACGCCGGCGGCGAGACCGTCGAGCACTCCACCGCCGGCGCCCGGTGGATCGTCTGCACCAGCGGCGGGGGGTTGAAGCCGCACCTCGTCGAGAGCCTGCACGCCGCACGCGAGGCAGGAGCGGTGGTGACGATGGGTCCGCGCGTGCCGGAGCTCGACGGCTCCATGCGACCCTTGCGCCAGCCGCTCGACGTGACCGGCTTCGAGATCGAAGCGCTCGACGATCTGGCGCGCGCCGACGCCCTGGTGGCGAAGCGCATCGACGAGCTGGCGCTCCCCACCTGGCCGGTCGATCCGGCCGACGTGCACGTCACAGTGCACGAGGACGCCTCGGGCGCGCCGCGCGTCGTCTTCGTGATGAACCCGACGGCCGACCCCATCGTGGCGCGCGTATCGCTGACCGGCGTCGAGGCGCTGGTGGACCTGCTCGCCGAGGGCAGCCGGATCGTCCGCGCCGCGGGGGCGTTCGACATCACGGTTCCGGGCCGCGTGGTCCGGATGCTGGCCGTCGACGCCTAGCCCTCGCCTAACCCGGGCTCAGCCCGCGCTAGACACCGAGAGCGCGTCTCACGGGCGCTTCTTCGCAGCCGCGCCGGGCTTCGTTCGTTCGGTGGTCTCGGCGGCCAGCTGCGCGCTGTACTCGGCCTCCAGACGGTGGAGAACGGTGATGACGACGCGGCTCAGGTCCGTCGTCGCCGCGATGCCGTCGCCATCCGCCTTCAGCTTGTCGCTGAGGCCCTCGAGCATGCCCGCCCACGCCAGCGCGTCCTTCTCGCGCGGGGTCCTGGCCTTGTCGGGCACCGGGTGGCCGGCCGCGCGCGCCGTGTCGACGAGAAAACGCAGCCAGGTCCCAGGGACCAGCTTCTTGCTCCCGTCCTGAGGGACGTCGGGTGGGCTCACGCCGAAGAGCGCGTGGAACGAATCGGCCACGGCGTAGAGCTTGAGGTGCCTGGGAAGGCCGCGCGCCAGCTCGACGCGGTCGAGCACGGACAGGATTCCGAGGGCGTTGGCCTCCTTCGACAGGTCACCCGCGGGGAGGGCGAGGAGCGCCTCCAGCTTGGCGTCTTCGCGCAGTGGTCGCACCGCGTCGACCTCGTCGGCACTGAGCTTGTCCGGCTCGCGCGTGAGGTCGCGCTTCACGCGGTCGCCGGCGCGCCGCGCCGCCGTGGTCTCCTTCAGCGCCTCGGCGAGGGCCGCGGTCAAGCTCACCAGGGCCTCGCGCCGGGGGCCGTCCACCGCGTCGGACTTCGCCGTCGAGTCGACCTTGGCCACCACGTCGGCCACCGCATTCTGCTCGAAACCGCGCAACTGCTCGTAGTGCGTCTTGTCGTCCGCGCCCCACACGTGCCGCTCGAGGTCGTGGCAGCGGACCTCGATGGCGGGGGCCTTCACCGCATCTTGCTCACCGAGCGCGTCAGCCCATAGTCCGCCGAACCAGCACGACGCCGCCAGAACGACCAGCCGGTGCGCGTCCTCCCGGCTCTGCGGCGCCGCGGGCGCGGGAGGCGGCGTCTCCGCCGTGCCGACGGGCGGCGTCGAGGCGGTCGTCGCCGGCGGGGGCGGCGCGGGCGGCGGCGTCGCAGCGCCGCATGCAGCGAGGAGCACGGCGGCGAGACCGGCGGCGGGCACAGCCGCCCGCGAAGAAACCACGTTGGGCATGGGTGCGGGATCTCACGAAACGGCGCGCGAGGGCAAGCCAGAGCGGGCGCCGAGGCGAGCTCGGGGGTGCGCGCTTGAAGTCCTCCGGCGCCCGCACGTAGTCTTTCGTCCTCTCGTCTTCCGGCGGTCCTAGCCCCTTCGACGCGCGAATGCTCTTCAACAGTCCGCTTTACGGGGTCTTCCTCCTGGGGATCTGGGTGGTCTTCTGGCTTTTGCGCCGCGCTCGCTTGCCGCGCGCTCTCTTTCTCGTCGCCGCCAGCTACGGTTTCTATTTCTACGGCACCTGGGAGGCGGCGAAGGACGAGTCCGTCCCGCTCTCGCCGACGGGCTGGGCGTTTCTCTGCCTCGGGGTCATCTTCGTGGGGAGCACCCTCGACTTCGTGGTCGGGCGGGCGCTCGGGCGCGTGCAATCGCGCGCGGGCCGGAAGGCGCTCCTCCTCACGTCAATCGTCTACTACCTAGGCGTCCTCGCCGTCTTCAAGTACTGGAGCTTCGCCGCCGATGCGCTGGCGTCCCTCTTCGCGGCGCTGGGCCTGCACCTCCAGGTCACCCATCTGCGACTCGCTCTCCCGTTCGGCATCTCGTTCTTCACGTTCGAGACGATGAGCTACACCATCGACGTCTGGCGCGGCGAGCTGCCTCCCTCCAGGCGCTACCTCGACTACCTGCTCTTCGTCTGCTTCTTCCCGCACCTCGTCGCGGGCCCCATCGTGCGCCCGCACCAGATGCTTCCGCAGCTCGCCGCCGAGCCGCGCGCCGACGCGGCCATGCAGGCGCGCGGCCTCTGGCGCATCGCCACGGGGCTGGCGAAGAAGGTCGTCATCGGGGACTTCCTCGCCCAGGCCCTGGTCGGTCGCGTGTTCTCGACCCCCGAGCGCTTCACCGCGCTGGAGGTGCTGCTGGCCATCTACGGCTACGCCATGCAGATCTACCTGGACTTCTCCGGCTACAGCGACGTCGCCATCGGCAGCGCGGCGCTCTTCGGCTACGAGCTGCCGGAGAACTTCGACGCGCCGTACCTGTCGGCGAACCTGCAGGAGTTCTGGCACCGCTGGCACATCTCCCTCAGCTCCTGGCTGCGCGACTATCTCTACAAGCCGCTCGGAGGCTCGCGCGACGGCACGCTGAAGACGTATCGCAATCTGATGCTCACCATGCTGCTCGGAGGCCTGTGGCACGGTGCTTCGTGGAACTTCGTGATGTGGGGCGGCCTGCATGGGGGCGCGCTGGCGGTCACGCGCATGTGGCAGCGACGGAGGAGCGGGAGCGCGCCGGGGGCCAAGCCGTCCGGGAGCGTCCTCGGTCGCGTCCTGGCCACGCTGGCGACGTTCCACTTCGTGTGCCTGGCGTGGGTATTCTTTCGCGCGCCGACCTTCGCGCAAGCGACGCTGGCGCTGGCGGAGCTCGGCCATGGCGCGTGGACGCTGGAGCACATCACGCCCAAGGTCGTGCCGGTGATCCTGGTGGCCATGGCGCTGCACCTCGTTCCGGAGGACTGGGAGGCGCGCGCGCGGGAAACGTTCGTGCGTACGCCGGCGGTGGTGCAAGGGCTGGTCCTCGCGGCGGCGGCCATGGCCGTGCACCTCGCCGCCAGCGCCCGGCCCGAGCCCTTCGTGTACGGACAGTTCTGAGCTAGGAGTCGTGACGTTCTCAGGACGGGGACGGCATTCGCCGCCCCTAGAGACACTCTCGAGCTGGCGCTTCTCAGCCGCGGCCAGCGCATCGGCTCGGCAAACCGGGCATGCGCGATGCAGCTGCGACCGGTCATGGACACGACCACCACCACCATCGACAAGCTGAACGCCTTCCTCCGCGACGAGCTTGCGGCCATCGAGACGTACGAGGAGGCCCTTCACGACCGATCGGCCTTTTCCGCGAAGACCGAGCTTTCGCAGTGCCAGCGGTCGCATGAGCTGCGGGCCAACGTGCTCCGCGACAAGATCGTCTCACTGGGCGGCAAGCCCGCCACCACCTCGGGCTTTCAAGGGGCCTGGAAGAAGCTGGTGGAAGGGACCGCTGTCGCCATGGGTCCGGAGATGGCCATTCGCGCGCTCGAGAGCGGTGAGGACAACGTCCTGCGCGACTACCGCAAGGGCATCGCCACCATGGATCCCGACGTGCGCACCTTCCTCGAGCGCACCTGTCTTCCCGAAGAGGAGTACACGCACCGCACGCTCAGTGATCTGAAGCATCGTCTGGCCTCGGCGTGAGGATCTGAAGCATCGTCTGGCGTCGGCGTGACGCATCCTTCGAGCGGCGACGGCGCCGCTCCGCTCGCGGCTGCCCCGGGTGTGGCACACTAGCCGCTCGATGCGGACGAGGAACGCGGCCGTGCTCGTGGGCCTTCTGGGGTGCGCGTCGTGCGCGCCGCGTGGTGCCGTGGCGCCGCCGGTTCCAGCGCCGGCGGCTGCCCTCCCTCCGCCGCCGCGGGCGCTCACCCCCGCGGACATCGCGGCGCGGTCTCTCCCGTCCGTCGTCACCATGCGCACCGCGCACACGCTCGGGACCGGCTTCATCGTCCGGGCGGACGGCTGGATTGCGACGAACCTGCACGTGGTGGCCGGCGGTCCGCGCGTCCTGGTCACGCTGCGGGACGGCCGAGAGCTCGCGGTCGTGGAAGTGCTCGCCGCCAGCCCGGATCACGATCTCGCCCTCGTACGGGTGGAGGCTCACGGGCTGCCGGCGCTGGCGCTCGGTGACAGCGACGCGATGCGGCCGGGCGACCCGGTGGTGGCCATCGGCAACCCCATGGGGCTGGAGGACACGGTCTCCAACGGCCTGGTGAGCGCGCGCCGCAAGGTCGATCACGGCCTGGAAGTGCTCCAGGTGTCGGCACCCATCGCCCCGGGCTCGTCGGGAGGGCCTCTCTTCAACGAGCGCGGCGAGGTGATCGGCGTGGCCACGGCCGTGGTCGAAGGAGGACAGAACCTCGCCTTCGGCATGCCCGTTCGCTACCTCGTGCCGATGATGGACAAGCCTGCGCCCATCCCCTTCGCCGAGTTCGCCACTCTCATTGCGCGACTGCGCGAGGCCAACGCGCCCAAGCTGCGACGGAACGTCCCGCACCACCCGCTCTCTCTACTCGACGGGTGCCCGCAGGAAGCGCAAAGGCTCACCGTGAAGATGCTCGGCGAGGCCATCGAGGCCGGCGCGCCCCTCTACAACGGCGGCAAGCCCGAGGCCTGCTACCACGTCTACGACGGCGCGGCGTCCGACCTGGTTCGCAAGTACGGCAGCGTGTGCCGCGGCGCCGCGAGGGCCCTCGGCGACGCCCAGCGCCACGCCGCCACGGTGGTGGAGCCCACCGCCCAGGCCTGGGCCATGCGCGACGCCTTCGACGGCCTGCTCGACGTCATCGCGCGCAAGCAGGAGCAGTGACCACGAAATCGGCGATACTCGCCCCCGCTGGCATGCTCTCGGGTCGCGCGGCGCTGGTCTTCGGGGTCGCCGATCTGCTGACGGCGGCGGGGGTCGGGCTGGGAGTCTTCGTCGCACTGCCGGCGCGCTGGTGGCCGGTCGACGTCGTCGCCGCGACCCTGACCGCGCTCGAGGTCGCAGCCGGCGTGGGCTTGCTCACCGGCGCGAGCTGGGGAGAGCGCGTGGCGCGGGGCGCCTCGGCGGTGGCGCTCGGCGCGGGGCTCTTCGCCGTGACCATGCTTGCCCTCACGGCGAGCTGGTTGAGCGGCGTCTACGGGCCGATCGGCGGTGGGGGCGCCATCGTCCTCGCGCTGGTGGCCGCGCTGGCCTTGCCGTACGTCGTGGTGCTCCCGACAGTCGAGCTGGTGTGGCTGCAGCGCTCCCGTACGAAAGCATGATCCGATGGGCATGACCGGGCTGGCGCGCCTTCTCGCGGCATGGGCGCTGGCGACCGGGGTGGCCTGCGGGCTCGTGCATCGCGGCTTCGCGCTTGACCTCGACGAGGCGCACCCGCGCGCGGTGGTTGCCAGCGTGTGGCAAGGCGGCAAGCTCATGGCGCGCTCGGTGGTGAGCCGTCCCGGCGAGCGCACACCGGCGCTCGATGGCGCCGTGCAGGCCGGCGGGACGTTGGTGTACGAGAGCGTCGTCGGGGAGGGGCCGGTGCTGGGGTGGCCCGAGGCTGTGTTCGCGCTGTCGTTCGTGCCGGGCCGCGACGGGCTGTCGGTCCGCCTGGACGGGCGCACCGCGTACGTCACGCCCGACGAGCTCCTCGCGGTGCAAGCGTACGACCACGGCGTCGTCATCCCCAGCCTGCAGCTCGCTGCCGGGCTCGACCTCCCGCTCGCGCTGGCCGCGGCTTCCGGCGCGCTGGGGGTCTCGGCCAGTGATCTCCTGGCGCACGGGACGCTCCGTCGCGTCCGGGTGGTGCGCTCCCTCGGCGCCGCGAGCGACGCCCCGCCGCCGCCTGCCGTCACCCCCGACTCCTTCAGCGACTCCGACGTGCGCGCCGCGGCTTTCGCCATGGGCCGCTATCTCACCCGCGGCGTCGATGCGGAGGGACGCTTCCGCTACCTGGTCGATGCCCCCAGGAACCAGACCCTCCCCGGCTACGACTGGCCGCGCCACGCCGGCGCCACCTACTTCGTCGCGCAGATCGGCGCCCGAACCGGAGATCCCCAGGTGCGCTTCGCCGCCCTGCGCGCAGCTGCGCTCCTGCGCGATCACGCGCTCCTTCGTTGCGGCGAGACGCGCTGCATCGGCGAAGAGGGCTCCGCCACGGCAGACGTGGGATCGACGGCGCTGGCGATTCTGGCCTTCGTGGAGATCGCGCGCACGAAGCTCGACGAGGGCTACGCTCAGATCGTCCCTTATCTCACCGCGTTCCTTCGCGCGCAGCAGCGTCCCGACGGGGAGCTGAGGCACCTCTACGACCGCGCGGCCAACCGGCCCGTCGACGTGCAGCTCCTCTACTATACGGGCGAGGCCGCGCTGGCCCTCTCCCGGGCCCACGCCCTGCTCGGCGACGCGCGCGACCTCGACTCGGCGACGCGCGCCCTCGCGCACCTGATCGGTCCTGCGTGGAGCTTCTTCGGCAGCCGTTACTACTGGGGCGAAGAGCACTGGACCTGCCAGGCGATGGACGACCTCTGGGACCGCCTGGCGGCGCCGGCGCGCGAGGCGGCGCTCGATTTTTGCCTCGGCTGGCAATCCTATGGCCGAAAGCTCATGCACGCCCCCGGCGATACGCCCTTCGACGGCGATGGCGCCTATGGCGTCGGTCCCATCCTCACGCCGCGCCTGACCCCCGTGGGGAGCCGCACCGAAGCCGGCGTTGCCACGCTGGAGGCGGCCCGGCGCGCCGGGCGTTCCGCTGCGGAGCTCGCCCCCCTCGAACGGCAGATGCGCCGCTCGATCGCGCTGATGCTGCGCCATCAGCTGGGCCGTCCCGGCGGGGAATCCCGGGAGTATCTGTTCGCCGATCCCCCCGCGGTCGAGGGGGCCATGCCGGGAAGTGAGGTCGACTGGCAGCTCCGCATCGACTACGCGCAGCACGCGGGAAGCGCGCTCCTGCGATGGCTCGCGCTGAAAGGGGGGGACGCGGGGGGTGCGG
>Ga0302326_10003500_pt1 | contig 36939 bp, 29 predicted proteins | sample Palsa_T0_3_FD_202264 | JGI IMG/M metagenome (GOLD analysis project Ga0302326, IMG submission 202264) | Peat permafrost microbial communities from Stordalen Mire near Abisko, Sweden - Palsa_T0_3 | ecosystem: Environmental > Terrestrial > Soil > Palsa > Peat permafrost | place: Sweden: Abisko... | reverse complement strand
CGAGATCATGACAGGCTCAGCATTTTTCACGTTTTCTGTGCAGCGTCCTGCTCTGCTTTCTTCTTGGTAAAACCATATCCAAGGCCAAAAGGTTGCTCAGCGATGAATACCTGAGCCGAGAATTCTTTACTGTTTTTATTCTTCTTCACATCCAGGATCTCAAACCGGATTTCTTTGCTGTTGCGTTGTGCCCATTCGATCACTCTGCTTTTGTGATTGCTATTTGATTTGATTACTACCTCAAGATCAAAATAAGGTTGAATCAGTTTATCGACCACAAATTTCTTGCACTGAATATAGCCTTTATCCAGGTACACGGCTCCGACCAGGGCCTCCAATGTGTTTCCTAAAATAACTTGTTGGAGCTGTGCGTTCTTGGGATCGAATTGAACAATGGAACTGATTCCGATTTTCCGGGCCAGGTTGTTTAGTGATTCCCGGTTGACGATACGGGATCGGATTTCGGTCAGGAATCCTTCATCCTTGAATGGATATTTCTTAAAAAGATAATCAGCTACTGCGGCTCCGAGAATTGCATCCCCCAAATATTCCAGCCGTTCGTTGGATTCCCTGAATCCATTGACCTCCTTTCCTCTGGAGCTATGCATGGTAGCAAGCCTGTAAAGTTCGAGGTTGGAGGGTGCGAACCCGGCAATCGATCGAATGGCCGTGATAAGTTTTTTATCCGGGGTAGCGTGAGAGGTTTTCCGAGTAAGTAATTTCCACAACTGGAGTTACCCTGCTTTTTTTAGGATGATGGATGCATTATGACCTCCGAAGCCGAACGTATTGCTGAGGGCAATACGAACGTCTTTCTTTTGGGCCTTATTAAAAGTTAGATTGAGTCGTGGATCCAGCCCCTCATCATCATTGAAATGATTGATAGTAGGGGGAACTATTCCCTCATTCAGGGCCATAAGACAGGCAATGGCTTCGATGGCCCCCGCCGCGCCGAGGAGATGACCCGTCATGGATTTGGTCGAGCTGATATTCAGCGAATAGGCGTGTGCGCCGAAAACTTTTTGAATGGCCTTAATCTCACCCAGATCTCCAAGGGGTGTTGATGTTCCATGCGTATTAATATAGTCCACGTCGGAAGGTGCCAACTTCGCTTCTTCCAGCGCGTGCTCCATGACTTTGATAATGCCGGCGCCGTCCGGATGTGGGGCCGTAATATGATAGGCATCAGCGGTCATGCCTCCTCCTACTATTTCGCCGTAGATTTTTGCGCCGCGCTTTTTGGCGTGCTCGGACTCTTCCAGAATGAGTGCACCCGCCCCTTCGCCCAAAACAAATCCATCCCTATCCTTATCATAGGGGCGAGAGGCTGTTTCCGGGGCGTCGTTTCTTTCGGAAAGGGCACGCATGGCATTGAATCCGCCTACTCCCGCCTCGCACACTGCCGCTTCGGAGCCCCCGCTGATGATGATGTCGGCTTTGCCCAATTTAATGTAGGTGTAGGCATCATAAATGGCATTGGTGGATGAAGCGCAGGCAGAGACCGTGACAAAATTGGGGCCGCGGAATCCATACTTGATGGAAATATGACCTGCACTGAGATCGGGAATCATCTTCGGAATAAAGAAGGGATTGAACCGCGGGGTTCCATCGCCGCGGGCATACGACTTCACTTCTTCCTGAAATGTAAGCAAACCTCCGATGCCGGAGCCCCAGATTACACCGGCGCGATCCGGATCAAGTTCCGTCAGCGGAAGAAACGAGTCTTTAAGGGCTTCTTCGGCAACCACCATGGCAAACTGGGTAAAAGGATCCATCTTGCGGGCTTCCTTTCGATCCATAAAGTTGCCGACGTCAAAGCTTTTTACCTCGCAGGCAAATTTTGTTTTAAAAAGAGTAGCATCAAATCGCGTAATGAGAGCAGCACCGGATTTACCAGTCTTCAGACCTTCCCAATATTCCTGACGGGTATTTCCAATGGGAGTAAGTGCGCCGACACCGGTGATTACTACTCGTTTAAAAGTCATACAATACGTTAGTGGCGGAGATGCTTATGCTTATTTTTTGACGTTCTCCTCGAGGTAAGAAATCGCCTGACCAACAGTAGCGATATTCTCGGCCTGATCGTCTGGGATAGAAATGTTGAATTCCTTTTCGAACTCCATGATCAACTCCACCGTATCCAGGGAGTCTGCACCGAGGTCATTCGTAAAGCTTGCTTCCGGAGTAACTTCCGATTCTTCTACGCCCAGTTTGTCGATGATGATCTGTTTTACTTTTTGTGCGATTTCAGACATGTTATTTAGAGTTTAGATATTCAAAAATCTGTGCAAAGAAAGAGATTTGGCGCTATAATGTCAAACTATTTTCATGGAGAACCCAAGTGCACTCACTATAAAATACTGTTAATTTGAGATAATTTTAACTATTGTTTTGTAATTCATGATCTAATCGATTGATTGAGTTAGGAATAGCCGGGAATTCAACTCTTTTAAATAACACTTTGGATTCTCCGGATTTCCCGAAAATGAAAAAAAACCGCCTTGAAATAGAGTATTCTTACGATTTTGAACTGTTGGGCCTGACCACTTCCGCCAAGGCGTACAAGATGGCCTGGGAACTCAACCGGTGCCTGAATATACGCCTGACTAAGAAAGCAGATTTAATCATTCGAACCAAAGCCAAGGAAGAAGCAACGTACTCGTTTCATGCCTATGAAACCGCTATGAATACGCTACGGCTTTTCAAAAACAAACCCAATGAAACACAGCATGCAAGAAACCTCCTGGTTCCGGAATTTCCTCATGTCGATTATATCATCATGATCCAGGGAGACGAACTTAGCAGCAATCGATTGCAGGAAGAGTTGCGGGGCATTCCTTCCGTGGAATGGGTCGCTTTTATACCTTTGGACTCCTTAAAAACAAAAAACAACTTTATTTTTTGATTCTCGACATGGAAAAAATCCCTTTTAACAAAACTAAAATCGTTGCGACTGTCGGTCCTGCTTCCAGTAACAAGGAAATGCTCCGGGCGCTAGCCAAAGAAGGTGTTGATGTATTTCGGCTGAACTTCTCGCACGGGACGCACGACGATCATCTGAAGGTGATCAAAAACGTTCGGGAGATCAACCATGAAATCGGAACACACATCGCTCTGTTGCAGGATCTGCAAGGCCCTAAGATTAGGGTCAACGACATGGAACCGGGAGTTGAGATCAAGGCGGGCCAGGAACTTATCATTACTACCCGGGAAGTGCTCGGCAACCAGGGGTTGGTAAGTACGTCCTATAAGTTGTTGCCGAAAGACGTGAAGATCGGCGATATGATCCTGATCGATGACGGAAAGATTGAATTGAAAGTAATAAAAGTAGGAGACATTGACGTGGTAACGGAAGTCATTTACGGAGGTCCTCTAAAGCCGAGAAAGGGGATCAACCTACCCTTTACAAAGGTTTCCGCGCCGTCGATGACGGAAAAAGACTTGATCGATCTTGAATTCGGACTGACTCATCAGGTCGATTGGATTGCCTTATCGTTCGTTCGTAAAGTCGAGGATATCGAAGAGTTGCGGAGAATACTTGACGACCGAAAATCCAATTCCCGCATCGTTGCTAAAATTGAGAAGCCCGAAGCTCTTCAAAATATTGATTCGATCATTGCGGCAACAGATGCGGTGATGGTGGCCCGGGGCGACATGGGTGTTGAGATCTGGATGGAAGAGGTCCCTATGGTACAGAAAATGTTGGTCCATAAGTGCAACAAAGCCGCTAAACCGGTAATCGTGGCTACGCAGATGATGGAAAGCATGATTGAAAATCCCAGGCCGACCCGGGCGGAAACAAACGACGTGGCGAATGCCGTGATGGACGGAGCGGATGCCCTGATGCTTTCTGCCGAAACCGCCGCCGGGAAATACCCGATTGAAGTAATCCGAAGTATGGTGCGGACCATCAGCTCTGTCGAACGACAAGGCGATGTGTATTACAAATTCCGCGACGTTGATCCGAGCTCACCTTATTTTATTCATGACAGTTTGATTTTGGCCGCGTGTAAGTTAGCCAAAGATGTAAATGCCAAGGCCATTGTGGGGATGACTTCATCCGGATATACGGCTTACTTGTCTTCTTCCCACCGACCGAATACCAATATTTTCGTCTTTACCAGCAACAAGGCCATCCTCAATACCCTCAACCTGGTATGGGGTACGCGGGCATATTATTACGAAAAACAAAACTCCACCGATGAGACCATTGCCGATGTAGGCGAAGTCCTGAAGCGGGATGGACATGTAAAAGAAGGAGATATTTTTATTAGCCTGGCCAGCATGCCCATTCACGAACGCAACCGCACGAATATGCTGAAGATTAATGTGGTGAAGTAGGGTTAGCTCTTAGTTTTGGCTACTGTTGGCCAACGGCTAATCGCCAACCACTGATCCTCAATCCCCTACCAGAAAATAATATACAACGCCGCAAGAATTCCAAAAACTATAACTGCGCCTACGGCAAAAGAACCTTGTGGCTTAAACATGGCGGCGTCAATTTCAAGACCTTTCGGGTTGTTTTTACTCTTCGAGTCGGCCAGACTAATGATCACCATAAAGAGTACACAAATCAGGAACACAAAACCCATTCGATCAAGGAAGGGGATTTCAAACAAACCGGATTGCACATTGAATGCAGAAAAACCGCTGTCCTGCAGGAACGATAAGTCCGTCCACCGGGGCAATGTTTTGAAAAACAAGGATAGCGGGAACGTGATAACGGCGGTAGTCAATGCTGCTGTTGCCGTGGTTCGTTTCCAAAAAAAGCCCAGGGAAAAAATAGCAAAGATCCCGGGGGACACGAACCCCGTGTACTCCTGAATGAATTGGAAGCCTCCCTTTTTGTCAATCCCCAGGAACGGTGAGATGATAATGGCGATAATAATCGCTGCCAAAACAGTTATTCTTCCTACAAACACTAACTGTCTCTCGGAAGACGATGGATTGAAGAATTTTTTATAAATATCCAGCGTGAAAATCGTTGAAATGCTATTGGCCTTTCCAGCCAGCGACGCAACGATGGCTGCCGTGAGCGCCGCAAAAGACAACCCTTTTAATCCAACGGGAAGTAAATTCAACAAGACCGGATAGGCGCGGTCAGGATTCATTTCATTTCCGACGACCATTTCCTGCTGAAACATACCTTCCCTATGCAATACATAAGCTGCAATTCCGGGCAGCACGACAATAGCCGGCATGAGAAGCTTCAGAAAAGCAGCAAACAAAATACCGCTTCGTGCCGTAGGTAGGCTGGCACCCAGTGCGCGTTGGGTGATGTATTGATTGCAACCCCAGTAGCTCAAATTCGTAATCCACATACCTCCAATCAGAATAGTTAGGCCCGGCAAATCGAGGAAGTTTGGGTTGTTGTGTTTAAATATCATGTGAAAATGATCATTTGCTTTATCCATTAAAAGGCCCAACCCCGTGCCGGCACCCGAAGTACCAAAATGTTGCGAGACTAAATTCAGGGCGATATAGGTGGTCGCCAGTCCCCCCAAAATCAAAAAGAAAACCTGAATCACATCGGTGTACCCGATCACTTTCATGCCGCCCAGCGTTATGATCACCGCGAAGACGGCGAGACCGCTCATACAAAACCAAAAATTCAGCCCCGACACGGTACTGATGGCCAGTGCGCCCAAAAAAAGAATGGAGGTAAGGTTGACAATGACATACAGGAGTAGCCAAAAGACGGCCATAATGGTACTCACCGTAGGACTATACCGCTGCGTCAAAAATTGAGGCATCGTGTATATTTTGTTTTTCAGATAGATTGGCATAAAAAAAATCGCAACAATCATCAACGTTGCTGCCGCCATCCATTCATACGACGCGATAGCTAATCCCATCTTAAAGCCGGAACCCGACATTCCGATGAACTGTTCGGCCGAAATATTGGATGCGATCAAGGACGCTCCTATCGCCCACCAGGTCAAAGACCCTTCAGCCAGAAAGAAGTCTTTGGAGTCGGTTTGGACTTTTTTCTTTCGGTTGTAGATCCAATACCCATAAACAGCAACAATAATAAAGTAGACTACGAAAACAAGGTAATCGGCAGATTGAAGCTGTTGCATAGGTTGGGGGTTAGTTGGCGTTCACGGAATGTACACCATCCGATAGGTTAACCGAATAAAAGTCAGGTTCTTTTTTGAAAGAAGCAAAGTATTTTTTTTGAATCTCCCGGGTAAAATTTTCTTTGTAGTCGGTCCGCACAATGTTGATGGTGCACCCTCCAAACCCACCCCCCATTTGACGTGCGCCCGGTACATACTCCCGATGTTGCTCCGCCAAGGTGACCAGTAAATCAGATTCTTCACAACTCACTTCATAGCTTTTGCTTAACCCCCAATGCGTCTGATACATCAGATCACCAAAGTTTTTTATATCTCCTGCCATTAATAGTCGGGCGGCCTGTTGGGTCCGTTCCATTTCTTCCACAATGAAATGGCATTTTTCGAAAACATCTTTTGATAATCTATCCTTAAATTCGAAAAGCATGGTTCTCGAAACATCGCGTAGCGAATGAACATCCAGAAAAGTTTTGCCCATCACCCAGGCACCTTCTTCGCATGCCCGACGCCGGTCGTTGTAGGCGGAGCTCGCCAGGGAATGTTTCACTTTAGAGTCGATCAGTAGAATTTCGTACCCGATCAAATTCATCGGGAGGATCCGGTGGGTCAGATTCCTGCAGTCGAGAAGCAGGGCCGAATTGGCCTTCGAAAAAAGACAGGCATATTGATCCATGATACCGCACATAACACCCACAAAATTGTTTTCCGATCCCTGAGCAATCCGGGCAATTTCAAGCCGGGGCAGTCCAAAGCCAAAAATCTCATTCACGCCAAAACCAAACCCACAACATGTGGCGGCGGAAGAAGAAAGCCCTGCTCCGGTTGGAATATTGCCGCCGAAGACGCAATGGATTCCTTTTACAGCGTGACCTCTTTTTTGAAAACCATCCAGTACGCCCATCAGGTAATTGACCCACATGTGGCCCGGCTTTAGATCATGAATAGAAAAAATAGCTCCATCGTCCAAATCAATGGCGTGCACGTGGCATCTTTCATCTTCGCTGGGCGTCATGGCAAATACCAGGTGCTTGTCGATGGCAGCGGGCATGACAAACCCTTCATTATAGTCCGTATGTTCCCCGATGAGGTTGATGCGTCCGGGAGAAACGAAAACAGCGGGATCGCGCTTGAATTTTTCTATGAAAACCGATACAACTCGTTCAACTAATTCCATGGCGTAACACAAAACAGGCTAAAGATTAGGTAATTTTTAACAACAAAAAAGTTTTGCATTTGCGGCGAAAATCATTCCTTGCGAATCAGGCCAAACGCCTCAAAAACGGACACTTCTATTCGCAATCGAACATTCAAAAAAGATAAAAATCAGGTAATCAGTATGAATTTCACCTTGATTTCAATGGCATAGCCTTTGTTTTACACCCGGGCAAATTTAGAGAAATGATCAAAAATTACTTCCTGCTTTTCTTCCGGAATCTGAAACGGCAAAAGCTTTTTACGTTCATCAACATTCTGGGGCTTACGATCAGCATGGCCAGCACACTACTTATTTTCTTATACGTGCAAAATGAATTGAGCTATGACCGCTTTCATAAGAACGCCGGGCGGATTTATCGCGTCAACCAAACGTTCATCTGGGGCGAAGGAAACGACAACCAATTTGCATCGACCGGTCCGGGGGTGGCTTACGCCGTTAGGGAAGAGTTGCCGGAAGTGGAAGTGGTAACGAGTATCCACACACCCGGTAACTTTCTAATCTCGTACACCAACGAAGCAAAAGAGCTCATCTCGTTCGACCAGGAAAACATTCTGGCCGTCGATTCCAATTTCTTCAAAATGTTCAACTTTCCGATGGTTAAAGGAAATCCGGAGACAGCCTTGATACAGGCCCAAACCATGGTCATGACGGAATCGACCGCTAAAAAATATTTTGGGAGTGTCAACCCGGTTGGAAAATTAGTCCGTGTCGGCGAGGGCGATAAGCAACAGTCGTATGAAATTACCGGAGTTGTCAAGGACGCGCCTACTAATTCCTATATTCAGTTTGATGTGCTGATGTCGATGAACAGCTTCCCGATCATTAAAAAGATGAATTGGAGCTGGGTATGGACTCAATTGGAAACTTTTATTTTGCTCGACAACAGGGCCAACATTGAAGATACGCGTGCCAAGCTGGCGTTGATTCCCCGCAAGCATGCCGAATTCACATTGCGGAGAGTAATGAACATGTCGTACGATGAATATGTTAAATCCGGAAAGAAATGGGAGTTATTTCTTCAGCCCTTGACAAGCATTCATCTTCCGTCCGGGACAGTATACAACCGGCTCAACGATGTCGGAAATATCAAGATTGTTTATTCGCTCGCCGGGGCAGGCCTGTTTATTATTCTGCTTTCGTGCGTCAACTTTATGAATCTTTCCACGGCCCAATTTACGCGGAGGGTCAAGGAAGCCAGCATCCGCAAAATCATGGGCCTGGGGAGAAGGGAGTTAAGCCTGGGGTATTTTGTTGAAGCCCTGATATTTTGTTTTATAGCCTTGCTATTGGGTCTGGCACTGACTGAATTGTTGTTACCGGGATTCAATCTGATCACCGGCAAGAGCCTCGGCATTCATTTATTCAATAACCCGTCTCTGAGTATCGCTTTAGTCTGTCTTGTTGCGGCAATGAGCTTACTGTCGGGGAGCTATCCGGCCATATTCCTCAGTGCATTCAATCCCGCGGAAGCGGTCAAGGGGAAAATCAAAATCGGAAGCCAGGGTAAATCTTTCCGCAACGCGTTGGTTGTTTTTCAATTCGGTGTTTCTATAGTGCTACTGATCTGCACTGCCGTTGTATTTCAACAACTCAATTATTTTTCCGAAAAAAACCTGGGCTTCGATAAGGAGAACCTCCTGGTGTTAAATCATGTGGAGCGTGTGAATGACCGGGAAAGCCTGGCCAATTCCGCGAAGAATTTACCCGGTGTGCTCAATGTTTCCTGGTGTTCTTCGGTCCCTCCGCGCCTGTGGGGCGGTGACAAGTTCACGGCAGAGGATATGCCGGACAAGCCATTTCCGCTCAATTTCACCACGGCGGATGAGAATTATATTTCCACGCTTGGCATCAAGATGAGGTTCGGCAGAAATTTTCAAGCCAATACTCCTGCAGACCAGGATCGGGTTATTCTTAATGAAACGGCTGTCAAAAGAATTGGCTGGGACCTCAATGAGTCTGTGATTGGAAAGAAACTAGAATACCAGGGTGCAAAATTCGAAGTGATCGGAGTTGTGCAAGACTTTAATTTTTGGTCGCTGCAGGCACCGATCGAATCCATGGGAATTTTTAATGTAAAAACCATGAACCTTTCGGGCATAGGGAATAAAGAGTTCCTGGTATTGAAAGTAGCAGGTCAACGCAGTGAAGCCTGGGCGGCGACGTTGTCACAACTCCACAAATTATGGAAAGAAAAAGCGGGTGACTCGCCTTATGGCTATGAATTTGTTGACCAAACGTTTGCCGAAACGTTCAAAAGCCAGCAGCAATTTGGAAATATGCTTACCGTAACTGCCGTGCTGGCTATAATTATAGCGGGCCTGGGATTATTGGGTATGATTATTTACACGCTGGAGCAACGCACAAAAGAAATCGGAATTCGCAAAGTATCGGGTGCGTCTACCTGGAACATCCTGGTTCTCATTTCTCAGGGATATACCCGCCTAATCCTGATTGCATTTATCGTTGCAGCGCCCCTGTCGTATTGGATCATGTTACAGTGGCTTCAGGATTTTCCGTTCCGCATTACCCCTTCACCTTTTATTTACGTCGGGGTCGGAATGGGCACACTGTTGACCGCTATAATCATCACCAGCTATCACTCGGTGAAGGCCGCGCTTACCAACCCGGTCGAGGTGTTGCGGGATGAATGAGTTCCAATGGTTGACAATATGATTTTGTGACCGTACACAGGTGATAGGTAATCGGTAATCAGTATCCGGTAATCAGGGTCACAGTGGGCCAAAACGAATGAAGAAATTAACGCGAAGAAATCACGAATAGAAATACGAACATGCGTGGTGCACTTTTTTGTTCATCGGGACTTTGTGACCCAACATTAACATCGAGTAATTCTTAGAAACAAAATCCACCAAAGACATCGGCCTGGATTCATTGTCTTTCCGGTTTTTTAAAACTCCACCCCAGGCAGCCCACTACAACCAATAGCACAATCCAGCTGGATGCCATCGTCACTTTATTTCCGATCAGATACGGCTTCGGTTCAAATCTGAATTCAATCACATGTTTTCCGGCGGGAATTTCAAGAGCTCTCAAAACATAGTCCACGCGCAGGATAGGCACTTCCTTTCCATCGATGGTGGCATGCCAGCCTTTGGGATAATATATCTCCGAAAAGACGGCAAGCGAATTGACGGAAGATTCGGATTCATATCTTAAATAGGGCGGCGTTACTTCTACGATCTTGATTTGACTAGTGCTGTCAAATGTCTCGGGAGCAATTTTAAATGCCGAATCATCAATTACCGCAGCATCCCGGGTATTGAGCTCACTCACTTTCCTGAGTTCTTCGGTGGGTGAATGCACGTTCAAAACATGTTTTACAAACCAGGCATTGCCGTTGGCCGCCGGATTTGGAACAACATTATTAGCATCCGGACCAAACACAATGTATTTCGCGTTAAGCATGTTCAAGACGTTGTATTTTTCGAAATCTACTTTGCCGGATTGCGCATCGCTTATAAATTGTTGTCGGTTGCGGAAAATAGCTGAATCATATAATTCCTGATACCGACGCATCTTCGCGCCGTGGTATCCCCCCATCGAGTTGTGGTAATAGGAGGTGTGCGCCTCTGTTAGTGGCTCAACGAGACTATAAACGCGATAGTAACTCTTGTCTTTCATTATTTCTTCGTCGGCGGCGGTCGGGGTAAACGCGTTCTCGTACTTACGGTGATAATTGTCCTTGGTGAAATACCTCCGGTCAACAACCGTCAAATCAATGACAACCATCAACGCCAGAAAAAGGAAAAACCCAGCCGCCGTGACCCTTCGCGGTACATCAAAAAATAACAAAATGAAAATGGAGAATATAAATGCCAACGACCGTAAGGCATCACTTCTCAGGAGCCCTTTGCGGTCTTCCTGAAGTGCACTCACAAACCAGGGCGGCAGCTGGCTTTCTCCTGCACGCTGAAAGCCACCCAAGCCGGCAAAGAGAAAAAGAACCAGACACACCCCTCCCGTCGCCGAAAAGGCGATAATCAACTTACGCCGGGTGTCTTTTGTCAATCCTTTTTCAAAAAGCGTTTCCAAACCCATGAATCCGAGCAATGGCATGGCAAACAGGATGATGATCAGGGCAAAAGTGTTCGATCGAAAATTATTGTATAAAGGAAGGTGATCGAACAAAAAATAATTGAACGTTGAAAAATTAGAACCCCACGTAAGGGCAATGCTGAAAACACTTAAGGGCACAAGCCACCAAACGTATCGTTTATCGGCCATTACCATCCCCAGAACAAATAAAAAGCAAATGATTGCTCCTCCGTAATAGGCGCCACCCGATCCGGGTCCCCAATATTCTGCTGTGTAATTGGCCAGTTGATTGGCCAGTTTATTATCGCTTGAATTCACCAGCGCCTTATACGTGTTACTGTTTTGATCCTGAACGAATGAATTTGAGCTGCTTCCTCCGTAGAAGTTGGGGATCAGAAGGGTCATGGGTTCCCAAATTCCATTGCTATAGGCGAACGCATACCCTTTGTCGAGGCCTTCCGAACCCTTGGTGGCATTAGGTTTGACCAATTCGGACGGTCCCCGGATGGAATAATGACTGTACTCGGTGATGGCCCAAAACTGTCCAAAGAAAGTGCCGGCTGCAATCAACGCAGCCGGAACCAATATCAACACCGTCATAAAGAAATCGGCAAGTTTTTTTTCTTGCACGGCCTGAATCAACCGGATCAATCCATAGACCCCAACAATTAACACCAGGTAATAGGTGATCTGCAAATGATTTTCACGCAACTGAAAGGTCAGACCCGCTGTCGTAACGCCAAACCCGAGGATTTTTTTACCACTGAACGCCAGGTGGATGCCCGCCATAACCAACGGCATAAAAGCAATCGCCCCAATCCGTGCATTGTGTCCGGCTTCAAGGCCGATAATCATGTACGATGAGAGGCCGAACGCAAGAGCGCCAGCGATGGACAGCCAGGGCCTGATCCGAAACGAAAGCAACAATATATAGTAACTTAAGAAGGCCAGAAAAATATTAGACACCGGGTGCGGAATGTGAAGGGCCAATATGGTCTTCAAACCAATGATGGGTCCATCGCTCCAGTTAATACTCACCAGATACGCCGGCATACCACAGAACGCCGAGATAGCCCAAAGGCCTTCTTGGCCGGTTGCCGCCCGGTAGTCGCGCAACGACTTGGCCAATCCCACCCCCTGATTAATGTCATACTGGCTGATGATCTTATTTTCAAAAAAAACAGGACTAAAAAAAAAGACCGTGACCAGAAAAAAAGCAAGAACGGCTACAGCGTGCGGCAGTATATGCTCCATGAAATTGATTTTTCTCATGAGGATAAATTAGGATGCAAAATAAGAAGGATTAGACAAATAATTGCGGGAGGTCAATCAAACCTCCGCGATCCCGATGGGAAAAATAATAACGGGTTTCCAGATTCAAGAAGTTTTCAATCTCTATTTTGTAGGTTTGTCACGCATCTGGTGTCCATGAAGAGACTCATTTTACTCGCTGTCATTCCGTTGTCGTTGACATCTTTTGGGCAAGACTCAAAAGATTCACCCACAATTATCCGTTCGGTGCTGGACCGTCAAGTGGCAGCCTGGAATGAAGGCAACATTGAGAAATTCATGGACGGGTATTGGAAATCCGACTCTGTGCAATTTATCGGGTCGCAGATGACAATGGGGTGGAAGAATACCCTGGAGGGGTACAAAAAACGATACCCGGACAGAGAATCGATGGGCACTTTACGATTTGAACTCCTTCAGCTGCAACCCCTCGCCCCGGACGCTTATTTAGTGACCGGAAAATACTTTCTAATCCGAAAGAAGGACAACCCACAGGGTATTTTCACCCTTTTATTCAGAAAGAAAAAAGGCAAGTGGGTTGTAGTCTACGATCATACTTCCTGATGGAATTTCATTGTCATTTTTTATTTTGATGATAACGTCAAAATTCCTACTTTCATTTCCAGTTTTGCACCCCTCCACTAACCCATACATCAGATGATTAAAATCACCGAAAAACCAATCAACGTCCAAAAGGTCATTGAAACGGCCTCTAGCCTTGGAGCTGGGGCCGTTAATGTTTTTATAGGGACCGTCCGCAACTCTTCCAATTACAAAAAAGTGCGGTGGCTCGAGTATGAAGCATACGAAAGTATGGCCGTTGCTGAAATACGGCGTATTATTGATAGTGCCGCCCGCCGATGGGGTCTATTGGGTTGGGCAGTAAGTCACCGCGTCGGAACATTAAAACCGGGAGAAGTGGCCGTAGTCGTAGCGGTTTCGACGTCGCACCGCAAGGAATCCTTTGAGGCCTGCGAGTATATCATTGACGAACTTAAGGCCAAAGCCCCGATCTGGAGAAAAGAAGTTTATGAAGACGGAGAAGAGTGGGTTTCAGCACGACCCCAAGCCATTACTAATCCGAATTAAATTAATACAAAAAGGCCATTTCCTCCATAATTCAGTCTACGGATTGACTAACGACCATAACCCCAATGGTCACTAAAGCCATCGCCACCATCAGGCTGGTCATCACGACGACCAATAGATCGCGGTTAATCGGATTGACATGCAACTCAGGAAGAAGGTTTTTACTAAACGTTTTCATACCCGTGTCTTATTGACAGACACAAAAATAACATCGCTGCTCCAAAAAAGTTCTGCAATTATTTCCGCATACCCATTCCTGTAATATATTCTTGAAAAATAAATCCAAGCAGCCATTTTCTGCCCAAAACTGTGTGGAATCCTGTCCATCAGCAGAGTGCGCCGCAGGTTTTTATTTCAATAGAATTCGCTCTCCAGATTTTTTTCAAACCAATCACCCACTGATCCAGAAGCATTTAAGTCCATGTACAAGAAGCATTGAAATAAAAGAGATTGTTGATTCTCAATTACTCCACCCAAAAAGGGGCATCTTCGACCGCCCAAAAATCAAAAAACGCAATGGAGTAAGATTTTTGCAGCGTCGTAACTTTTCGGCTGGTTTTTATGCCTGACGGCCTTTGGCAACTAACCTGATTGTTCCGTTTCCCTGGGCGCTTCAACTCGTTGTCTGTAAACGCTCCAATCTATTTCCTTTTCACTCCTGGCAATCACAACGGTTGCCACTGTGTTGCCTACCAGGTTGGTAATGCTTCGCGCTTCACTCATGAACCGATCGACGCCCAGCAAGAGCGCCAAACCTTCAACGGGGATAACACGCATAGCCGTCAAGGTCGACGCCAATACAATAAACCCACCGCCGGTAACCGCCGCCGCGCCTTTGCTGGTCACCATCAATACGCCCATCACGGTGATCTGTTGTCCCCAGGACAGCGGTACATTGAAGGCCTGTGCCAGAAAAATCATGGCCATACTGAGATAGATTGCCGTGCCGTCCAGATTGAAGGAATAACCCGTCGGGATAATCAGGCCTACCACACTTTTTTTAATCCCAGCCTGTTCGAGTTTCTCCATGATGTTGGGTAAAACACTTTCACTGGAGGACGTCCCCAAAACGATCAGCAATTCGTTTTTGATGTAGACCAGTAGTTTCCACAGGCTAAAACCGGACCCGCGGGCAATCAGGTTGAGGGCAACAAAAATAAAGAGCCCCATGGTAAGGTATACGCTCAGCATAAGTTTACCCAACGGAAATAACGCGTTGAATCCGAACTTGCCAATGGTGTAGGCCATCCCTGCAAACGTCCCGATGGGAGCGACGCCCATAATAATTCTCATGACATGGAACAGGGCTTTGGATATTTTTTCAAAAACCCCGATCAATCCCTCCCTAGAACTCCCGAGACGCGACACGGCGATTCCGAACAAGACACTAAAAAAAAGAATCTGGAGAATGTCGCCCTCAGCAAAGGCCTTAAATACATTGGCCGGTACGATATGAGAGAAAAAATCTCCCCAATGCAGTTCACTCGCTTTTTCAGTAAATTGGGATATAGCAGACGGGTCCAAATTTCCAGACTGCACACCCTTCCCGGGCTTCAGGAGATTGGCCACGGACAAGCCAAGGATGAGGGCAATCGTGGTTACCACTTCAAAATATAACAACCCCTTACCCCCCACTCTTCCCACTTTCCGGAGATCGCCGACACCGGCGATGCCCAGCACTACTGTAACAAAAATAATGGGAGCGATAATCATCTTGATCATATTGATGAACGTATCGCTCATCAACTTGGCCGTCGGGGTGAAGTCAGGACAAAAGTAGCCGACGGCGACACCGGACACGATTCCCAGGAGCACTTGAACATAGAGAATTCTCAACCACCGCATAATGTCCTTCGATAGATTACGTTCGTTTAGCGTCTTTTTCTCCTCCTGCTTTTTTCAGGGGCTTCAAGTTTCAAACTTTCCAAATGCTTTACAACTTTATCCTGAGTTCTTGTTTCAATTAAAAGTCATTGGCTCTCCTGCAACTTGGGCTACAAAAAAATAGAACAGCCTATTTCGCCAATGGCAAAAAAACCGACGGCTAAAGGCTGTTAAAGCCATCATTACAGATTTGGAGTACGCATTTGATCCCCTTAACTTGCAGCTCTTACAACCGGGAACTTTATTATTATTAACAGCCATGTTTGAAAGTTTAAGCAGTAAGTTGGAAAAGGCCTTTCAGACACTGAAAGGTCAGGGACGAATTACGGAGATCAATGTTGCCAGCACCATTAAGGAAATTCGCAAAGCCCTTATTGATGCCGACGTCAATTATAAAGTCGCCAAAGAAGTCACCGACGAAATCAAAGAAAAGGCGTTGGGTCAAAATGTACTTACCGCTATTTCTCCGGGGCAACTCCTAACTAAAATTACCAACGATGAACTCACAGCGTTAATGGGAGCGCAAAGTGAGGACATAAAACTGGAAGGTAACCCCGCTGTTATCCTGATCGCCGGTTTGCAGGGGTCGGGTAAAACCACGTTTAGCGGAAAACTGGCGAATTATCTGAAGCGTCAGGGCAAACAGGTACTGCTGGCGGCGGGGGATATTTACAGGCCGGCCGCCATTGACCAGCTAAAAATAATAGGCCAACAAATTGGTGTCGAGGTTTATGCCGAACCCGAAAATAAAGATGCCGTCAAGATTGCGAAAGCGGCGGTTGAGTACGCCCTCAAGAATAATTTCCGGGTGGTTATCGTAGACACGGCCGGGCGTCTTGCGGTAGACAATGCCATGATGGACGAGATGGCCCGATTAAAAGAAACGCTTCATCCCTCCGAGACTTTATTTGTTGTTGATGCCATGACAGGGCAGGATGCCGTTATCACGGCTAAGGCATTTCATGATCGCCTGAATTTTGATGGCGTCGTGTTGACAAAACTCGATGGTGATACCCGGGGAGGGGCTGCGCTTTCTATCCGCAGGGTCGTTGAAAAGCCCATCAAGTTTATTAGTTCAGGTGAAAAGATGGAGTCGATCGATCGCTTCTACCCCGATCGCATGGCGGGCCGGATCCTGGGTATGGGGGACGTGGTGAGTCTGGTCGAAAAAGCCCAGGAAGCTTTCAACGAAGAAGAGACCCGCAGACTCAATAAGAAAATTTACAAAAATCAGTTCAATTTTGATGATTTCCTTGCCCAGCTTCAGCAAATCAAGAAGATGGGTAATATGAAAGATCTTCTCGGAATGATTCCCGGCGTTGGCAAAGCGATCAAGGATGTAGACATTAGCGATAATTCGTTCAAACCCATTGAAGCCATTATCCGGGCCATGACCTATGGCGAGCGATCCTTCCCGGATACCATCAATGCAAGTCGCAAGGCACGAATAGCCAAGGGCAGCGGAACCTCGATTCAGCAAGTCAACCAACTGCTCAAGCAATTTGAAGAGATGAGGAAGCTTATGAAAACGATGAATAAAATGGGGGGTGGAAAGCGGGCGCTCTCCGCTTTAAATCCGTCGGGACGGTAGTGTTAAGTTTACATAAAGTCCGAAGAAATAGCCGAATTTGAAAAACCTTCCATTGCCCTGCTGCGTTCTTAGCTCAGGTTACAGGTAATAATTTTCTCTTTGAATAGAAAGTGCCCCGTATTTCACGGGGCACTTTTTCATACGTCTTGAACCAACATAACCCATAAAAACCATGAAAAAATCAAGTACATTAATCATGCTTCTTCTCGCTACTGTTTTCTCCATCAGTACTTTGGCCCAGGATAAAAGTAAAAGACCCAGCCCTCCGGCGGTCGCGGAGGGCACTATTGATGGAGTTCATGTAAGAATTGATTACTCGACTCCTTCTGCCAAAGGAAGGAAAATGCTCGGGGGCAAAGAACCGTACGGCCAGGTATGGCGAACGGGGGCCAACGAAACCACGTCCATAGATTTCAGTGGTCCCGTAAAACTTGAGGGGAAAGATTTGCCGAAAGGAAAATATGCTCTATTTACCATTCCCGGAGAAACGGAATGGACGATTATCATTAACAAAACGATCAAGTGGGGCGCTTTTGATTACAAAGAAAGCGAAGATGTCCTTCGGGTAAAAGTAAATGCCGGGAAGACCGACAAATTTGTCGAAACATTTAACATCGCGGTAGAGAAAGATCATGTTGTTTTGCGTTGGGAAAATACGATGGTTGCATTCAAAGTATCCAAAGGAATGTGATAATAGTAGTCCCAATGAAATTCAGCCCTGGCTCAATCCGGGGCTTTTTTTATTCCTCGAAATTTCCTTTAGTTTCAAAACAATTTAGACGATGAAAATCCTGGGAAGGTCGGACCGTGTGGATTTGCCCGGATTGGGTCTGACTGACATCCATGCAAAAATCGATACGGGCGCTTACACGTGCAGTCTTCATTGTTCCCGCGCGCAAATTGTCGATGGAAAATTGGAATTTGTCTTGCTCGATGAGGAACATCCGGAATTCACCGGAATGAAATTTATCTTTACGAAATTCAAACAACGCGAAATAAAAAATTCATTTGGTGAAGCCGAAATGCGATTTGTGATCCGGACAACAGTCAAAATATACAATCGGATTTTTAGGTCGGAGTTTTCGTTAAGCGATCGTGACAAACTTCGTTTTCCGGTGTTGTTAGGAAGGAAAATCCTGAGGCACCGGTTCCTCATCGACGTAACTGAAAAAGACTTATCTTTCAAAAGTAAAAATTGGGGCGCATGAATATCGCCATCTTGTCACGCGACGCAAAATTGTACTCCACGCGCCGGCTGAAGGAGGCCGGTGAAAAACGGGGGCACAAAGTGGAGATTATCGACCACATGAAATGCGTGTTGCTCATCGAAAAGAAAAACCCGATGGTATGGTACGCAGGACGCAAGCTTGATTATTTTGATGCGGTCATACCCCGCATCGGCGCTTCCGTTACGTTTTACGGAGCAGCAGTCGTTCGTCAATTTGAGATGATGAAAGTTTTTACCGCCGTCGAATCCCAGGCCCTGATTCGCTCTCGTGACAAATTGAGGAGCCTGCAGATTCTGTCCCGTGCCGGGATTGGGATGCCCAAAACGATTTTCATGGATTATTCCAAAGACACAGCAGGTGTCATTGAGGCTGTCGGAGGTGCGCCCGTGGTCATAAAATTATTGGAAGGTACGCAAGGTCTCGGCGTGGTGTTAGCCGAAAATAAAAAAGCAGCCCAATCCGTCATTGAAGCTTTTCATGGCGTGAAGGCCCGCATTATTGTCCAGGAGTTTATTAAAGAAGCGAAAGGCTCCGACATCCGTGCTTTTGTCGTCAACGGTGAAGTAGTCGGTGCCATGCGGAGGCAAGCCCGAGATGGAGAGTTCCGGTCGAATCTTCATCGGGGAGGAGTGGCGACCGTGATAAAACTGGGGCGTCGCGAAAAACACGCCGCGATTATGGCGGCAAAAAAAATGGGGTTGGGCGTGGCCGGCGTCGACATGCTTCCCTCCCATCGCGGGCCGCTGATTATTGAAGTAAACTCTTCGCCCGGCCTGGAAGGAATAGAAAGTGCAACCCATGTGGATATCGCGGGAAAGATTTATCATTATCTTGAACGATTTGCCGGAAAAAAAATAATACAGAAAGACAAGGTAAATGCGTAAACCTATCCTGCTGTTCCATTCATCATAAACTGCCTTCTCATAGGTCAGGGGAATCGAATTCTATGAAAAAGGTAACCATTGCTAATGAACGTATACTCCCCGGCGAGTTTAAAGAGATTAACATCAACATTGCGCGTCTGCCTTCGCGGACCCAAATTGATACACCGATTTATGTTTATCGGGCTACTGAAGACGGTCCGGTGCTGGCCTTAACGGCGGGTATGCACGGCGATGAAATCAACGGGATGGAAATTGTCCGTAGGGTTTTGGAAAGCGGCTACCACCGGGTAAAACGGGGTACCGTGGTATGTATGCCCATCATTAACGTGTACGGTTTTCTCAACTACTCGCGCGACGTACCCGATGGCAAAGATGTTAATCGGTCATTTCCCGGTAGCAAAAACGGATCCCTGGCCGCCCGCGTTGCCTATCACCTGATCAAAGAAGTCATTCCGTTCATCGATTATGGTATTGATTTCCATACCGGTGGAGCGATGCGGGCGAATTATCCGCAGGTGAGGTGCGTCATGCAAGAAAAAAAGAATGCGGAGCTGGCATTGGCCTTTCATGCTCCCTTTACCATCGATTCGCCCTTTCGTCCTCACTCCCTGCGTCAAACCGCGGCGAAGAAGGGGAAGAACATTATTGTTTATGAGGGTGGCGAATCATTGCGTTTGGACGAATATGCCATCCAACAAGGAATCGACGGTACCCAACGTCTGATGAGGCATCTTCAAATGATTGACTCCGCTCCGGAACCCACCGAAGAAAATAAAATTGTCTGGAGTTCAATCTGGGTGCGGGCAAAGACGGCAGGACTTTTTCAAGCCCGCGTTAAATGCGGAGCGTTCATTCAAAAAAATGAACCGGTCGGAACGATCACCGATCCGTTCGGAGACTTCAAAGAAAATATCCTCGCTCCGGTAACCGGCTATATCCTTGGATTAAATAATAACCCCGTTGTCAATGCCGGCGACGCCCTTATTCATTTAGGTATGGATAACGTTTGCAAAATCGGCACTGAAGGAGAAGAATGATAAAAGGAATCCTGAATAACATATGGCCATAAGCCAGCGGAACAAAAGCCTGATATCGTATGCGGCTAAATGCGTAGCCGGAATATTGCTGTGCACGCTGATATCTTATTTCGTTACCTGGATGGACTACTCCTGGAGTTTGATTTCTGTCGTATTGGTTTTGTCACCGGAAGGGAAAGACACGCTCGAACTGACCCTAACCCGGATCAAAGCGAACATGGTGGGGGCCGGTACCGGTATCATTCTTTTGTTGTCAGAACTCCCTAACCCCTACAACATGGCCGTGGGTGCCGTCCTGGCATTATGGATTTGTGACCGATTGAAACTGAACACCGGTGCGCGTTCTACTTTAGCAGCATTGATAATTGTCATTCTGCACAACGAAGGTATGCATGTCTGGGATGCTGCCTTAAGCCGGGTAAGCGCCGTTGTCGTCGGTTGCCTTTCAGGGTTGGCAATATCTTACGTTTTTCATCTAGTGATCAAAAGTGACGCGGAGGTCATACACTCTGAGCGCGAAGAATAAGTCCTAAAACTTCGGACACGGAATAATCAACTTATCTTTGGGAGGTTTGCGCGGGTCGCGGGTAGACCAAGAATAAGAAAGGCTGAACTCATGCGCGCCTCCGCTGCTGGGACCGAGCTTTGAAACGGTTAAATCATAACTGTAGCCGATGTTAAGAACATCCTTCGGTCCTCGCTTTGTTATTCCAATAAGAAATACAATGGATTCGTTGTTCGCAAATCCATTCACTTCCCGGAATGGAATTCCCCGGTACCATAATCCAACCACTAACGGCTCGAGCGTGAAATACGAACCGACGTCCATCTGATCCCATTGCCCCTGATGACGGTATTGAATGCAGGGGGTTATGCTTCGCTCCTGGGGCACAGCATATACCCCCGTCTTCAGGATGCCTTCCGGAAAAAAAAATTTATAGCCGGCGTGGGCGGAAAGCTTTATCGGCAACGGGTCGTACCCACCGACGACAGATTGGTTGGGTTGAGTAATGTGAAATGCTGAAAACCCGAGCCAGGCATTCTTACTGTACAACAATCCACCCATTGAAATGTCCGGAAAAAATATGGATTGACCGGAATTCAGAAGCTCTCCCGATGTGTATTGAATTTGTCCGGTTTGACTATTGAACTGATCTCCGAAAGTGAGCTGATCAAAGTTGACAGACCGGTTGTAGATCGCCGCCTGAAACCCGGGCCGAAATGAGAATTTTTTTGTGATCTTCAAATCATAAGAGTACTGGATCGCGATGCTGGTCGACGTGAGTCCCAATACGCCTTCGCGATCGTGATTGATGATAAACCCCAGTCCGCTGTTCTTGTCTTCAATATAGAAATCGCCATACGCTGAAAACGTAGTAAAGTTGGCGTCAATCGCAGGCCACTGATCGCGGTAATTGATTCCTACGCGGGCTTGTCCTGTGGATCCTGCAAAAGCAGGATTAAGGTACAACGGAGCAGCATAAAACTGGGAAAATTGAGGGTCCTGGGCTGTTACCGTTTCAGAGATCAGCAGGATAAAGACACTGAGCATCAACGCAAACCTATACAACACGTTGGGGTATTTCCGATCCTCCATCAGAGCAAATTAATAGGTTTATCAACATTAAAAAAAGTGTTTGTCGACAAATAGAGTGCTTTCATCGCCTTAACGATATTTTCGGTCAAATTGTATTACTTTAGTGTAGTTTGACGTTTTAATTTTAGGTTTTGGATTATTGGTGTGTAGATTGACGACTTTGTTTCGTATGAAGTATCGCTCCGGCAGGAAATATTTTCTCCGATTACTTTTTTTGGTGCTCGTGTCGGAGATTTCCACTCTTTCTTTTTCTCAAAACCTTTCTCAACAAAATTGGTATTTCGGAAATTCAACGAACGCCATCATTTTTAACCGCGCCGACAACTCGCCTTCCCTGATCACGACAAAAGCGACGCCATTTGGTACCGGTGGAAGCGCCGTTGCCACGGATCCGGGCACAGCCGATCTGCTTTTTTATACCGATGGCAATAACGTATTCGATGTCACCAATCAGCCCATGCCCAACGGGAACGGACTGACCGCCAATTCGGTCGCCAACCAACCGGTCGTTATTTGCCCGGTACCCGGACAAACCAATAAATACTTTATCTTCACCAATACAGCTAACTACACAACCGTTGGAACGGTGAGTCGCAGCGTCGTGGACATGACGCTATTCGGGAATTCGGTTTTTCCTTCACCGGCTGCCGGCGATCTTCAAAATCCTAAGAATGTCGCCGTGCCGGGACTGAACAATGTATCTGAGGGAATGATTATCGTGCCGCATGCCAATGGAACTGATTTTTGGCTGATCACGCAACAAAATGGTACGACCACGTTTTCTGCAACCCTGATCAACGCCGCCAGTTATACCGGTGGTACATTCACAACGAAAACCACGGCGATTAGTCCTTACCCGATCACCGTAAGTAATTTTTCCTATTTTAGCAAGACAAAGAAATTGGCAGTTTCGGCACAAAATCCGGGCACCAATGCACTGATTCTTACCTTTGACGATACGGGAACTGCTCCCAATCCATTTTCCGCTCCCCAACAAATTCTGAACTCCGCCGATATAGCCTCCGTTGCCACGGAAGCGATCTACGATATTCAATGGGATCAGAAAGGACGATATTTATATATCTCTCGCACCGGGAATGCCACTACTCCGGCCGACCTTCTTCAATATGATTATCTTAACCAGAACATAACACTAACGTCCGTCTTAACAACCCCTGTGTATAGGAGCTATGGATTACAACTCGCTCCGGACAGCACAATTTATTATCTCTACCAGGCTACTTCCGGCGGACCTTTTCTCGTGGATCGGTTCACGAAGACCGATACCATTGCAAGCAGCGTCATCCGGACCCCCACCCCCTTTGGGGCCACAACTAATTTTAATGGCACCCAGTTTCCCTCCTTTGCACCAAAATCCAACGTCAATCTTAAAGTGAGTTTTACCTACAGTGCTGCGCCGGATTGTCAGAATACACCCATAAGTTTCTTTCCTACTGTAACCCCAAATGCCGACAGTTTGCACTGGGTGTTTGGCGACGGTAAGGACACCACGCTGTGGAGTCCCATACATACCTATACTACTGCCCAGGGATACAGCGTAACACTTACTGCCTATTATCAGGGTCAGGTAAAAGACACCACGGAAACAATTACGATCTCTTCGTTCGCTTTGACGGTAACGATGGTTCAGGACACCACGGCTTGCCGGTGCCAACTGCCGGGAAGAAGAACACCCACGGATACGTGCACACCCAATTTTTCGGTGACGCTGAAAGTAAGCGGGGGCACTGCGGATTCCATCCGATGGTCGAATGGTGATTCGGGGGCAACGCTGATGCCTGACTCCGCCGGCTATTATTATGCTGTCGTCTATTCGCAGGGTTGTTCTGCCTACGCCGGAGTCACTGTGAAAGAATATGGCCTGAATGATAAACGTGAGAACATTTGGTATTTCGGCAACAAAGCGGGGATCAATTTTAATGTCCAGCCACCCAAGGCACTCAACACCAGCGTGATGAACGCACCGGCGGGATGCGCCATTGCCTGCGACATGGACGGGATGGTTATTTTTTATACGGATGGCAGCAACGTCTGGGACAAAACCAATACGTTGATCTCTCCCCCCACCGGCATCGGGGGCGATCCCAACTCCTCCCAATCGGCGCTAATCATCCCGGTAACGGGCGATCAAACACTGTACTATATTTTTACCACACAAGCCATCAACGGCGTTTCCAATAATGAACTCCGGTATTCCCTTTTCGATTTGAAAAAAGGAGCTCACGGCGCGGTAACGCAGTCAAACATCCTACTCTTTTCAAAAAGTACGGAGCGGATTACGGGTAATGCAAACTGGCTCGTTGCGCATGAGTATGGAAACAATACTTTTCGCGCTTATCCCATCTCGCAAGCCGGCATCGGCGATCCCGTTTATTCTGCCATTGGTTCACCCCACTCCTTTTCAATAGCTCAAAATGGCGACGGATATATGAATTTGGGCGGAAAGAACAACCTCGCCGTTGCACTCTCTTCCCCCGGCGTGAGCAACCTCGTCGAGTTGTTCAATTTTAGTGACTCCACCGGCAAAGTCACTAACTATCAAAAAATTGATCTGCAAACACCCACCGGTCAGGTGTACGGTGTCGAGTTTTCCAAGGGCGGGAATAAACTTTATGCCACCGTGGACGGGTTGCCCACGCCATCCGAGCTTTTTGAATACTCATTGGATTCGCTCGACAAACCCCACCTTAAGCAAAAACTTTCCGAACCTGCCGAGTTGGGCGCCATTCAACTTGGTCCGGACGGGCAAATCTACGTGGCGGTCAACGATGCAGCTCACAATACAAGTCTGGGGCTTATCTCCCCGAATGAGGATACGACACAACTATCAACCTTTCAGTTAACTGGTTTTCCGTTGGCAGCCGGTACCAATAGCCAACTCGGGCTACCCAATTTCATTCAGGAAATCCAGAACGGCTTCGGGGGACCCGCCATGAGTTTCACCGGGCTTTGCCTTGGAGACAGTACTCATTTTGTGGGTACTCCCACCGATCCCATTGACGTCTTCCAATGGTTTTTTGGCGATGGCGGAAGTTCAACCTTGGCTAGTCCAGCCCACCTATACGCAGCAGCGGGTACGTATACCGTATCGATGCATCTAACCAACCGATGTAAGTTGGACACGACCCTGGTTCAAAAAATTACCATATCGCCTCCTCCCCCCAATCCTACCGTGCCGGCAGCAAGCGTATTATGTCACGGACCCGTCTTGCTCAATGCCAACACGGGCAACCTTTCCGGTCTCACCTATTTGTGGTCGACGGGAGACACAACAAAAACGATAACCGTAACTCAACCGGAAGTCGTTACTGTAACGAATACAAATTCCGTTGGCTGCTCGTCGACGGCCTCGGCCAGTATAGGCAACGCCAAACCTATTGTTAGTCTCGGACCGAATGTCACGGCGTGCCAGAATACCGCATTGTCTCCCCTCGATGCACAAAATCAGGGGGATGGATTTGCCTGGAAACTCAACGGTGTCCTCAATGGAAATGTCGGCGAAACGCAGGCGGTTGATACCTCAACGCCAAGCACAAACACATATGAAGTGACTATCACAGATGCCATCACCACCTGCACGGCATCCGATTCGGTTACGGTCACCGTAAATGTTTCTCCATCCTTTACGTTTAGCGGCACGAACCCAACTGCTTGCAACACGGCTACCGGAACGATTCAAATCCAGTTGAATGCTACTGTTCCGGTGGGCGGCCCATACTCCTATTTTCTCACAGGACCCAATGGATTCAGCCAACAGGGGATCGACCAAACAGCACCTTCCACTGTAGGTCCATTTGCAGGCCAAAAAGCAGGCACGTTTTCGGGTATCCTTACCGATCAGGTTTCCGGTTGCACGACATCCAATTCTTTTGGATTGAGCGACGCCAGTTATACGGCAACGGCGGCAGCACTTGCTCCCAACTGCAATCCGGTTACCGTCGAGGTTACGAATACCGATGCTCCCGGTAGCTATCCAATTCAGTACACGTTTACCGATGCCGCTACAGGCCAGGTTATCAGCGGCACGGCTTCGGCAACTGTATTTGATGTCGCTGGTTTATCACAGGGAACCTATACTATTCAATTGACAGACGCCGGCAATTGTACGTACGTCATTAATAATTTTGTGGTCAACCCCGGTACTCCGGTGACGGTCACGGTCACACCCAGCATTTGTGCAACGCCACCCACGATCACCGCCACCGGCGCGACCGGATATTCATGGAGTTCGACAGTTCCCGGAAGTATTGTGGGCTCAACGACGACGGCAACGATACAAGTCCTGCCCAACGCGGGAACGGCGGTCATCTTCACAGTCATTGCGTCCTCGGCGGGATCATGTCCAAACACTCAAATGGTAACGGTCAATCTTACAAGTCCGGGTACGCCGACGTTCACACAAAGTAATGCGTGCAGTACGCAAGTCGTGCTCACAGCATCCCCGGTTGGAAACTACGTTTATCAATGGTCATTGGGCGGGACCCTTGTCGCTGCCGGACAACAAACCACCGTTACCACTTCGGGACAATATACATTGACGATCAATGATCCCACCACCGGATGCAACTATTCAAGCACAGCGCAGGATGTTCAAGTCCTCGGGACCGTGACAGCAGGCCTATCGGCAACCCAGGCTTGTAATAATGGCACCCCCTTTACGCTCACGGCGACCACTAATGTTTCCGGCCCAACCTACGTGTGGTCTTTGAATGGCACAGTAATTTCGGGCGCCAATGCTGCTACGTTGAGTCAAACTTCAGCGGGAACTTATGAAGTTCAAATCACCGAGGCGACTTGTTCCGCCACGGCCGATCTCACCGTCATCAAAGCGCCGATACCCGCAGGCAGTCTTCCGTCCTCCGCCATTATCTGCCATGATCCCGACAATCCGGATTCAGCCACCCAGCATGTTCATCTCAACCCAGGAGTCTTCAGCCAGTACAAATGGTTTGACAATGAGATTAACTTAAATTATACGGAACAAATCTACACGGCCACGAGTCAGGGATTTTACCAGGTTGAACTGACGAATTCGTATGGATGTACATCGACTGATTCAACTAACGTAACCGAAACATGTGAACCGATAGTTACGGCACCAACGGCCTTCAGGCCAGGAAGTTCTATAGTCGCCAATCAACAGTTTTATGTTTTTACATTTTTTATCACGGACAATTTTCAGGTCTTTATTTACAATCGATGGGGTGAATTGGTCTTCCAATCCAATGACCGCAATTTCAAATGGAACGGAGGATTCAATAACCAAAGTCCGGTTATGGCAGGAGGCACCTACGCTTATGTCATTAAATTTGTCAGCTCTTATCAACCGGAATTGGGAATTCAGGAAAAACATGGCGGTGTTGTTTTATTACGTTAATTTTGGTTTTCTCCTAAATAAACTCGTATGAAAAAGATCGCTGCAACAGGCTTTATCGCGCTGCTGTTTTTTGCTCCGGTTGCGATGAGTCAGATTTTTAAGACTTCCCTAACGCTGACGGTACGCAACGGGTTAGGCAATACGGTCGACTCTGCGTCGGTAAAACTTTTTGAAAAAAAGGACGATTACCTGAAAGAAGTGAATGTCGCCGCTGAGGGCATGACGAATGCCAAAGGCGTAGTCAAGTTTAAAGGTCTGAAGCCCATCGCTTATTTTGTATTGGTCCGCAAAAAAGACAAAGATAATGCCGGTGGCGGCGAAGAAATCGGGAAACTGGAGGAGGGAAAGTTTAATAAATCGACGGTGGTTATACAGTAGTTGATCGTTGTTCGCTGTTCGTGTCGCGCAAGGACTAGGGAACAGCTTTGGCCTTCTAAGATTAAAACAAGGAGTTCCCTGATTGATTCCATTAAACATTACACTTTTCCGTTTCCTGAAGAAGAACATCCTAAGGCCGAATTTCCAAGGCTGATTGAGCACCCGCAATGTTGTCAAGAGATCTCCTTCCGGGCACATCACCAGGTCAGCCTGGATCGTCAGTACAGAATTTTCAGAAACGCCCGATCATGAGGATGGCGGTCAAAACAACTTAACTTGCGAGCTAATCCTACTTATATATAGATAAGGTCACTAAGAACAATGAAGCATCAAGCACACGACGAATATAGTTCAACTTTCGTAGTGATCGTTGTGGGTTTCGTAGTGCTCTTTGTGACCCATGAACGCGAGTCAGATTGACTCCAAGCGCCGGATTTTTACCCGCTGCAAGAAAATTAGACATGGCCGAAATTGGAAAAGATATCCGAAAAGCGAAAGAAATCCTGGAAGCCGGTGAATTGGTGGCCATCCCCACCGAAACAGTCTACGGTCTTGCGGCAAATGCATTGAACAGCAGTGCCGTCCCTAGGATTTTTACGGTCAAAAACCGTCCCTATTTTGACCCGTTGATCGTCCATGTCGCTTCCCTAGAACAGGCCCACATGTACGTTCAGTTTTTTCCCACGAGTGCGCTCAACCTGGCCCGACATTTTTGGCCGGGGCCATTGACCCTTGTGCTCGAAAAAAAAGAAATCATTCCTGGCCTGGTGACGTCCGGCATGACCACGGTAGGGATCCGGTGTCCCGATCAGGAATTGACTCTTGAACTGCTGCGCAGCCTTCCGTTTCCGTTGGCGGCTCCCAGCGCCAACCCCTTTGGATACATCAGTCCGACCGAACCGGCTCACGTGAACGAACAACTCGGAGACAAGATTTCCTATATTTTGGATGGGGGGACGTGTCGTGTCGGGATCGAATCAACGATTGTCGGATTTGAAAAATCTCAACCCGTTATTTACCGGATGGGGGCCATCAATATGGAGGAAATTGAACGTATCGTGGGTCCAGTCCGTGTGCTGACCCATTCTACTTCTCATCCGATGGCTCCGGGGCAGCTGACAAGTCATTATTCCCCGAGGAAAAGGCTTGTCCTGGGTGTTATGCCTCAATTGATCGAAAAATTTCACGGGTACTCAGCTGGAATTCTCTCGTTTATGACTGACTATTCTGAAGTTGATGCTGATCACCAGATCATTCTTTCTTCGTCTGCCAACCTCGAAGAAGCTGCACAAAAATTATTTTTAGCTTTGCATCAACTCGACAAAATGGATATTCAGATCATCCTGGCGGAAGAAGTTCCCGATGTTGGAATCGGGAGGGCGATTAATGACCGTTTGCGAAGAGCTGCTGCCCCAGGGGAATAAAATTCAGAAAAGAGTCGTTAAACTAACAGTTACAAAAAACAACGTCATGAAAACCCTCAATGACATCAACTTCAAAGGCAAACGAGCGCTCATCCGCGTCGACTTCAATGTTCCCTTAGATAAGAATTTCAATGTTGCGGACGATAACCGGATCCGGGCTACTATTCCGACGATCAAAAAAATCTTGGCCGATGGCGGAAGCTGTATTCTGATGTCGCATTTAGGCCGGCCTAAAGACGGGCCGGAAGAAAAATTTTCGCTGAAACATACGGTAAAAACCGTCGAAGCATTGCTGGGCAAGCCTGTTCAATTTGCCAGTGACTGTATTGGTGAAGAAGCCGTGACAAAAGCGGCCCATTTAAAACCCGGCGAAGTCTTGTTGCTGGAAAATTTACGATTTTACAAAGAAGAAGAAAAGGGGGACATAGGCTTTGCGGAAAAGTTGTCAAAGCTGGGCGATATTTATGTCAACGACGCATTCGGTACGGCCCACCGCGCTCATGCCTCAACAACCATCGTGGCACAATTTTTCAAAGAGAAGTGCGCAGGCTATGTTATGGCCGCGGAACTGGAAAATGCTAAGAAAGTTTTGGAAAATGCTGCCAAACCGTTCACGGCGATTATGGGGGGTGCAAAAATTTCCGATAAGATCTTAATTATTGAACAACTCCTGGACAAGGTGAATCACCTCATCATCGGCGGCGGAATGTCCTATACATTTTTCAAAGCGTTGGGTGGGCAAGTCGGCAAATCCCTGGTTGAAGAGGATAAGCTGCCTCTGGCAAAAGAACTCATTCAAAAAGCCAAAGCCAAGGGAGTTGAACTTCACCTTCCCATCGATTCAATCATTGCCGATGCCTTTGACGCCAATGCCCATACCTCCGTAGCCACCAACAACGCCATCCCGGATGGATGGATGGGATTGGACATCGGACCTCAGGCCATTGCTGTTTTTTCGGGGGTCGTTGAAAGTTCAAAAACGATTCTCTGGAACGGTCCCATGGGCGTTTTTGAAATGAAGAAATTTGAAACCGGAACCCGGTCAATCGCCGAGGCAATCGTCCGGGCTACTTCCAAAGGAGCCTTTTCTCTGATCGGAGGCGGCGATTCGGCAGCGGCGATTGCTCAATTTGGATTGAGTGAAAAAGTGAGTTATGTGTCTACCGGGGGTGGCGCGTTGTTGGAATATTTTGAAGGGAAAGTGCTCCCGGGTGTAAAGGCTTTAGGCTAAGGGCGTTGCTTGGTTGAGTCAACTAACCGCAATACCCAGAACTCATCGTAGGCAATCAACAAACGATCGGCGAGTTCCCGAATAACTTCAAGGAAAAGTTCACGGTCATCGGGTGATATGGATTCTTCGAGCGCCTCGACCGTCATGGGTTTCTGCTTCAATAGGTAGAGGATCTGACTTTGGTAGTCGTCCAGCGCCGCGAGGTTTTCTTTTTTCTTTTTTTCTATACAAATGTCACAGACCCCGCAGGTAGAGTAGGTAACTTCATCAAAATAGTCCTGAATCACCTGCATCCGGCATCGATGAGTTTGTTCCACATAACCAATCATGTCGTTCATCTTTTGAATTCCCAGACTTCTCCGCTTTTCCATCCTGACTTTATTGACCGGAAGCCGCTCCGCATCCTGGCGGGGAAGGACAAAGGTGATCCTGGGCTTATCGGATGCCCGTTCGTACTTTAACAGCTGAAGGTTGTCCAGTTTGACGAGTTCTTCACATACTTCTTTTTCTTTCCATTTCATGGCGCTGGCCAACTGGCTTTCCGACACGGGCATGAAGTCCGAGAATAATTCACCTCCGTAAAGGCGGAGAACGGTTTTAATCAAAGGGTCATATTTTGCATTCGCTATCTGAAATTCATAAAGTTTTTTCTTGTCGGTTAAAAAGTGTATGCGGGACGGCCGGTAAAAGGCTTCGCTGAGCTGAATCAGTCCTTCCTCTTCCAACTTCTTTAGTGCCACAAATGTTTCGGCGGACTTTTGCTGGAACCGTTTGCAAAAGTCAAGCAGATCAAAATCGTAACCCTCCCCCTGACTGCTACCGACCGCGAGCTGATAATAATTGGCAAGCGCCTGGTAAGTTTTCTTGAGGGTTTCAAGGCTGGGGTGTGATTGCAGCACCTTCTGTTCAAGCACCCGGATATCTGTTGTATGATAAATGACGGTGGCATAAGATCGTTTGCCGTCCCGCCCGGCGCGACCGGCCTCCTGATAATATGACTCAAGATTTTCCGGCAAGTCCATATGGATCACCGTTCGCACATCGGGTTTGTTTATCCCCATGCCAAACGCATTGGTAGCGACCATTACCCTGACTTTGTCGGCAATCCATTCTTCTTGTCGGGATAGTCTTTCCGCAGGTCCCAATCCGGCGTGATAAAACGTTGACTGTATTTTTTGTTGAGATAGAAATTGGGAGTATTCTTGTGTCGCTTTCCGTGATCGAACGTACACAATCGATGAGCCCTGGATTTTCCGAAGTATTTCCAAAAGTTTTTTCTCTTTATTTTCAGTTTTGCGCGCGACAAACGAAAGGTTTTCCCGGGCAAAACTCTTTTGAAAGACGGTCGGATTTTTCAGTTTTAATTTTTCGATGATATCTTCCTTCACAATCCGCGTCGCGGATGCGGTCAATGCAATGAAGGGGACCTCTGGCTTGGCTTCCCGTAAGTCGGCAATCAGTAAATAGGACGGGCGAAAATCATACCCCCATTGAGAAATGCAATGCGCTTCATCAACAGCAACCAGGTTTACATTCATCTTTTTTATGCGCTCCTTAAACAATTCGGTCTGCAAACGTTCGGGCGAGAGATAGAGAAATTTCTCTTTCCCATACACGCAATTATCCAGCGCGACGTCAATCTCGTCCCTCGTTAACCCGGAATGAACCAGGGTGGCTTTAACGCCTCGGTTCCTAAGTTGACGGACCTGGTCCATCATCAATGCGATCAATGGAGTAACCACGAGGCATATGCCCTCGGCCATCAACGCCGGAACCTGAAAGCAAACTGATTTCCCGCCCCCGGTGGGAAGTAAGGCCATGGTATCTTTTTTTTGCAACACCGATTCTATGATCTCCGCTTGCGGCGACCGGAACTGATCGTATCCCCAATATTTTTTTAATACCTGGTCAGAAGTCACAACTCAAAGTAAACGAAAATGTCTGATCAGAATTTTCAGAATACCGGAAGAGCGGACTTTGCATTGGAAAATTCTGCTCACCACAACAAATCCGCCTTGTCCAGAAATCCCTGGATTCCCTTTTTATAATCCGCAGAACCACGAGCTTTTGCATTCATGGTGGCGGCGTATTCCAGCGCCTTGTCCAAGGGAAGCGTTTGTACCTCCGCAATCATTTTTTTTGTTAGCTCAAGTGACTGCGCCGAGTTATTCTTAATGAGTCTTTGCGCAAAATCTTCTACCGTGCTTTCCAATTCTTCCCTGGAAACAATTTGGTTCACGATTCCGGAAGTAACCGCTTTGTCCCGACTGATTAATTCTCCGCTCAGCAAAAGATGTTTTGCCTTTTGTTCCCCGATTTTACGAATCAGAAAAACCATGACGATTGCCGGCACAAAGCCAATTTTTACCTCCGTATATCCAAACTTTGCTTCTGGCACGGCGTAGACGAAATCACAAACCGTGGCCAGCCCGCACCCACCGGCCAACGCATGACCCTGAACCTGAGCAATAACAACTTTCTTTAACGTGTAGATTTGGTAAAAAAGATTTCTCAAATGCCGCGAATCCTCCAGATTCTCCTCAAATGAAAAGCCCTGCAATTTTTTCAGGTAGGCAAGATCCGCCCCGGCACAAAACGCTTCGCCGTTGGCTTTCAAAATAATTATTTTCACTTCCGGATCGATTTCTGCCTCCAGAAAAACAGCTTTCAATTCACTGACTAATTCAAAATTCAATGCATTTCTTTTTTCAGGACGGTTGAGGGTGATAAAACCAATTCGGTCCTTAACAGAATAGTGTATGAACTCCATAGGTTACAGATTTATAACAAAAGCTCCCTGATCCATGACGGAATGAACAGAAATATTCTTGAGCCCGGCCTCCCGCGCCATTTTTGCTACATAATATCTTGAGTTGCTGCTGTCAAATATCACGCGTTTGAAGTTAGCTTTATGTTGAATAGATTCAAAAGAACGAATGGAGTTATTGCCAATAATCAGATAATCTACGGTCACCCTATCCGGGAGATCAGCATTTGGCTTATCAATCAAAAGTACCGTATTCTTTTTCCAAAGAAAAATAGAAAATCCTTGAAATGATTTCCGGAAACGCCAACCCGAAGAATTTGAATCGACCTCCTTCACCCCGCAGAGCAGGCGATTGGGCCGGATATGAAACCGAATACGCCGTTCATCATGCAAAAGAGCTGAATCCGAATAAAAATAAGATTGATCGCCATCTAACCACTCCACGGCGCTATGGCCAGGAACCTGGTAAACAATCAGTTGTTCCCGTGCAAGGTTAATGAACAAATGCCTCCAGTGCAGGATGGAAAATACGATGACGCACAGCATGCCATAAACAAGAAATTTGAATTTTCTCGCCGTGAACAGTAAAATAATAAAAGCCGTTATTCCCATAAGCAGCCAACACTGGAGACCATTTATTTGGACGCCGTCCACTACGCTATACGGCAGATCTTCAATAAAAAATGCGCTCCCATTCAAAAGTGTAACGAGGTACCGTAAAACCATCCCTGTACTTTTGGCAAGCCAAGCTACCGGACTCAGGAAAAGCAAAACAATGCCGCCTACCAGGACCGCTGTAGAAAGTGGAATCACGAGGAGGTTAGAAATTAAAAAATATACTGGAAATTGATGAAAATAGTAAAGCCCCAAAGCAAATGTAGCTCCCTGCGCCGCCACCGATACACAGGTGATCTGCCATATCTTATCCCAAAATAGACTGGCCGGTTCCCATAAATTATAAAGCGGCCGTTGCAGGTATACAATACCTAATACGGCCAGATATGAAAGCTGAAACCCAACCGACAAAACGAGGTGAGGATCGTAGAGCAACAACAGAAACGCCGACGCAGCCAAGGTGTTATAGATATTTGTGTTTCTCCCAAACGGCCTGGCAATAACCATGAAGGAAAACATCATGACGGCCCTTAGCACCGAAGGCGACAATCCGGTCACGAAAGCGTATGTCCAGAGACAAATCAAACTCAACCCGGCTGTCAGCCAACGACTCCAGGAAAAGTGGCTTAACGGTTTGAGCAAAAGCAAAATGATGGCGTAGATGATACCGACGTGCAGACCTGATACGGACAGCACATGCATAGCACCACTGGCCGCATAAGCATCCTGAAGATCGTTGTCCAGCTCTTCTGTAATTCCTACAACCAACGCCAGGGTAATGGCTTGCTCTTGCGTCCCCGGAACAAACTTTCTGATCTGTGTTGTAGCCCACGCCTTCGCTTGCTGAGAATAAAATAAAATGCCCCCGGACTTTTGCCGGGCCGCAAGCGTGATCTGATGGGGTCCGACAAACTGCTGATGGAAAATATTTTTGAGATTGAGGAATCGACGGAAATCGAACTCCCCCGGATTGGCCGGCGGAGCTAACCCAACCGGCGCACCGCTCACCAGAATTTCGTCTCCATACTTCAGACCTTCGGTTTTTGTTGTGTCGGATCGCCGATAGACAAGGATCTTGCCGGAAGCCCTGGTCCACAGTCCACCGGATTTTACCTTCCTGAGTTCGACTTCAACGCGCTCCCCGTTTGATTTTTTTTCAGGGGTATTCGTTACGCTGGCTACATAGAAGTCGATCGGTTTCTTAGGCTTAGAAAGATGCTGATGATCGCTGGAATCTGTTTTGCCTATCCACATCAAATACCCGGCGCAAAAAATGGTCGATATCCCCGTAAGCCCCGATATGATCGGAAGCCATGACGTATGTTTCAGCAACAGAAAGCCCGCCCCGTAGCTCAATAAAAGAATTACAAATACGAGCGTGGCGCCAGAGGGTGAAATAAAATCAGGACAATAAATGCCTAAAAGAATGCCGGCCACAAAAAAAATAAGAACTCGCACCATGACATAAGGGATCCACTTAAGCATGGGTTGAAATTACTTAAATTGACGTGGGCTAAATACTCGTTTGGCTGAGTCGCTCCTGAAATTTTCCTGATCTTTTACAGACGCCGATCGTTAATCGCGCCCCGGCTCCCCGTTCTTTTGGTAGGCTTCAATAATATCCCGAACGAGCTTATGTCGAACGACATCCTTTTCATTCAATTCAATAAAGCCAATTCCATTGACGCCATACAGGATCCTGACCGACTCCTTTAGTCCTGAGCGTTGGTTGATGGGCAGGTCGATCTGGGATGCATCTCCCGTCACGATCATTTTCGAGTCCGGTCCCATCCGGGTAAGAAACATTTTCATTTGCATGGGCGTAGTATTCTGCGCCTCATCCAGCAAGATGAATGCATTGTTCAGGGTACGCCCGCGCATGTAGGCCAATGGCGCGATTTCAATGATTTCGCGCTCCATATAGAATTTGAGTTTCTCAAACGGGACCATATCATTGAGCGCATCGTAAATCGGCCGCAAGTAGGGATCTATTTTTTCTTTCAGATCCCCCGGCAAGAAACCCAGATTCTCGCCGGCTTCGACGGCAGGTCGGGTGATAATGATTTTCTTGACCTGTTTATTTTTCAACGCGCGAACAGCAAGAGCCACGGAGATATAGGTCTTTCCGGTTCCAGCCGGGCCGAGCGCAAAAACGAGATCATTGTCTTTTACGGCCTGTACTAATTTCTGCTGGTTGGCCGTCTTTACTTTGATCGGAGAACCCTTCGTTCCGTAGAGCAAGATCCCGTCCGGAGAATCTTCGGAGACATACTCCTGCACTTCCTGAGAAATGTAACCCCTGACATTCTCCTCGGTAATCCTTCCAAACTGATGAAAATGCTCAATCAGGGAATTGAGAATGTCGGTAATCTGGACAATGTCGGTTGTTTCGCCTTTCACCAGAATCTCGTTTCCCCGCGAGACAATTTTGCTTTTTGGAAATGCTGAAGAAAGTTGGTTGATGTTCTTATTCTCGATCCCCAGAAAATCAATCAGGGAAATATCGTCGAGCGTAATGCTTTTTTCGATCAATGAGGTAATTGGTTGAAATACTTTAATTTTGACACAACAAAAATAGCAAATCCGGCGCAGATATAAACTCTAAATGCCGGTACAAAGTTTCATCGAATGGCCATAGTTACCTTGTTAACCGATTCCGGAGAAGGCGATCACTACGTTGCGGCCATTAAAGCCAGGATTCTAGGAATCAATCCGGCGACTAAAATCGTTGACATTAGCCACAAAATTCTTCCGTGCGACATCGCGCATGCTGCCTTTGTGCTCAATTCGGTGTTCCGCGATTTTCCTACCGGCACCGTGCACCTAGTCGGTGTGGATGCGACTGGCAACCGCGGAGATATTTTCATCGCATTGCAGGTAGAAAACCATTTTTTTATCGGAGTAGACAACGGACTCTTTGGATTAATCACCGATAAGCCCCAGCAAAGTCTGATCGAATTGAACACCGTAAATCCGGTGGTCACTTCATTTCCCGAGAAGGATATTTTTGCTCCTGCTGCTGCCAAGTTAGCGAGTGGTGGCGCCATAACCGACTTGGGCAGGCCCCTGGGAGCCTTCAAAAAAATGATAGGACGATTTGTTAAAGCAACAAAAAAACAAATATCCGGGCATGTCATCCGGGTAGACAATTTCGGAAACCTCGTGACCAATGTTCC